>ENA-OUNI01000856-OUNI01000856.1-human-gut-metagenome-genome-assembly--contig:-NODE-856-length-13355-cov-1.973087_pt1 | contig 13355 bp, 18 predicted proteins | sample MGYA00242499_ERZ504580 | MGnify/ENA primary metagenome ERZ504580 (study PRJEB26092, sample SAMD00036315) | human gut metagenome | host: Homo sapiens | study: EMG produced TPA metagenomics assembly of... | reverse complement strand
GTCATCGACCGCTTCCCGCAGCTCCTCGTCGTCGTATGGGGAACAGCTCCACATTGCGGCGCCGAACAGGACAACCGCCAGACAGGTAAACAGTTTTTTCATGTCGTTTATGTTTAATTGAAAGATTGAATGAGTTTCAAAGACGAAAAAAGGCCGATAGGCGGATGCTGGTTTACGGCAGGTGTACAACGAACCGAAGCCGGAAAAGGAGAGGGACGCAGGAACGGAGACCCTTTCCCGGAACGAACGTCGATAGGGTATGTAAGATTTCCTCGCCATTCGGATTACGCAGGTGACTGCATGGCGGGAGGGGATGAAAATCAAATCGGAAAAGTGTGCCAGAGGGCCGACCAAGCCATTCGATTCCTACCCGAAACCCGCGGGTGCAAATCCATGTCGTTAAGGCAGGTCTTCTGACTCGTCCCGTTCACCGCGCTTCCCGGTATCGAAACCAGTGGCAAAGAGTGCGGTAAACGACTTCTCCCGAAGGAGGGGACATACAGCAGCGAGTACTGTTCCGGATTCTCACCGGATTCCCTTTTCATCCGGTGCGGAAGCCCGAACCGGAACCATAACTGCGCAAAGGTAGCAATCTTTTTTGCGAGTTGAGATATGAAACGATAAAAATCATATAAGCTCTTCGAAAGGGAAAGGAGGATTCATGAAACGATGGCCGACCGCAATTGTAGGGGGCGGCAGGGGAGGATGGTGCGGAACCGTTGTCGTGTCTGTATTCGAACGGACGGGCGAGGCTTCTCCTGCTTGTCGTCGGACTCCGGCGCAGCATCGGGAACGGACTTTCTCTTTGTCCGTACTGCGGATGGTCGGGGGGCCGGACTGCCGGGAAAGTCGTCGGGACGGTTCAGGCTTTTTCTCTGCCGGCGGCTTTCCGGATAGCTGTCAGGATACCTTCCGTGTCGTAGCCGCAAATCCGTTTCAGTTCGGCTATCGTGCCGTGGTGGATGAAAGTATCGGGGATGCCGAGCCGCACGACCTCTGCGGTATAGCCGTTGGCGGAGATGAATTCGGCGACGGCGCTTCCCACGCCTCCCTCCACGGTACCGTCCTCGACGGTGATTATCCGCCGGAACCGCCGCCCGACGTCGTGCAGAATAGCCGTGTCGAGCGGTTTGGCGAACCGCAGGCTCACCACTTCGGCGGAGATTCCCTCCTCCTCGGCCTGTACTGCGGCCTTCAGGGCATCGTTGGTTACGGTACCTATCGCCAGAACGGCGACATCCTTCCCGCCGCGCAGGGTTATCCCGCGGCCTATCTCCATCCGTCGGAATCCGCCGCTCCAGTCGGTCCTATCCCCCGGCCGCGCGGATAACGGATGGCGAACGGTACGCCCGATAGGAGCGCCGTGTACATCATCTCCTTGAGTTCCGCCTCGTTGGCCGGTGCGGCTATCGTCATGTTGGGCACGGAGCGCATGAAGCGAGGTCGAACACACCGTGGTGCGTCACTCCGTCTTCGCCGACAAGGCCCGCACGGTCGAGGCAGAATATGACCGGAAGCCGCTGGATGGCCACGTCGTGAATCATGTGGTCGTAGGCCCGCTGCATGAACGACGAGTAGATATTGCAGAAAGGTATCAGGCCGCCGGCCGCCAGTCCTGCCGAGAAAGTGACCGCATGGCCTTCGGCGATGCGACGTCGAAGCATCGGTGGGGCATCTCCCGTTGCAGGATATCCATGGAGCTGCCCGTGAGCATGGCCGGTGTGACGCTACGACGCGTTCGTCGAGGCGGGCGAGTTCGAGGAGCGTATAACCGAATACGTCCTGGTAGCGGTCGGCTGGTTGTCGCCCGGATTGACGAGCAGTTCGCCGGTGACGGGATTGAACCTGCCGGGGGCGTGCCATATCGGCGGGTTGCTTTCGGCAGGTTTGTAACCCTTGCCCTTTTTGGTAACGACGTGGAGCAGTTTCGGGCCCGGAATGCTCCGCATGTCGCCCAGTACCCGTACCAGCGACTTCAGGTCGTGGCCGTCCACGGGGCCGAAATAGCGGAAGTTGAGGCTCTCGAACAGGTTGCTCTGCTTGAGAATGCTCTGTTTGACGACGTTGCCGAAATTCTGTATCGCGCGCCGCATCCGTGGGACTCCCGACATGGCGTTCCATACCCGGTTTTTCAGCCGGTTGTAGTGTTTTGACGTGGTGATGCCGAGCAGATACTCCTTCAGCGCTCCGACGTTGGGACTGATGGACATGTTGTTGTCGTTCAGAATGACCAGCATGTCCGCATTGGATGCTCCGGCGTTGTTCAGCCCCTCGTAGGCAAGGCCGCCCGTCATGGCGCCGTCGCTATTACGGCGATGACGTTGCGGTGGATGCCCTGCAGTTTGTTGGCCTGGGCCATGCCCAGTGCGGCCGAGATGGAGACGGAAGCGTGGCCCGCCCCGAAAGCGTCGTAGGGGCTCTCCTCCATGCGCGGAAATCCGCTGATGCCGCCCAACTTCCGGTTCGTGTGGAACTGTTCCCGACGGCCGGTGAGTATCTTGTGGGCATAGGCCTGATGGCCGACGTCCCAGACCACCTTGTCGTCCGGCGTGTCATAGACGTAATGGAGCGCTATGGCGAGTTCCACGGCTCCGAGACTCGATGCGAGGTGTCCCGGATTCACGCAGAGTTCCGATACCATGAAGTCTCTGAGTTCTGCAGCGAGCGTTTCCAGTTCGGGGACGGAGAGTCTGCGCAGGTCTTTCGGAGAATTTATGTCGTCGAGGTATTTATAGCCCGTCTTTACCATGAGAGGAGTGTACGTATCGGGGTACAAAGATACCCAATTATAACTATTTCTGAAAAAATCGTATCTTCGTGTCGTATAACATCCAGGTAGGCTGTAAGATGAAATATAAGAGAATATTGCTGAAACTGAGCGGCGAGTCGCTGGCCGGCGATGGAGAGTACGGACTTTCGGCCGGGGTACTCGGTTCGTATGCGTCGCAGATACGGGAAATCGCCGGGGCCGGCGTGGAGGTCGGCATAGTTATTGGAGGAGGAAACATATTCCGCGGCATGCAGGGTGCGGAGAGGGGATTCGACCGTGTGAAGGGCGACCAGATGGGAATGCTCGCGACGGTCATCAACTCGCTGGCTCTGGAATCCGCGCTGCGGGCGGATGGGATGCAGGCGAAGGTGCTGACTTCCATATGCATGGAGCCGGTCGGGGAGTATTACTCCAAGGACAAGGCGGTGGATTACCTGAGCAGGGGATACGTCGTGATAATCGGCGGCGGAACATCCAATCCCTATTTTACGACCGACAGTGCCGCAGCGCTCCGCGGCATAGAGATAGAGGCCGACGTGCTGTTGAAAGGGACGCGGGTGGACGGCATTTACGATGCCGACCCGGAGAAGCATCCGGAGGCACGGAAATTCGGCGAGATAACTTCGGGGAGGTGTATGCCCGCGGCTTCGGATTATGGACCTGACGGCTTTCACGCTCTGCCGGGAGAACGGCCTGCCGATAGTCGTCTTCGACATGGATACGCCCGGAAACCTGCGCAGGGTAGTCCGGGGCGAAGCGATAGGGACGTTGGTGAGGGAATAGCCCTGCCCGGCCGAGAGGAAGGATATCACTTTACAAAAATACGATTGTTTATGAAGAGAATATTGTCAATGCTTTTTGCGGTGTTGTTCTGTTGCGGTATCGCGTCCGCGCAGGGCGACGTGGAGCGGACCACCCTGTTGAAGAAGGGGATGGATGTGCCCGAATTTTCCGTACGGATGCTGGACGGTACGACGCTGACTTCTGCCGAGCTGGAGGGAAAGGTGGTGCTGGTGAATTTCTGGGCTACGTGGTGTCCCCCGTGCCGCAAGGAGTTCACACGGCTGCAAAAGGATATCGTGGACCGTTTCGAGGGGAAGGATTTCGTACTTCTGCCGGTATCGATAGATGACGGCGAGGAGGCCGTCAGGGAGTTCATGCGGAAGAACGGGTACGAATTTCCGGTAGCTTTCGACGGGGACAAGAAACTTTATGGGATGTTTGCGGAGAAATACGTGCCGCGCAACTTCATCATCGGCAAGGACGGGAAGATAGCTTTCCAGACGGTCGGTTATACGCCCGACGAATTCGACGAAATGGTCAGGGGCATCGAGGCCCTGTTGAAATAGAAAACGGGACAATTTTTGATTCAAGCTACATAAAACCTTAACGTTTATGACTGAAGAAGCAACCCTGATATTGGACATTGCCGAGGAGAAGATGAACAAGGCGCTTGAGCATCTTGTCGAGGCGCTGCTCGGAATAAGGCGGGAAAGGCCAGCCCCAATGTATTGAAAGGAATCATGGTGGATTACTACGGTTCGCAGACGCCCGTTTCGCAGGTGGCGAGTGTTACCGTGCCTGATGCCAAAACGATACTCATCCAGCCGTGGGAGAAAGGGATGATACCCGTAATAGAGAAGGCGATACTCGTGTCGAACATCGGATTGACGCCTTCCAATAATGGTGAGCATATCCGGCTTTCGATTCCTGCGCTGACCGAAGAGCGCCGCAGGGAGCTCGTGAAACAGGTGAAAGGCGAAGGGGAGACGGCGCGTGTGAGTGTCCGCAATGCTCGCCGCGAAGCGGTCGAGGCTTTCAAGGCGGCCCAGAAGAACGGTATGCCCGAAGATATGGCGAAGGACGGTGAGGCGGAAGCCCAGAAGCTGACCGACCGGTTCAGCAAGCAGATAGAGGAGCGTTGGCCGAGAAGGAGAAAGAGATAATGACCGTATAGCTGCGGTCGCAGCCTGCCATTTCGGGGTGGGCAAAAGATGGTTGCGTGTCCGAATTTCCTGGTCTGTCGTTGGAAGAGGCCGGGTTATGGATTTTCTATCTTTATCCGGTATTTGGCAAGCAGACCCGGCAGGGAGGACTGAGAGAAACGCGCACCGTTGAGCCGGTTGGTTTCCGGGTCGATAGTAAAGCCGAACGAAGTCAGAAAATCCGCATTTCTCAGGTCGTTGTCGGTAAAGGAGGAGCCCTGCATGTCGCAAGCGTCGAAGAGAACGCCTTTCAGGCTGCAGGATTCGAATGCGGTATCGTGCATGCGGCACTGCCGGAAAACGGCATCGGCGGTGATATGCAGAAACACCGCATTGTCGAAAATACACTCCGTGAAGGATGCCGACAGTCTGTGGGTGCTGTTTCTCTCTCCGAATGATGTTCCGGACATCTTGCATCCGGAGAATGTCACCCCGTCCATTGCGGTGTTCGCGAATGCGGAGAGGCTGAAATCGCAGCCGGTGAAACGACAGTCGAGCAGGATAATGCCATGCAGGAGCAGCGCCGTGAAGGTGCCGCCTCCGAATACGCATTTGTCGAATACGGTACCTTCCTGAAAAAGGGCGTCCGCCTCGTTTTTTCCGAATGTTCGTCCGGTTATGATGTCGGCTTCCATAAATCTCAGAGCATGATGGGGATGCCCCGGTAGAAGTCGAGGATTTTGGTCTTGAAGAGGTAGCTGTATTTGGCCTGGGCAAGCTGCGAGCGGGCGTTCACGAGATTGTAGAGCGCAATGCTGTAATCCACCGGCGAAGCCGCGCCGAGGTTGTATTTTTCCTCCAGCATGCGAAACGCCTCCTCTGTCGTGGTGACGTTTTTAGCCGCCGCTTCGTACTGTTCGTAAGCTCCTACTGCGTCGATATAGGCCTGCCTTATCTCTTTGTTGAGGTTCTTCTGCATTATCATATAATCGTATTCGGCCCTGTGGCGGGCGATGCGATAACTCTTGACGTTGTTGCGGGCCGAGAGGGAGTTGAAGATGGGAATGCTGAGACTGAGTGATATATGATAGCTCGCGTTGTCGCGTATCTGGTCCTTGAACGGATACTGGATGTAGGTGGCGGGGTTGTTGATGTCGGGTTTCTGCCGGCCGTTGGAGAAGGAGGAACCGTAGCCTGCCGAGAGACTCAGGGTGGGGTAGAGGCCTGATTTGGCGATGCTGATATCACGGTCTGCCATATCCATGGCCAGTCCGGCCGATTTGACCTGCGGCAGCTCCTGCGCCATTTCGTAAATCTCTCCCGGGCCCACCGCCACGCCGTCGCGGGAGACGGGCATCGATTCCGGGATGAGGATGCGAAACGTCTCGTAGTCGTCTATCTCCAGCAATTGGCAGAGCGTAAAGTAAGCGAGGGTTCGGTTGTTTTTCGCTTCGATATCCTGAAACTGTGCATCGGCCAGGTCGGCTGCAATTGCAGCAGGTCGCCCATGGTTTTGCGTCCCGATTCCACCAGCATTTGCGTCTGTTCGACCTGCAACGTGAGCGTTCGGGTAGCGCTGTGAGGCGATGGTGACCTTCTCTTCGGCGAACAGCACGTCGAGGTAAGCCGCGGTGATATTGAGCGAGAGGTCGTTGCGGGCCTTGTCCACTTGTAGCAGCATATCCTGCAGGGCCAGGTTGGATTTCTTGAGCTGGTGATATTTGCGCATTCCCGCAAACACTTCCGTGCCGAGCGAGAGGGAGGCGCTGAGGTCGGTATTGCTGGAGTTCTCGCGGAATTCATAGGTGGTCGGGTCGAGGACGCGGCCGAACGAAGTTCCGGAGCCGACCGATGCGCTTACCGACGGTATGTAGTTGAGCCGGGTCTGCTTTCGGGCCAGCTCGGCATCTTCGATGGAGAGCTCCTGCCGCTGTATCTCTATGTTGTTTTCCTGAGCATACCGGATACACTCCTGCAGCGTCCACGGGGCGGCTGCCGGGAGGCCGGTTTCTTCTGCCGCATACCGGGCTGTCGGTGAGGACGACCGGGCGAGGGTCTCCTGCTGCTGTCCTTCGGCTTTTCCGCCGGATAGCAGCAGGGCGGTCAGGGTGAAGAAGACGGTAACTATCGTTTTGCGTTTCATGGCGGTGAGGTTTTACGTTACGGGTAGGCTATTTCTTGGCGCGCGGCATCGCCATGCCCCGCAGCCGGTCGGTTTCGGAGAGTCCCTCCTTGATTTCCATGTTCATGCCGTCCGAGAGTCCCGTCGTGACCTCCCTTTTCTCGAACGTCTGTTCTTCGGCCCTTCGGGACTTGTCAGCACGTAGGCGTAGGTTTTGTCCTCCTCGAATTCGAGTACGCTCTCCGGCACGGCCAGCACGTTCTCGCGGTTCTCTATCATGATGCTTGCATTGGCACTGTAACCCGAACGGACGAAGATGTTATCGTCCACGTCCACGGCAGCTTTTACTTCGAACATGATGACGTTGTTGTCCGTTGTCGCCTTCGGGGAGATATATTCCAGCCGTGCGTTCAGTTTCGAGTCCTGTACGGCGCCGATGGTGAGCGTGACGGGCATCCCTTCGTGGAGCTTGCCCACATCGGTCTCGTCGACCTTCCCGCGGAATATCATGTCGTTCATGTCGGCCACGACGGCTATTGTCGTGCCGTCGTTGAACGTATTGGACTGGATGACCGAGTTGCCCACCTTGACGGGAATGTCCAGTATCATGCCGTCTATCGTGGAACGTATCTGGGTATTGCTTATTTCGGCGTTGCGGGAGACGATACCGTCGCGTACGATTTCCAGGTTGTCGCGTGCGCTCTGGAGGTTCTCTTCCGCAATCCGGAGCTGTGTCTCCGCCTTCTCGAACTCGTCGAGGGTGATGACGTTCTTCCGGTAGAGTTTTTCGGTGCGTTCGTATTCGCGCCTGGTCTGTTCCAGATTTATTTCCGCCTGCTTGACTCCCGATTCGGCGTTGTTGAGGGAACTCATCTCCGGAATGACCTTCACGGTGGCGATTACGTCGCCCTGCCGCACCATGTTGCCTGCCTCCTTGTGCAGGGCGGAGATGATGCCCGAAATCTGGGGCTTGATGAGTACTTCGTCGCGCGGTTCGACCTGTCCGGTGGCTACCACGAATTGGGAGATGGTGTCGCGGACGGGCGTCACTATCCCGTAGATGGTCTTGACCGGCCGCGTCTTGTTCCACAGGAAGACGAACGTCCCGACGAACAGTCCCGCGAGCAGGACGATGAGCAGGATTCTAAATACTTTCTTCATAACTGCTATATTTTAAATTTTCATTCCCAGTCTGTCGTTGCGTCCTGTCCGGTTTGGCAGTTGCACGGCTGCATCCGGCGCTACTCCTCCCTAATCGCATCCACCGCCTTTATCTTCATGCACGGCTGGCCGGGATGATGCCGGCCAGCAAGCTTCCGGCGTGATGATGAGGGTGGCCGTGATGCCGAGCCCGAAAGATATCTGCAGCGGCTGCATGTCGCTCCCCAGCTCCGTCGTGGCCGCTATCAGCTTCTCGAATACCGACAGTGCTCCGACTCCGGCCGCAAGGCCGAGGATACCGGCGATGAAGGTCAGCAGGAAACTTTCGGAGAGAATCTGCGATATGATGGACCACGGCCGGGCGCCTATTGCCCGGCGGACGCCTATCTCCTGCGTCCGCTCCCGTACGATGACGAGCATGATGTTGCTGACGCCTACGATGCCGGCCAGCAGCGTACCCAGACCCACTATCCATGTCAGCAGGCTGATGCCGTTCAGTAGTCCGTTCACCTTTTCGAACTGTTCGCCGAGGTTGAAGCCGCTGATGGCTTTCTTGTCGTCGGGCGAATGATGTGGTTGGCTGCGATGATGCGCTTGCACTTTTCCTCGATGTCCTGGATGCGGACGTCGTCTTCCGCCATGATGGTTATCATATCCACCGAAGAACCTTCGTTCCAGAGCTGCTGTACGAGCGAGTTGGGTACGGCGATGGTGGTTTCCGGATTGCTCCCGATGTTTATCGAGGTGCTGCCCCGCTCCATGACGCCCACGACGGTCAGGTAGAGGTCGTTCATCTTGATGACTTCGCCCACGGGGTTTTCACCGCCGGGGAAGAGCTCCTTCCATATCTGTCCGCCGATGACACACACCTTGCGCTTGCCCTCCATGTCCGGCTGGTTGATGAAGCGGCCGAATTTTAGGGGCTGCGGATTGATTTTCTGGAAATCCGGCGTATAGCCATCAGGTAGTATTCGCCCTTGCGTTCGTTGTGCGACACCTTCTGTGAACCTCCCCAGTTCATGGCTGCCGCATACTTGATGTCGGGAACCTGCTGCCGGATGGCTTCCAGGTCGTGCATGTCGAAGTTCCACCATCGGCCCGAAGGCATACCCTGATAGGGGATGCTCGTCTGGTCGGTGAAAAAATAGGTCGTATTGGTGGAGTAGCTGCCCAGCGAGGAGAGGGCAGTGCGTCCCAGCCACATGCCGAATCCCATCATCACGGTGAACATGAAGATGCCCCAGAAGACCCCCAGTCCCGTCATGATGCTCCTTTTGCGGTTGCGGGCGATGGTTTCCCAGATTTCTTTCCAGCGGTCGAGGTCGAACATGGCTTGCCTTGTGTGTTATTTGTTGTAGCGCAGCGCGTCTATTGTTTTGAGCCGGGCGGCTTTCCGGGCGGGGACATACCCGGCCACCAGCCCCGCTATTATCAGTACGACGGTCGCCGAGACGGCTGCCCGCAGGTCGAGCGTCGGGTTGCGGAATACGGCGAACGAGTCGGGTACCGCCGTTGCGTCGCCTCCAGAACATGGTTGACGACTTCCATGACCGCCACCCCGAGGACGAGTCCGACGTAGCCGAAGAAGGCGGTTATCACCACCGATTCGATGAGAATGAGCCGGATGATGGAGGCGGGCCGGGCACCGAGCGCCTTGCGGATACCGAACTCGAAGGTGCGTTCCCTGACCGTAACGAGCATGATGTTGCTGACGCCCACGATACCGGCCAGCAGCGTTCCGAGACCGATAATCCAGATGAACATGTCGAGCCCGCGGAATATCCTGTTCATCCCTTTGAATTGGTTGAAGTTATTGTAGAGATAGATGGCGTTCTTGTCGGTCGGGGCGTAGTTGTGCTCGAACGAGAGGCGGCGCAGCACGTCATCCTCGAATGCGGCCATCTCTTCGTCCGTATTGATGTCCTGGAGCGTGAAGACGATGTAGCCTATCCACGGGTCGTTCTGCATGTAGATGAGCCGGCCTGTGGTGTAGGGAATGAAGACGCTGTTCTGGTTGCCGTAGGCGTAATCCTTGTAGACACCCGCGACGGTCCATACCACGCCGTTCTGTATCACCTCTTTCCCTATCGGCGATTCGTTGCCGAAAAGTACTTCTCTGACGGGCTGGCTGATGACGCATACCTTTCGCTGTCGGTCGATGTCCTGCCGGTTGATGAAGCGTCCCTCCAGTATCTCAATCTTGAATACTTCGGTATGTTCGGGGCGGACACCGTGCATGGAGACGTTGATATAATTTTTGCCGCGGGTCATGGTGCCGCCCGAATACCAGGCGCTCGATGTCACCTTGTCCACATTCGGAAACTCCTCTTCGAGTATCTCGATATCCTTGCCGGAGAGGTAGATGCTCCTGCCTTCGGCGTACCCCGCATAGGCATCGAAGTGCGGCTGCTGTAGAGCTCGATGGAGTTGGTGGCCATGTAGTCGAAGTTGGACATCATGCCGTTCTGGAGTCCGTTGCCGGAGCTGAGCAGGATGATGAGCATGAGGATGCCCCATGCCACGGAGAATCCCGTGAGGAAGGTGCGCAGCTTGTTTTTGCGCATCGAAGACCATATCTCGGTGAAAATCTCCCGCATGGCTTATCTTCCCGTGTCGGTTATGGATTCGATGATGCCGTCCCTGAGATAGATGATTTTGTCCGTCCGCTGGGCAATGTCGCGTTCGTGGGTGACGCACACGATGGTCATCCCTTCGTCGTTCACCTGCCGCAGCAGGTCCATCACCTCCTGCGAGGTCTTGCTGTCGAGGGCGCCGGTAGGTTCGTCGGCGAGGATTATCTGCGGCCTGTTGATGAGGGCGCGTGCGATGGCTACCCGCTGCTTCTGGCCTCCGGACATCTCGTTGGGCATGTGCGTGCCCCACTCCCGGATGCCCAGTTTGTCGAGCAGTTCGAGTGCGACGGCGTTGCGTTTGCGCCGCGGGACTCCCTGGTAGTAGAGGGGCAGCGCCACGTTCTCCATGGCATTCTTGTAGTTGATGAGATTGAACGACTGGAAGATGAAGCCTATCATGCGGTTCCGCGCAGCGGCGGCCTGCGTTTCGTTGAGTCCCCGGATGAGCCGGCCGTCGAGGTAGTATTCGCCTTCGTCGTAGTCGTCGAGGATGCCCATGATGTTCAGCAGAGTCGATTTGCCCGAACCGGACGCCCCATGATGGAGACGAATTCGCCTTTCTCTATTTCGAGGTTGATGCCTTTGAGCACATGCAAGGGGGAGCCTGCGTGGTAGGTTTTGTGTATGTTCTTGAGGAGGAGCATCTCTTACGTCTTTATGTCGCGGGTATTTCCGTATTTCCGGACGGTGTGCGTCGTCCGGTTCCCGGTGGCTTCAGTAATATTGACGCCTAAGGTAGATGCAATATAACAATTCGGCAACAATATATTGTTGCCGAACCGGTATTTATTCTGTTTTTAATCTTTTCGGGGAAGCATCTATTGGGCGGACGCTCCGAATTCCATAAGATAAGCCTTGATGAAATCGTCTATCTCGCCGTCCATGACACGCTCCACATCGGAGGTCTGGTGGCCGGTGCGGTGGTCCTTGACACGGCGGTCGTCGAATACGTAACTGCGTATCTGTGAACCCCATTCGATTTTCTTCTTCTGTCCCTCTAGTTGTGCCTGTATGGCCTGCCGCTTTTCGAGTTCGCGCTGGTAGAGTTTCGATTTGAGGATGCGCATGGCATTCTCGCGGTTCATGAGCTGCGAACGCGTCTCGGTGTTTTCGATGAGGAACTCCACGGGTTCGCCCGTGTCGGGGTCTTTCGAACTGTATCGCAGGCGCACGCCCGTCTCCACCTTGTTGACGTTCTGTCCGCCGGCTCCGCTGCTACGATAGGTATCCCAGGTGATGTCCGCGGGATTGATGTTGATTTCTATCGTGTCGTCCACCGCCGGCGATACGAAGACCGACGCGAAGGTCGTCTGCCGTTTGTTGTTGGCATTGAATGGCGAGAGGCGGACGAGCCGGTGTACGCCGTTCTCGCTTTTGAGGAAACCGTAGGCGTAGTCTCCCTCGAATTCGATGGTAGCCGATTTGATTCCCACCTCCTCGCCCGGTTGCAGGTCGGCGATACGTACCTTGTAGCCGTTCAGTTCGCCCCAGCGGGTGTACATTCTCAGCAGCATGGAGGCCCAGTCGAGACTCTCCGTGCCGCCGGCCCCCGAGTTGATATCCATGATGGCGCCCATCCTGTCCTCCGGGCCACGGAGCATGTTGCGCATCTCCAGCGCTTCGATTTTGGCGAGGGTCTCCGCATAGAGCGCATCGAGCTCCTCCTCCGATGCCCCGCCTTCGCGGACGAAGTCGGGCATCAGCTCCAGGTCGTCGCACAGCCGTTCTATCGCCCGGAAGTCGTTTATCCAGCTCTTTATCCCGGCCACCTTGCGCAGCTGCTTTTCGGCCTCTTCCGGCCTGTCCCAGAAGTCGGGGGCAAGCGTACGCGCCTGCTCCTCGTCGAGTTCGATGAGTTTGTCTTCGATGGCGAGGTGACGCCGCAGTCCCTCGCGCCGTCCGGTGAGCTCTTTTATCTGTTCGGTAGTTACCATGCTTCTCTATCCTGCAACTGAACACTCAATGCCGAGCGCCCGGACGCGGCGTGCGATGTCGCCGAGCTCATCGAGATAAACCTTTTCAAGGTCGGGGTCCGGCGTGTCGCGGTCGATGGTGTATATCATCACCTGCCGCGGCCCTATCTCCTTCACAAGTTCCAGCCAGGCCGACACTTCGCGTTCGGTGGTATTGTCTACGGGCCGCCCTTCGTACGAGCCGCGCAGGAACATGGTCTGGATGATGAGCTCCCTTCGAACATCTTCATGTAGCGTACCGTCTCCGCCACGCTGTATTCGCCCAGGGGGTTGTCTATCAGACGTACCGTTTCGTCGAAGGCCGAGTCGAGTTTCACGATGTTGTTGTCCACTTTTGACAGGGCGCGGCGGACGCTCTCCTTTTTCAGCATCGTACCGTTCGTCAGAACCGAAACTTTGGCCGAGGGAGCGTAGTTGTCCCTTATCTTCAGAACGTCGTCTATTATCTCCTCGAATTGGGGGTGCATGGTGGGTTCGCCGTTGCCTGCGAAGGTGATGACGTCCGGTGCGTTGTCGGCGTTCACCATCTCGAAGAGTTTGTCGGCGAGCAGACGTGCCACGTCCTCGCGTTTGTTGAAGGCTGCCTTGTGTCCCTTTTCCGTCCAGCCGCATTCGCAATAGATGCAGTTGAAGGAGCAGAGCTGCATTCGAGCGGGAGCAGGTTTACGCCGAGCGAAAGGCCCAGCCGCCGGCTGCGTACCGGCCCGAATATGATGTCGTCGTATAGTTTTGTCGGCATGTCGTCTGTCGTTTAAGTCGGATACAAAAATA
>ENA-OUNI01000855-OUNI01000855.1-human-gut-metagenome-genome-assembly--contig:-NODE-855-length-13359-cov-8.706923_pt1 | contig 13359 bp, 21 predicted proteins | sample MGYA00242499_ERZ504580 | MGnify/ENA primary metagenome ERZ504580 (study PRJEB26092, sample SAMD00036315) | human gut metagenome | host: Homo sapiens | study: EMG produced TPA metagenomics assembly of... | reverse complement strand
CTCCTCGACCTTCCGGCTCCCGCCCGACAGCAGGTCGTCCAGCGAGGCGTCCGTTCCCGTCAGCCAGTTCCACGGGCGTTCCGGCCTGTCCCACCCCCATCCACAGTCCGCCGCCCCCGTCGCGCCACAGCACCACGGTCTCCAGCTCCTTCGACATATGCTTGCCAACCTTTCGACGTTGTTTTCCTATCCATCTAAGGCATGGCGCGGAAAGCGGCCGGACAGCCAAGGGCATGACTGGTTACGCGGTGGAGTTCCATATCCCGACGGAGCATTTCATGTCCTCACTGACCAAGGTGTCCTCCACGACGAGGGCGAGGCACAGGGCTTGGATACGCCGGCACGCGCGTGGCGTCTGGCGGGCCGCAATCGAAGCGGGCGCATACAGAACGGAGCGCTTCGTCGCCTTGGCGATGGTGCAGTGGCCGGGCCCTCGATCTACCCGGCGATGTCCTGCGCGGAGACGCTGAAGTCAGAGGAACCGGGAGAATTGAAGGGTGCGGAGAGGAAATAGGTTCGACCGAGCCGTTTCTTCCTCCGGGATGCAAGCGCGAACAACGGTTTGTTGTACCCGCGCTTGGCGAACGGGCCATGCCCTTAGAATGGGATCAGCAAGCGCACAGCGGAGGCGCTCGAATCGTTTTCCGATGTCGGGAGGTAGTCATGTCAATCGGTCAGGTTATCAAAGTCGTGCGCGAGGAGCGAGGTCTTACGCAGTCGCAGTTCGCGCACGAGCTGTTCGTCACCCAACAGGCGCTTTCCCGCTGGGAGAAGGGAACGGCAGAGCCGAGCATCGACATGATTCGGCTTATCAGCACCCGTTTTGAGGTGCCGATGGCGAGGCTTATGGAGATGCCGGACAACGGTTTTTGCCAAAGTTGCGCCATGCCGTTCTATCGCCCGGAAGACCATGGCACCGAACCGGATGGAACGCGAAGCGGAGACTATTGCAACTACTGCTATGACGACGGCGTTTTTCTTCAGGACTATGCCAATAGCGATGAATTGGTCGCCGCGTGTGCGCCGATGATGGCGGAATCCTGCCATATCAGCGTCGAACAGGCCGAGGATTGCATGTCGGCGCTGCTGCCAAACCTCAAGCGGTGGCGGCATCAGGACGAGATCGATGCGGTGGCGGAAGGGGAATGAGCGATGGCGTTCGATTATAAGAAGGAGTATAAGGACCTGTATCAGCCGAAGACCATGCCGGCCATCGTCATGGTACCGGCGATGCGGTTCGTCGCGGTGGACGGTGTGGGCGACCCGAACGAAGAAGGCGGCGATTACGCCAAGGCGATGCAACTGCTTTACGGCATTTCGTTCACCGTCAAAATGAGCAAGAAGTCAAAGAACCCGGCCGAGCATATCGACGGGTACTTCGACTACACCGTGCCTCCGCTGGAGGGCTTATGGAGCATGGGGGAGGGTGTGCCCGGCGTCGATTACGCGCACAAAGCCGACTTCCATTGGACTTCGATGATTCGTCTGCCGGAATTCGTGACCGATAAGGTCTTTGCGTGGGCCAAGGCATCGTTTGCCGCCAAACACCCGGAATCCGACGTCAATCGCGCATATCTCTTCGATTTCGATGAAGGCGTGGTCGCGCAGGTCATGCACAAGGGCCCGTACGACGACGAGCCCGCAACCGTGGCGATTCTGGATGACTACGCGCGCTCGCAAGGCTACGAGCTCGACCTCTCCGACGCCCGCCGACATCACGAAATCTACATATCCGATCCGCGCCGAGCAAAACCGGAAAACCTCAAAACCGTCATCCGTCATCCGGTAGTGAAGGTGGGTTGACTTTCAGCGAACTGCTCGAAGCGCTCACCGGGCGGACCATCTTGGCCGGGTTCCTCCGTATGAGGTTTTCATCACGCGCGGCCTCAAGCGCGTTCTTCAGGACGGACCAAGTGATCGTGGCCGTCTTCGGGCTGTAGCACTTCAGGCCGTCCTGAATGTCGGCCATATCCTTATCCAGCGAGTTGATGCGCCTCGCGCCGGCTATCCTGTTCAGCCGCACGATGGCGTTCTCGTAGCTTCGCCTGCTGTTCGGACGCAGGTTGGCCTCGGCCCGCTCGTGGTACCAAGTCTCCAGCCAGTCCATGAGGCGCGGCGACGGCGAGTTCGGCGTGAGGCCCTTGCGCACGTATGCGTCCAGCTTCATCCTGAGCCTCGTGTTCGCCACCGCCTTGGTCTTGCCTTGGGCCGTGAGCCGCCGCCTGCGCCCGGTGGCCCTGTCGGGCTCTATGTCTATCGCGGCGTGCCAGATCCATCGGCGCTTTTGTATGTCGAACCGCCGCCACCCATTGCCATCGTTGGTCTCCCGTCGTGTGAAATGCGTAGCCAAATGCGTAGCCACAACGGGCCACCCAGAGGCATCCACAGTTACCTGTGCGAAATGAAGACCGTTGAAATTAAGCCGTTTCTAAGATTCCCGAATAGTTAGCCGATAATGTACGTTATGTCAGATTTATGATCTTCGGGGCAGTTGACGTTCCGCTTTTGCACTTTTATCCGGCGAAGTCCTATTTTTCAAGACGTGATTATGGACTTTCGCCGGATAAAGATATCTTCGTGCAGATTTTGGCTGTGTTTTTCAGGTAGGTGGCGATGAGGATGAGCCGGAGGTCGGCGAGGAAGGCCTCGTCGAGCCTGTCGTACTCGTGCGCGCGGTCCATGAGCAGGCGCGCACCCATGAACGCGTTCGATGACTTCTCATGCATCATCACCAGCAAGCAGACGGTCAACATGCCGGTCGTAGAGGTCAAGTTCGGCAACGACGACAACGAGGTGCAGGGAGACACTTTGTTGGGGGAACTGCCCATCACGTTCCAAACCGACAGCTCGGGATCATGGAACATCGAATTGGACGCGACGAAACTGACGCCGGATGCTCTTGGTACGAACGCATTCATCGTAATCTATAACACTTGCAGCGGTGAACGTACGGCCAGATATCGTTATGGAGTTGGGGTTTGCCATATGATGGCAAACCCAATCCATAAGATATATTCTCGTCTCACAGACGCATGCGTCACGCCTCGGTATGCGTGGCGCCGCGGACCACGCGGTCGACTTCGGTGAAATGCGCGCGATGCGCCTGGATACCCATCAGCAACAGCTCCACAAAAACCAGCACGATGACTATCGCCGCGCCGATCACCAAGTGGTCGGTGTAGAAATCGTGGAATGCGGGGGACAGTTCCTCGCTCGCCATGAGATACACCATGAAGGGGATGCCCGCGAACAGCACGGACACCATCTGGGCCAGCACCACGTTCCAGCTGACGGGGTTCACCTCGGGATGCCTCTCCCCCGTGCCGAACCGGCTTCTCACAATGCAGATGCCGCACACCGAGAGCATCCACACGACGGCGAACACCCACAACAACAGCGGAAGCAGATCATCCATACGCCAGCCTCCGGTTATGCCGCCTCGCGTGCGGCACGCTGGGCGGCAATCTTCCTGCGCATGCGCATGGCGGTAAGCTCGTCGATTGGCCGACCGGCGACACGTCCCGACCCTGCGGAGCCGACGTTCGCCGAGGACGACTGCAGATCGACGTAGTCCTCGGTCTCCAGCGCGTCATGAATCTGATGCCACAGCGAGCCGACGGACACGCCGAACACGGCCTTGCCGCTCTGCAGCAGCGCGATCATCTGGTCGCTGGTGGTGCATTCATGCACATCTTCCCCATCGCACATGATGGTGACATGCTCAAGCTGGTCGACATCGCGCTGCATCAGGAACCCGATGGCCGTAGTGACGTTCTGCAGGTTCACGCCTGCATCCAGCAGCTTCTTGGACACCGCGAGAATCACCACGTCCTTGAAGGAGTACAGTCGCCTCGACCCCGATCCGTGAGATGGTGTGATCGATGGTTCGACGATCTGCTTGCGCGCCCAATAGTCCAGCTGACGGTACGTGATGCCGGCGACCTTGGAAGCCACCGTACCACGGTAGCCCCGTGTCGGGCGGCGGGCGCCTTCGTCGACGAACAGCTCCCCCTGCACGGCGTCGGACGCACCGAGATCGAGCCTCTGCTCCAGCGGCACGACCAGATGCAGCCCGGCCGTCTGGCTCCCTGTCTGCTCAGCCATCGCACTCCCCCGTCCTGTGCATGCGCCGAACCGGCACATGCACGATCACATGAATGACGTACCGTCCCAGTCTAACGCGCACGGCTTCGCATCATCACGCGATAACGGCGGATTTGGTGAAGAAAACCAGACGGAACTTACCGATCATGATCTCGTCGCCGTTGCGCAGCTGCTGATGGTCCACCCGCTGGCGGTTCACATAGGTGCCGTTGAGGCTGCCGGAATCGTATACCACGAATGTGTCGCCGACGCGGCGGAACACGGCATGGGAACGGGATACCGTCGAATCGTCCAGCAGGATGTCGGCGCGGGAGTCGCGCCCGACCGTCACCTCGTCCTCATCGAGCAGGTAGCGGGACCCGGAAACGGCGCCTCTGGTCGAGATGAGCAGTGCGGTGCCCGGTGCGAGCCGCGCGATGGTTTCGATGTCCTCCTGCGTGAGGGGACGGTCACCTGTGGTGGTGATGGGAATCTGGATGGCGGGCAGACCAATGATGGTCGTCTCGCCTGCACTTGGAATCGGATCTGTCATAAACGCTATTCTACAGCCCTTGCATACGTATTGTCGGTTGACTTGCGAATTTGGCTGATGGTAATCGAATCCGAGGACGTCACGCTCACCGTCGCGCCGTACTTCACCTTCAGACTCGAACCCACGCCACCCGCGATATTGACGGCGTTCTGAAGGTTCTGGGGATCGCCGATGGCCAGGATCCGATACGGCGCGTTCAGCGCGACACCGTCGCATTCCAGGCCGTCGTCCGTGTCGCTGACATAGGTTTTCGTCACGACACGCACGCTGTTGATGGCCATCACCTCGGCGCCTGCGTTGCGCAGTTCCTCGATGAGTTTGTACATCGTCGCCGCGTCGATCTTCGTCTTCGACCCTTGGGAGATGCTGATCGACACGCCCTTGCCCGTCGCGGGCAAACGACCGGCGAGGATGCCGTTGGTCTCCTCGTTCTGCTTGGCGATGCGCTCCGCTCCTGCGTCTTGTTCGCCGCGGCCTTGAGCGATTCCAGCTGATTGGTCAGCTCCGACTTGCGCTGCTCCAGGTTCTGCACCTGTGTGCCGGTCTCGCTGATCAGCCTGGTCAGCTCGTCCTCGCTCAGCGTCTCGTATGTGGCGTCGGCGTTGTTGATCTGGATCATGTACCCGTATCCCAGCAGCGCGCACATGATGAGGATGAGCACGCTCGTCATCAGGCGCATGCGCGCCGAGCCGTCCTTGACGGGGCGCTTCGGCTTCTTGCGCACTACGGGGAACGAGCCGGTCTCCATGCGATCGTTCTTCTTGTCCTGCGCATGCTGCTCGTGCAGCTGCGCCAGCACGTCACGAGACGATTTGTGCGCCACCATGGTTCATCACCCCCGGAAGATGAAGCGACGGATCGCCGACACGTTCGAGAAGATACGGATTCCCAGCACGACGATGACGGCCGTCTGCAGCTGGGATCCGACGCCCAGCTGATTGCCCAGGAACACCAGCAGCGTCGCGGTGACCACGTTCGAGATGAACGAGATGACGAACACCTTGTCGGAGAAGCTGCGCTCGAAGTACGCGCGGGCCGCTCCCAGTAGCGCGTCAAGCGCAGCGACCACCATGATGGGAAGATACGGCTGCAGAATGATGGGGATATCCGGCTTGACGAACACGCCGAGCACCACGCCGATGATGAGACCTAGTACCGCTGCCATCTACTCGCTCCTCTTTGCATAGGACAATTCGCCGGAAGGCGCCGCTTCCAGTGTAATCGAACTCTCTTTATTCACCTGAGGTATATGCCCGCCTGGGCGAATGAATCATACAGACTGCGCTGCGTGGACTTGCTGACCGCGGAGGCCAGCGTGTCGCGGTCCCCTATCGCCTGGATCGTGTACGGGCTGGTCACGGCGGTGACGCCGACGAGAATGTTCGATCCCGCCTTGCGCACCGATGTCTGCACGCCGAGCCGGTTGCCGTTGATGGCTATGCCCTCGGCGCCGCCTGCCACAGCAGTCGCACCAGCAGCCGCAGGTCCGCGTCGTGATCACGCGAATCTGCATGCCGCTGGACTCGCGTGGCGTCGATGCCCCGTCGGAGCCGGCGGCGATGGGGTCGGCCAGGGTCAGGCTGATGCCCGGCCCCTCCACGGCGACAAGCCCGTTGACCATCTCGTCGTTGACCAGCGTCGAATCCTCACCCGTGCCGCCCAGCTTCTTCGATCGTTCCGTGACCTGGTTGCGCAGATCGTTGACTTCGTTCATGAGCGTGTCGGCCTGGCCGCGCGTCTCGCGCAGCTCGCTGGCGAGGCTTTGCCTGACGACCTTGCGCGGGTCGGAATGCAGCCGTTCGATGAACAGCGACCCGTAGAAACCGACGGCGATGCACATGGCGAACACCAGAAACTTCGTCGCCCACGTCGACAGACGCGAGCGCGGACGCTGGTCGAGCCTCGAATCCGAGAACAGCGGATCCATGGGGCGGTTGGTGAGATCGTCGATGAGCTTGAGCGAATCGTCATGCAGCCGTCTGCGGCGGGCCGCATGGTCTGCCCGCCTTCCGCGGGCCTGACATGCCGGGACTGCGACTGGGCCACGGAATCCGAAAACACCGCGCGACGTTTCACCGGCGCGTTCTCGGCCGGCACGGGAAACGACAGCGGCTTGATCGGATCAGCGTCCATCGGCACGTTTCTCTTTCACCAGCAGTGAAATGCCCTGCTTGCTGTAGATGCAACCGGCGAGCCAGTACAGTCCGACGCCCCAGATGCCGGCGGCCAGCGCGGCGAGGTGCAGAAGCCCGACGAAGGGGTTCTCCCAGATGTCGCAGAAAATCAGTGCGACGATGGAGACCATCAGCATGAAAGTGCCGGCCTTGCCGACGAAATGCACCGGCAGCGGGCCGTAATCGTATTGAGCAAGCCACAGCACGAGCAGCATCATCCATGCGTCCCTGGCCGCGATGATGATGATCATCCACCAGGGGATGATCCCGGCGACGCCCAATGCGAGGACGCTGCAGATGATCAGCAGGCGGTCGGCGATGGGATCGAGGATCTGCCCGATCTTGCTCACCTGATTGAAGCGCGCGCGATGATGCCGTCGAGGTGTCGGTGATGGCCGAAACGGCGAGGACGATCAGTGCGGGCACCATCCGGTGATCGGCGACCAGCCATGCGATAAAGGGGATGGACGCGATTCTCAGGACGCTGATGAGGTTCGGCACGGTGAAGTAGATGTCCCTCGGCTCGGGGCTGTACTCCTGGTTGAACTTCTGCTTGATCTTCTGGCGGTATCCGCGTCGGCGTGCTGCTGTGTACCCATTGTCGAACCCCGTTCGTCACATGCGGGAGGCCTGCAGCGCGGTCACGATGATGGCCCGGGCACCCACCTCGTACAGCTTGTCCATCAGCTGGTTGACCTTCGCCTTGGGCACCATCACGCGCACCGCATTCCACTGCTTGTCGTGCAGCGGGGATACGGTCGGGCTCTCGAATCCGGGGGTCACCGCGACGGCGGCCGCCACCTTGCCGACGGGGATGTCATAGTCCATCAGCACGTAGCGCTGCGCGGTCAGCACGCCCTGCAGGCGGCGGCTGAGGATGGTGAGCCGCTCGTCCTCGGGTCGAGGCGCGGGGAGCGGATGAGCACCGCTTCGGAGTGCATGATGGGGTCGGCGAAGATGCGCAGGCCGGCGTTGCGCAGCGTGGTGCCGGTGGACACCACGTCGGCGATGAGGTCGGCCACGCCCAGCTGCACCGAGGACTCCACGGCGCCGTCGAGGTGGATGGTCTCGGCCTCGATGCCGTGCGCCACCAGATAGTCGTGCACGAGCTTGTCGAAGGACGTGCCCACACGCTTGCCCTGGATGTCCTGCAGCGTATGGAAGTCGGAATCGTTCGGCGCGGCGAAGCGGAACGTGGACGCACCGAAGCCGAGCTCCATGTGCTCGCTGGCCTCGGTGCCGGAGTTCAGCAGCAGGTCATGGCCCGTGATGCCGACGTCGATGGTGCCGCGGCCGACATACACGGCGATGTCGAGCGGCCGCAGATAGAACAGCTCGATGTCGTTGTCCGGGTCCTCCACCACGAGCTGACGCGGATTGGAACGCAGACGATACCCTGCCTCGGACAGCATGTTCCAAGCGGGCTCCGACAACATGCCCTTGTTGGGCACTGCGATTCTGAGCATGGTGTTTCTCCCTCCAGACCGGCCGGTCTGTTTGTCACAGGTGCTTATAAACGTCCTCCAGGGTGATGCCCTTGGCGATCATCATGACCTGGAGATGGTACAGCAGCTGGCTCATCTCTTCGGCCGTGCGGTCCGCGCCCTCGTATTCGGCCGCAATCCAGGTCTCCCCCGCCTCTTCGATGATCTTCTTGCCGATGAAGTGCGTGCCCTTGGCGAGCTCGTCCACGGTCAGGGAGCCTTCGGGCTTGGTGACGGCCTTCTCGGACAGTTCGGCGAATAGCGATTCAAACGTCTTCATGATATGTGTCCCTTGAGATTGTGCATGGTTGAGGCACTCGACGGCGTCGCCGCGATCGCGGTCCGGCATTGGTGTCGGAGCCGTCGCGTGCCATGTTCTGCGTTTCCGCCGTCAGTCGCGGTATGCGGCAGCGGCCTTGTCCCTGATCTGGTCGATGGCCTGGGCCGGGCTCTCAGCGCCGTACACGGCGGAGCCGGCGACCAGCACGTCGGCGCCGGCCTCGGCGACGATGTGGGCGGTCTTCGGGCTGACGCCGCCGTCGACCTGAATATGGGTGGACAGGCCCCGACGCGTGATCTCGTCACGCAGGCGACGAACCTTCGCCATCTGGTTGTCCAGGAACTTCTGTCCGCCGAAACCGGGTTCGACGGTCATGATCAGCACCATGTCGAACTCGTCGAGGATGTCGAAAATCGGTTCGACCGGCTCGGCGGGACGCACGGCGAAGCATGCCTTGCAGCCCATGTCACGCAGCTGGCGGGCCAGACGCACCGGCGCGTGGGTGGCGCCCATATGGAACGAGATGGAGGCGGCACCGAGCTTCGCGTATTCGGGGGCCCAACGGTCGGGGTCCTCGATCATCAGGTGCACGTCGACCGGCAGGTCGGTGACCTCGCAGATGCGCTTGACGATGGGCTCGCCAAGGGTGAGGTTCGGCACGAGTGGTGGTCCATCACGTCGACATGCACGAGGTCGGCGTTGGCGATGGCCTTGAGGTCGCGTTCGAGGTTGCAGAAATCAGCGGAAAGGATGCTGGGTGCGATTTGTATGCTCATGGCTCTCATTCTATGGTGGAAGAACGACGAGACGGCTTGCGCCTACACGACGTTCTTGTTTGTGTGTTATGGTATTGCGGTTTTCTATGATCTTGTGCGATATCCTGATTCGGACGGATGCGGGCGCTCAGTCCTGATGGATCTCGCTCTCGGCGGTTTCGGCGGGAGTCTCGGGCTTCGCGGTCTTGGCCATCTTGCCGGATTTCGCGGCGGCCCGCTCTTCCAGCTGGCGCTGACGTTCCATCTCGTCGGCCGTGACCGCGCGCAGTCTGGATGTCAGGTCGCGTGTCTCACTGCCGAAGCGCCACAACACGACGAACAGGATGCACCCGGCAAGGAACACGATGATCGCGGTCCACACGTTGACTCGCAGGCCGAGGATGATCGTCGAATAGTTGATGCGGATGCTTTCGATCCAGGTGCGTCCAAGCCCGTACCACATCATGTACATGGCGAACTGCTGTCCGGATTTGAGCACGTCGACGAGTTTGTGGCCGAGCCACACGATAATCGCGGCGCCGATCAGGTTCCAGATCATCTCGTACAGGAACGTGGGGTGGAACAGCGTGCCGGTCGGGCATGCCTGTCCGTTGTAGCAGATCTCACTTTTGCCGATGGCGTCCGCATCGTTGAGCTTGAGGCCCCATGCAGCGTGGTCGGCATGCCGTACAGTTCCTGGTTGAACCAGTTACCCAGTCGTCCGATGGCCTGCGCTACCATCAGCGCCGGCGCGATGCAATCGGCCAGCAGGGCGAACGGATAACGCCGGTGGCGGCACCACAGGAACGCGGCCAAGGCCCCCACCCCGATGCCGCCGAAGATGGCCATGCCGCCTTCCCACACCTTGAGGATGTTGATGAGGTTGCGGTTGGCGGGAAGTAGATGTCGGGCGTCGTGATGCAGTGGTACAGACGGGCCCCGACCAGGCCGCAGGGCACTGCGACCAGCGTGGTGTCCAGCACCTGGTCGAAGGTGCCCCCGTTCTTCTTCCATCTGACGGTGAGGATCCACACGGCGAAGATGATTCCCGTCAGGATGCAGATCGCATACATGTGGATCGTCACGGTCCGATGGAGAACTTGGAGAACCCCGGTGAGGATATACGCAAGATTCATGCAGTGCCTCGTTTGTCTAGACCGCTGTTACCGCCATCTACCCTACCCCATGGCCGGCGGATGCACGGTAAAGGCAGCCCGCGCGCGGGGTGTGTCAGCGTGACTCGTTGTGGATGCCCTCGGACAGCGCCTCGACCTTGGCGGCCAGGTCGCGCAGTCCTTCCTTCGGCGCCTTCGCGGTGACGTTGTCGTCGTCAAGCAGGGTGTGCACCAGAGCAGAACCGACGATGACGCCGTCGGCGTAGGCGCGACCTTCGCGCCCTGCTCCGGGTGGATACGCCGATACCCACGCACACGTTTCTCGCCCCGGCGTTGCGGGCACGCTCGACAAGCGTTTCGGGCGATGCGCTGATAGTGTCGCGCTCGCCGGTGACGCCATACGGGATGCCGCGTAGACGAAGCCGCGTGCGTTGCGGGCGACCAGTTCGAGACGTTCGGAGGCCGAATCCGGGGAGACCAGGAAGATGCGGTCGAGTCCGTGACGATCCGAAGCCTCGATCCACTCGCCAGCCTCATCGGGGATGAGGTCGGGGGTAATCAGGCCGGCACCGCCGGCGTTCTCGAAATCGCAGGCGAACCGTTCGACGCCGTAATGGTAGATCAGGTTCCAGTAGCTCATGATGAGTGGCACGCCGCCGGCGTTGGCCACCGTCTCGACCGCCTTGAACACGCCGTTGATGCTTTCCCCGTTGTTCAGGGCGATCTGGCTGGCCGCCTGAATGACGGGGCCGTCCATCACCGGGTCGGAGTACGGCAGGCCGATCTCGACCGCGTCGACGCCGTGCTCGATCATGGTCCTGAGCGCGTCGAGTGAGATGTCGGGGTTCGGGAAGCCATACGGCAGGTATCCGATGAAGGCCGGCTTGTTTTCGGCCTTGAGCCGGTCGAACATGGCTTCCGTCGCGCTGGGCTTGTGACTGATGCCGAGCGGCTGTCCGGACGGCGTGGTTGCTGTATTCGTCATGATCAAAAACTCCTTCTGCTTCACGGGCCGGTTCAGGCGACGGTGTCGCCCTGCGCGCCGGTGACATCGAGCGCCGCGGCCTGCTCGTCGGTCAGGTATCCGAACCATTTGCCCGCGGTGGCCATGTCCTTGTCGCCGCGGCCGGAGATGTTGACGATCATCACGGCCTTGTCGTATCCCTTGGCTTTCAGATCAGCGGCGGCCTTGAAGGCGCCAGCGACGGCATGCGAGCTCTCGATGGCGGGGATGATGCCCTCGGTCTGGCTCAGGTCGCGGAAGGCGTTCATAGCCTCCTCGTCGGTGGCCCAGGAGTAGTTCACGCGCCCGATCTCCTTGAGCCAAGCGTGCTCGGGGCCGACGGAAGCGTAATCGAGACCGGCCGAAATCGAATACGTGTCGAGAGTCTGTCCTTCATCGGTCTCCAACAGGTAGCTCTTGGCACCCTGGAACATGCCGAGCTGTCCGGTGCCCGGTGCGAAACGGATCGCATGATGGCCCGAGGACGGCCCGTTGCCGCCCGCCTCATAGCCGTACAGGTTCACGCGCTCGTCGTCGAGGAACGCGTTCATCACGCCGATGGCGTTGGATCCGCCGCCGACGCACGCGCACACCGCGTCCGGGTGGTCGATGCCGTACCAGTCCTGAAGTTGCTGCTTGGCCTCCTCGCCGATGATCTTCTGGAAGTCGCGAACCATGGCCGGGAACGGGTGCGGTCCGGCGACCGTGCCGAGCAGGTAGTGCGTATCGGCGACGTTGGTCACCCAATCGCGCAGCGCCTCGTTGATTGCATCCTTGAGAATCTTGTCGCCCAGTGTCACTTCGACGACCTCGGCGCCCAGCATGCGCATGCGGGCCACGTTGAGGGCCTGACGTCGGGCGTCGATCTGCCCCATGTACACGCGCACTTGAGCCTAGCATCGCGCACACGGTGGCGGTGGCCACGCCGTGCTGTCCGGCACCGGTCTCGGCGATCACGCGGGTCTTGCCCATGCGCTTGACGAGCAACGCCTGGCCGAGCGCGTTGTTGATCTTGTGCGCGCCGGTGTGGTTGAGGTCCTCGCGCTTCAAGAAGATGCGGGCGTCGAGTCCGGTCCTGTCCTTGACCAGCGCGGCGAATCGCGGGGCTTCCGTCAGCGGGCTCGGACGGCCGACGTACCGATGCTGCAGCGTCATGAATCCTTACGGAACTCGGGGTCGCCTTGGCCTGATCATAGACGCGCTCCAGCTCGTCCAGAGCGGTGATCAGTGCCTCCGGCACGTATCGCCCGCCGAACTGTCCCCAATATGGTCCCTGATGCTCGCTCAACGGGGTCGATTCGGATGCTTTCACTCTCTGACCTGCCTTTACTAGTCGTTGTACGGCGGCCACATGGTCGTCGGCGGTAGCCACGCCTTCGCCCACCAGCACGGCATCCGCGCCGGCGCGACCGTAATCCTCGACCTCGACCGAACCGAACACGCCCGACTCTGCGACGCGGATCACGTCATCGGGCAGTCCTTCGGCGAGTTCGGCGTATTTGTTCACGTCAACCTTCAGGTTCTTGAGATTGCGCGCGTTGATGCCGATGATCCGGGCGCGGCCGCGACCGCGCGGCGGATCTCCTCGGTGGTGTGCGTTTCGACGAGCACGGCCATGCCGAGCTCGTGGGCGAGTTCAAGCAGGTGCGCGAGCTTGTCGTCGTCCAGCGCGGCGACGATGAGCAGCACTAGGTCGGCGCCGTGGGCACGCGCCTCGTAGATCTGGTAGTCGGTGACGATGAAGTCCTTGCGCAGCAGAGGAATGTGAACCGCCGAGCGGACCTTGTCGAAATCGTCCAGCGAGCCGAGGAACCGCCGGCTTCGGTGAGCACGGAATCGCGTTCGCACCGCCGCGCTCGTATTCGCGGGCCAGGCCGCCGGTCGGGGATATCGCTCAAATGCCCCTTGGATG
>ENA-OUNI01000853-OUNI01000853.1-human-gut-metagenome-genome-assembly--contig:-NODE-853-length-13392-cov-4.856314_pt1 | contig 13392 bp, 20 predicted proteins | sample MGYA00242499_ERZ504580 | MGnify/ENA primary metagenome ERZ504580 (study PRJEB26092, sample SAMD00036315) | human gut metagenome | host: Homo sapiens | study: EMG produced TPA metagenomics assembly of... | reverse complement strand
GGTTTGGTAGGATGCAAGAACGTAAACAAAGACATTCCTGTAGAATAATTATAAAAACATATAGTATTAACTTTAAACTATTAATATCATGGATATAGAATACGTAAGAAGTCGCTTCATCAAACATTTTGATGGCACAACAGGTTCAGTATATGCTTCACCCGGTCGTATCAACCTCATTGGTGAGCACACCGATTATAATGGTGGTTTCGTATTTCCGGGTGCTGTAGATAAAGGTATGATTGCTGAAATCAAACCTAACGGAACAGATAAAGTACGCGCTTACTCTATCGACCTGAAAGACTATGTAGAATTCGGTTTGAACGAAGAAGATGCTCCAAAAGCCAGCTGGGCAAGATACATCTTCGGAGTTGCCGTGAGATGATTAAGCGCGGTGTAAACGTAAAAGGCTTTGATACTGCATTTGCAGGTGATGTGCCTTTGGGTGCCGGTATGTCTTCATCGGCTGCACTGGAAAGCACATATGCTTATGCTATCAACGATTTGTTTGGCGACAACAAGATAGATAAATTCGAATTAGCTAAAATAGGTCAGGCAACTGAACACAATTATTGTGGCGTAAACTGCGGTATCATGGACCAGTTTGCTTCTGTATTCGGTAAAGCAGGTAGCTTAATCCGTTTGGATTGCCGTTCATTGGAATACCAATATTTCCCATTCAAACCGGAAGGGTATCGTTTAGTATTGGTAGACTCCGTAGTTAAGCACGAGTTGGCATCATCTGCATACAACAAGCGTCGTCAGAGCTGCGAAGCTGCTGTTGCCGCTGTTCAGAAGAAGCATCCACACGTAGAATTCCTGCGTGACGTTACCATGGGCATGCTGGAAGAAGCCAAAGCCGACATCAGCGCAGAAGACTATATGCGTGCAGAATATGTCATCGAAGAGATTCAACGCGTACTCGACGTTTGCGACGCCCTGGAGAAAGGCGATTATGAAACTGTAGGCCAAAAGATGTATGAAACACATCATGGCATGAGTAAGTTGTATGAAGTAAGCTGCGAAGAACTCGATTTTCTGAATGACCTTGCATTCGATTGTGGAGTTACCGGTTCACGTGTCATGGGCGGTGGATTCGGTGGATGTACAATCAATCTGGTAAAGGATGAATTGTACAGTACATTCATCGAAAAAGCAAAAGATGAATTCAAGAAGAAGTTCGGCAGAAGCCCAAAAGTATATGATGTAGTCATCAGCGACGGTGCCCGCAGATTAGAATAATAGACATCAGCATTCAAATAAAAGGCGTTTCCCAGTAATGGGAAGCGCCTTTTTCTTCTCCCCTATTCCACCGTTTTCCACTCTAAAAACAAAATCATCCGAGAAGTTTATTCCGAACACATCTATCTGTACAGCCAGTTGGCACAGATATGTTTCTTGACACTTATGTTGCATAACATATAAAAGTGTACAGCCTACACTAAAGAAAAGTGTTACTTTTACACCCAAAGAAAGATAATCATCTCATTTACATTAAATACAAAACCATGAAAAGACATGTTCTACTTGCAGGAATTGCCGCAATGATGCTAACTGCGTGCAATCAAAAGACAGAAACAACGCTTACGCTGTCCGGTCTTGATCCAGTAAAATTCCAAACAACAGTCAATGACGCCCAGACACAGCTTTATACGCTGAAGAATAAAGCGGGCATGGAAGTATGCATCACAAACTTTGGGGGACGTATTGTATCCATTATGGTACCCGACAAAAATGGAGTTATGCAGGATGTAGTATTGGGCTTTGACAGCATTGCCGATTACATCAACATTCCAAGTGACTTTGGTGCTTCTATTGGACGCTACGCCAACCGGATTAACCAAGGGAAAATCGTTCTTGACGGAGATACCATACAGTTACCACAGAACAATTTCGGACATTGCCTGCACGGTGGCCCCAAAGGATGGCAATACCAAGTATACAGTGCCAATCCCATTGACAGCACAACTCTGGAGCTCACCCGCATTTCACCGGATGGAGACGAGAATTTCCCGGGTAATGTTACGGCAAAAGTACTTTTCAAGTTAACGGATGACAATGCCATTGATATAAAATACAGTGCAACAACAGACCAAAAGACGGTTATCAATATGACTAACCATTCTTATTTCAATTTATCAGGTGATCCTTCAAAGGCAGCAACAGACCACATCTTATACATCAATGCAGACAACTATACTCCGGTAGACAGTACTTTCATGACAACGGGTGACATCATCTCCGTCAAAGAAACACCAATGGACTTTACCACTCCCAAGAGTGTGGCACAAGACATCAACCGGACGGACTTTGAACAAATAAAGAATGGAAACGGATATGACCACAATTGGGTACTGAATACTAAAGGTGACCTATCCCAAGTGGCAGCCAAACTGACATCGCCTATAAGCGGCATCACCCTGGAAGTTTATACCAATGAGCCAGGCATACAAGTATATACCGGGAATTTCCTGGACGGCACCGTAAAAGGTAAAAAAGGCATTACTTACAACCAACGCGCTTCCGTATGCCTCGAGACACAACATTATCCGGATAGCCCCAACAAATCCCAATGGCCTTCTGTCGTACTGGAACCCGGACAAATTTACAACAGCGAATGTATCTTTAAATTCACTATAGAAAAATAACCTTTTAAATACACATCGTACAATGAATTGGAATTCACATGAATTTATATGGCTCGACTGGGTAATCCTCATAGTCGGCATGGCAGCTGTAATATGGGCTGTATGGCGTGCTGTCCAGAAAGACAAACGTATGCAACAAGGAGCAAGCAGTGCTGATTATCTATTTGGTAAAGGAGAACCCTGGTACATTATCGGTGCAGCAATCTTTGCTGCCAACATTGGCTCGGAACACCTGGTAGGTCTTGCCGGAACCGGAGCAAAATCGGGAGTAGGCATGGCTCACTGGGAAATGCAAGGCTGGATGATTCTTCTTTTAGGATGGTTGTTTGTTCCGTTCTATCAGTTGCTGAATAATAAGATGGGAAAAATCATCACTATGCCCGATTTTCTGAAATACCGTTACACACAACGCACGGGTTCATGCTCTCCATCATAACACTGATTGCCTACATTCTGACTAAAGTGAGCGTAACAGCCTATACCGGAGGTATCTTCCTCGAATTTCTTCTTGGACTACCATTCTGGTACGGAGCTATCGGCCTGATTGTACTGACCGGTCTTTTCACGGTATTGAGTGGTATGAAGGGGGTAATGACCCTTTCAGCTATCCAGACCCCTATTCTAATTATCGGTTCCTTTCTCGTTCTGTTCCTGGGGCTGTCAGCTCTAGGTGGTGGAAGTATCGCTACCGGCTGGACAGAATGATGGAACATGCCCGCAATGCCATGAATGTAGGAGCAGACGGCCATGCATACGGTGCCAACCACATGTTCCATTGGAGTGAAGCAGACCCGATGTATCAGGAATATCCCGGTTTTTGGGTATTCATCGGAGCTTCCATCATCGGTTTCTGGTATTGGTGTACAGACCAGCACATTGTTCAACGTGTGCTTGGACAAAGTAAAGGAGAAGCGAATGATGTCGTAATGAAGCGCGCCCGTCGCGGTAGCATTGCAGCCGGTTACTTCAAGATTCTGCCGGTATTCATGTTCCTCATTCCGGGCATGGTGCAGCAGCCCTGGCCGCCAAAGGCGAGTTCGACATGTCAAACACAGATGCCGCTTTTGCCGTTATGGTAAAAGACGTGTTGCCCGCCGGTGTAAAAGGCATTGTAACTATCGGTTTCATCTGTGCCCTGGTTGCTTCGCTGGCTGCATTCTTCAATTCATGTGCCACTCTCTTCACTGAAGATTTCTATAAACCCATGTGCAAAGGTAAAAGTGAAGCTACCTACGTATTGGTAGGACGTATTGCCACAGTAGTAGTTGTTATCCTTGGTATGGCATGGATTCCCATCATGATGAGTCTAGGAAGTCTATACGATTACCTCCAAGGCATCCAGTCACTCCTGGCTCCTGCATGGTAGCCGTATTTGCATTGGGTATCTTCTCAAAACGGATTACACCGAAAGCGGGTGAAGTAGGCATGATTGTAGGATTCATCATCGGTATGGTACGCCTACTGACGAATATCTTTACCAATACCGGTAAAGACGTCATGAACGGCTGGTACTGGGAATACACCAGCTGGTTCTGGCAGACCAACTGGCTCATCTTCGAAATTTGGCTGCTTGTATTCCTGCTCGTACTGATGGCAGTAGTTTCTTGTTTCACTCCCAAACCCACTGCCGAGCAGATAGAAGCCATAACCTTCACCGGCAGTTACAAAAAACTAATCAGAGAAAGTTGGAATAAATGGGATGTCATTGCTTCACTGGGAGTTGTGATTCTCTGTGCTCTATTCTATATTTATTTCTGGTAACACTCAACTGTCAAACGATAAATATACATACTTATGACAACTTATTATAGTAAGAACCCAAATTCTACGTCTCCGTGGACTGCATCATTTTCGGTTTCAACGAAGGGGAACTGAACCTGCTGCTGCTGAAGCGTAACTTTCAGCCGGCAATGGGCGAATGGTCTCTGATGGGAGGATTTGTACAAGAGGATGAAAGCGTGGACGATGCTGCCAAACGCGTACTGCATGAACTGACCGGACTGGACAATGTATACATGGAGCAGGTCGCTCATTCGGAGCCATCGGCCGTGACCCGGGCGAACGTGTTGTCTCTATTGCCTACTACTCACTAATCAACATCAATGAGTATGATAAAGAACTGGTGCAGAAACACAATGCATTTTGGGTAAATATCAACGAACTGCCGGAACTGATTTTCGACCATCCGCAAATGGTAGCGCAGGCACGGAAGCTGATGCAGCAGAAGGCCTCTACCGAGCCGATAGGCTTCAACCTGCTACCCAAGCTGTTCACCTTATCGCAGCTACAAAGTCTATACGAAGCCATCTATGGAGAAGCCATGGACAAACGCAACTTCCGTAAGCGGATAGCCGAACTGGACTGTATCGAAAAGACGGACAAAATAGACAAAACCGGCTCCAAACGGGGAGCTGCACTATATCAGTTCAACGAGAATCTATATCGTAAGGCACCGAAATTTAAACTGTAAAATAGAGTTATGTTAGAAGCACTGAAAGAAAAAGTATTCCATGCCAATCTTGAGTTGGTGAAGCATGGACTGGTTATCTTCACCTGGGGCAATGTTTCGGCCATCGACCGTGAGACGGGATTGGTAGTCATCAAGCCCAGTGGTGTAAGCTACGATGACATGAAAGCTACAGATATGGTAGTGGTGAATCTTGACGGTAAGGTCGTGGAAGGACGGTTAAAGCCCTCTTCAGACACGCCGACCCACCTGGTTCTCTATAAAGCATTCCCCGAAATCGGCGGTGTGGTGCACACGCACTCTACTTACGCCACAGCCTGGGCACAAGCCGGATGTGACATACCGAATATCGGGACAACACATGCCGATTACTTCCACGACGCCATACCCTGCACAGCAGACATGACGAAGGAGGAAGTGGAAGGAGCGTATGAACTGGAAACGGGAAATGTCATCGTAAAACGCTTTGAGGGGCTGAACCCGGTACATACTCCCGGAGTATTGGTAAAGAACCACGGTCCTTTCTCGTGGGGAAAAGACGCACACGAAGCGGTACATAATGCCGTAGTGATGGAGCAGGTGGCAAAAATGGCAAGTATAGCCTATGCCGTGAACCCCAATCTGACCATGAATCCGCTGCTGATAGAAAAACATTTCAGCCGCAAGCACGGTCCTAACGCTTATTATGGACAGAAATAACTATCATTCTTTAAATATAAACTATAAAAATAAATTGTATGAACACATTTGAACAATATGAAGTATGGTTCGTAACCGGAGCACAGCTCTTGTACGGAGGTGACGCAGTTATCGCAGTAGACGCACATAGTAATGAAATGGTGAAAGGTCTGAATGATTCCGGGAAACTGCCCGTAAAGGTAGTATATAAAGGTACGGTCAATTCATCCAAAGAAGTAACCGCTACCTTCAAAGCCGCCAACAACGACGATAAGTGTATCGGAGTCATCACCTGGATGCACACCTTCTCTCCTGCCAAAATGTGGATTCACGGTTTGCAGGAACTGAAGAAGCCATTACTACACTTCCATACACAGTTCAACAAGGAAATTCCCTGGGAGACGATGGACATGGATTTTATGAACCTAAACCAATCGGCTCACGGCGACCGCGAATTTGGACACATCGTGACACGTATGCGAAAGAACCGCAAAGTGGTAGTAGCCACTGGCAGGACGAAAAAGCCCAAAACCAGATTGCCGCATGGATGCGCGTAGCTGCCGCATGGGCTGATGCGCAGGATATGCTCATCATCCGCTTCGGCGACCAGATGAACAACGTGGCTGTGACAGACGGTGACAAGGTCAGTGCCGAACAAGTATTGGGCTATCATGTGGACTACTATCCCATCAATGATGTGATGACACACTACAATGCTGTCAGCGACGAGGACGTGAAGGCACTCGTAGCAGAATACTTCAAGCTCTACGACCACGCTCCCGAACTGGAAGACGCACGTACGGAAGCCTACACCAAAGTATGGAACTCCGCCAAGGCCGAAATCGCCATTCGCCGCGTGCTGAAAGACACGGGTGCCAAAGGCTTCACCACCAACTTCAACGATTTGGGCGACTTTGACCAATCCCCGGACTGGCCTCACAGCGACTGATGGCGGAAGGTTACGGCTTCGGTGCCGAAGGCGACTGGAAAACTGCGGCACTATACCGTACCACTTGGGTGATGAGTCAAGGCATGCCGAAGGGGTGCTCCTTCCTCGAAGACTATACGCTGAACTTCGACGGAGAAAAGAGCGCCATCCTGCAGGCACACATGTTGGAAGTCTGTCCACTGATTGCCGAACAGAAGCCGAAACTGGAAGTGCACCGTCTGAGCATCGGTATCGACAGCGAAACAGCCCGCCTGGTATTTACCAGCAAGCAAGGTGAAGGTGTAGCCGCTACCATCGTAGACCTGGGCAATCGCTTCCGCCTCATTGTGAACAAAGTAGAATGCATCAAGAGCAAGCCTCTGCCCAAGTTGCCCGTTGCCAGCGCACTGTGGATTCCAATGCCCAACCTCGAGGTGCGCTGCAGCCTGGATTCTGGCCGGAGGTACACATCATACCAGCTTCTCCTACGACCTGACGGTGGAATATTGGGAAGACTTTGCCGAAATGGCCGGCATCGAAATGGTAGTCATCGATGAAAATACCACCATCAGCGAGTTCAAAAAAGAACTGCGCATGAATGAAGTCTACTATATGCTGAACAAGGCACTTTGCTGATAATCATTACGGATTACCGATTGCGGACTACTAATTACACGTACCACAAACGTAACTAGTAGTTTGCAATTAGTAATCCGTTGTTTATAATCGTACTATAAATCCGTAAATTATCATTAATACCATGAAATTAGATGCAAAATCAACCATTGAGGCAGGTAAGGCCATCCTTGGCATAGAACTCGGTTCCACACGAATCAAGGCGGTTTGATTGACCAGGAAAACAAACCCATCGCCAGGGAAGCCATACTTGGGAGAATCAGTTAGTCGACGGACTGTGGACATATAGCGTCGAAGCTGTCTGGTATGGGTTGCAGGATTGCTACGCAGACCTTCGTGCTAATGTAAAGAGCCTTTACGATACAGAGATAGAAACCCTGGCAGCCATCGGTGTCAGTGCCATGATGCACGGCTATATGGCATTCAACGAAAAAGAAGAAATCCTTGTACCCTTCCGTACCTGGAGAAATACTAATACCGGCCAGGCTGCCGTAGCCCTATCCGAACTATTTGTCTACAACATCCCTCTGCGTTGGAGCATTTCCCACCTCTACCAAGCCATCCTCGATAATGAAGAACACGTTCCATCCATCAATTACCTGACCACCCTTGCAGGTTTTGTCCACTGGCAAATAACCGGTCAAAAGGTACTGGGCATAGGAGATGCCTCCGGTATGCTCCCCATCGATCCCATCACCAAAAACTATTCTTCTGAATGGTGGATAAGTTCGACAGACTTATTGCTCCGAAAGGATACGACTGGAGGCTTCGAGATATTCTGCCGAAGGTATTGTCGGCCGGTGAAAACGCAGGCTTCCTTACTCCCGAAGGAGCCAGTCGCCTCGACGTATCGGGACATCTGAAAGCAGGAATTCCCGTCTGTCCGCCCGAGGGTGACGCAGAACCGGCATGGTTGCCACCAACGCCGTAAAGCAGCGCACTGGAAACGTATCGGCAGGCACCTCCTCTTTCTCAATGATTGTATTGGAGAAAGAATTGTCCAAGCCCTACGAAATGATTGACATGGTAACCACCCCCGACGGAAGCCTCGTAGCTATGGTGCATTGCAACAATTGCACTTCCGACCTCAATGCCTGGATCAATATTTTCAAAGAATACCAGGAACTGATGGGTATCCCCGTAGATATGGACGAAATCTACGGAAAGCTCTATAACCACGCCCTGACAGGCAATGCAGACTGCGGAGGCCTCATCTCATACAACTACATATCAGGCGAACCTATAACGGGACTGGCAGACGGACGTCCACTGTTTGTACGTTCGGCAAACGACAAGTTCAACCTTGCCAACTTCATGCGCACCCATCTGTATGCTTCAGTGGGAGTTCTCAAAATCGGCAACGACATCCTTTTCAATGAAGAGAAAATCAGAGTAGACAGAATCACCGGTCACGGAGGACTCTTCAAAACCAAAGGAGTAGGCCAGAGAATACTGCAGCTGCCATCAATTCACCCATTTCCGTTATGGAAACAGCCGGCGAAGGTGGTGCCTGGGGTATTGCCCTCCTCGCTTCCTACCTCGCAAATAACGGAAACAGCCAATCCCTTGCCGACTTCCTGGACAAGCATGTATTCACCGGAGATGCCGGTATTGAAATCTCACCGACAGCCGAAGATGTAAGCGGATTCAACACCTACATTGAAAGCTATAAAGCAGGTTTGCCCATCGAAGAAGCAGCAGTAAGATTCAAGAACTAAGTATTTAATAACACTAAAAAACTATGAACACAAAGTTATTTATCAGTAGCATATTTCTCTCCACCTCGTTGTCACTCTTCGCACAGAAAAGTGCCACTATCACTTTACACACAGACCAGAGCGGGCAAATCATTCCCAAAGAAATCTACGGCCAATTTGCAGAGCATTTGGGAACTTGTATCTATGGCGGACTTTGGGTAGGTGAAAACTCCGATATTCCCAACATCAACGGTTATCGCACCGACGTATTCAATGCACTGAAGGAGCTCCGTGTACCCGTCCTTCGCTGGCCGGGAGGCTGCTTTGCCGATGAATACCACTGGATGGACGGTATCGGCCCTAAAGAAAACCGCCCCAAAATGGTGAACAACAACTGGGGAGGCACTATCGAAGACAACAGTTTCGGAACCCATGAGTTCCTCAATCTCTGCGAAATGCTGGGTTGTGAACCCTATATCAGCGGAAACGTAGGCAGTGGTACCGTAGAAGAACTTGCCAAATGGGTGGAATACATGACCTCCGAAGGAGACTCCCCCATGGCACGCCTGCGCCGCCAGAACGGTCGCGACAAAGCCTGGAAAGTGAAATACCTCGGTGTGGGTAACGAAAGCTGGGGTTGCGGTGGGAGCATGCGTCCCGAATATTATGCCGACCTCTACCGCCGCTATTCCACCTACTGCCGCAACTATGACGCAATAGCCTTTTCAAGATAGCCAGCGGTGCCAGCGACTACGACTATAACTGGACCAAAGTGCTGATGGACCGCGTAGGCGGCCGTATGCACGGTCTTTCCTTGCACTACTATACCGTCAGCGGATGGAACGGCAGTAAAGGCGCCGCCACCCAATTCAGTAAAGACGACTATTACTGGACACTGGGCAAATGCCGCGAAATAGAAGATGTCATCAAGAAGCATTGCACCATTATGGATAAATACGACCCTCAAAAGAACGTAGCTCTTATGCTTGACGAATGGGGAACCTGGTGGGACACTGAACCGGGTACCAATCCCGGACATCTGTACCAGCAGAATACATTGCGTGATGCTTTTGTCGCCTCCCTCAGCTTCGACATCTTCCATAAATATACCGACCGTCTGAAAATGGCAAACATTGCCCAAATCGTCAATGTATTGCAATCCATGATTCTGACCAGCGGAAAAAACATGGTACTCACCCCCACTTATTATGTATTCAAAATGTACAATGTACACCAGGATGCCACCTACATTCCTCTTGAGCTGAACTGCGACATGATGGATGTACGCGACAACCGCAGAATACCAATGGTCAGCGCTACCGCCTCCAAAGACCCAAACGGCAAGATACACATTTCCATGTCCAACGTAGATGCAGACAATGCACAGGAAGTGACCATCAATCTGTCTGGAACGAAAGCCAAGAAAGCAGTTGGTGAAATATTGACTTCCACCAATCTGACGGACTACAATTCATTTGAAAATCCCGACAATGTGAAACCCGTTCCGTTCAAAGAGGTAAAAATCAATAAAGATATTCTCAAGATTAAACTTCCGGCCAAATCAATCGTTACTATTGAGTTACAGTAAAACTACCGTGCACCGCACAAAATCAGCTAAATACGTTTAGTATCATTTTAGCAGCAAAAAGGCAGTAATACTGATAAAAAAGACACTCTTCGAGTGTTGTGAATTACGCATAAAGAGTTATCTTTGCCCTTGGAAAACCTACAAGGACCAAATAACCTATTGATAATATTCAAAATTAATTAGATTCAATATGAACGACAACAAACTTATGAACCGTGCGGCGGACAATATCCGTATCCTTGCTGCATCCATGGTTGAGAAAGCCAACTCCGGGCATCCGGGCGGTGCCATGGGTGGTGCTGACTTTGTAAATGTACTCTTCTCAGAGTTCCTGGTATATGACCCTGAAAATCCGGCTTGGGAAGGTCGTGACCGTTTCTTCCTCGACCCGGGACACATGTCACCGATGCTTTACTCTACATTGGCCCTGACCGGCAAGTTCACGCTGGACGAACTGAAAGAGTTCCGCCAATGGGGAAGCCCTACTCCGGGACATCCCGAACGTGACATCATGCGCGGCATCGAAAACACTTCCGGACCGCTCGGCCAGGGACACACATTTGCAGTCGGTGCAGCCATCGCAGCCAAGTTCATGAAGGCACGTTTCGAAGAAGTAATGCCACAGACCATCTACGCTTATATTTCTGACGGTGGCATCCAGGAAGAAATCTCCCAAGCTCAGGCCGTATCGCCGGAGCATTAGGGTTGGATAATCTCATCATGTTCTATGATGCCAACGACATTCAGCTTTCTACCGAGACAAAGGATGTGACCATCGAAGATACCGGCAAGAAATACGAAGCTTGGGGCTGGAAAGTCATTAAAATCAATGGTAACGATCCCGATGCCATCCGCGGTGCACTGAACGAAGCCAAAGCTGAGAAAGAGTGTCCGACGCTGATTATCGGTCATACCGTAATGGGTAAAGGTGCCCGCAAGGCAGACGGCAGCAGCTACGAGGCTGATTGTGCCACGCACGGTGCTCCTCTGGGCGGCGACGCTTATATAAACACTATCAAGAATTTGGGTGGTGACCCGACAAATCCGTTTGTCATCTTCCCCGAAGTGCCGAACTATATGCCAAGCGTGCAACTGAGCTGAAGAAAATCATGGCTGAAAAGTATGCAGCCAAAGCCGCATGGGCAAAAGCCAATCCGGAAAAGGCTGCCAAACTGGAAATGTTTTTCTCCGGCAAGGCTCCCGAAGTGAATTGGGCCGCCATCGAACAGAAAGCAGGCGTTGCCACCCGCGCAGCATCTGCCACTGTGCTCAGTGCTCTCGCCACTCAAGTAGAAAATATGATTGTTGCTTCTGCCGACCTTTCCAATTCCGACAAGACAGACGGATTCCTCAAGAAAACACATGCCTTCAAGAAAGGTGACTTCAGCGGTGCATTCTTCCAGGCCGGTGTTGCCGAGCTGACTATGGCATGTTGCTGTATCGGTATGGCACTGCATGGCGGTGTAATCCCCGCTTGCGGAACTTTCTTCGTATTCTCCGACTACATGAAACCTGCCGTACGTATGGCAGCCCTGATGGAAGTTCCCGTGAAGTTCATCTGGACACACGATGCCTTCCGTGTAGGTGAAGACGGTCCTACCCATGAACCGGTAGAGCAGGAAGCCCAAATCCGCCTGATGGAAAAACTGAAAAACCACAAGGGACATAATTCCATGTTGGTACTCCGCCCGGCAGATGCAGAAGAAACAACTGTGGCATGGAAACTGGCAATGGAAAATACCACAACCCCAACCGGTTTGATTTTCTCCCGCCAGAACATCGCAACCTGCCCGAAGGCAACGATTACGAACAAGTTGCCAAAGGCGCTTATATTGTAGCCGGCTCCGATGAAAATCCAAATATAATCCTCGTTGCTTCAGGCTCGGAAGTTGCCACATTGGTAGCCGGTACTGAATTGCTGCGCAAGGATGGCATCAAGGTGCGTATCGTGTCCGTTCCTTCCGAAGGTCTGTTCCGTAGCCAAGCTCCGGGATATCAAGAAGGCATTATCGTGTGGTGCCAAGGTATTCGGCCTGACAGCCGGTCTGCCCGTCACACTGCAAGGGCTGGTAGGTCCCCGCGGTAAAGTATGGGGATTGGAATCATTCGGATTCTCGGCACCTTATAAAGTGCTGGACGAAAAGCTCGGTTTCACCGCAGAGAACGTTTACAAGCAAGTAAAAGCAATGTTATAATCATTATCCGATGTGCTGATGTGCTGATTGCCCGCGCCCTACAAGTTGCAGGCATCAGCACATTGGCACATTGGTATATTAACTGACCATCATGAAAACAATAGGAATCTGTTCCGACCATGCAGGCTTCGAATTGAAGGAATATGTTCGCGGCTGGTTGGAAGCCAAAGGCTGGGCTTACAAGGACTTCGGACCTACTCAACCGAGAGTTGCGACTATCCCGACTTTGCACATCCTTTGGCACTGGCCGTTGAAGCCGGAGAGTGCTATCCGGGAATTGCCATCTGCGGAAGCGGTGAAGGTATCAGCATAACGCTGAACAAGCATCAGGGTATCCGCGCAGCCCTCTGCTGGACGGCAGAAATAGCCCATTTGGCACGCCAGCACAATGATGCCAATGTGCTTGTCATGCCAGGGCGATTCATCAGTACCGAAGAAGCGACATGATTATGAGGGAATTCTTCAGTACACCATTCGAAGGCGGACGCACCAACGAAGAGTGGACAAGATACCGGTACACTTGTAAAGCAGTAGAATCACATTCTTTATGATATC
>ENA-OUNI01000851-OUNI01000851.1-human-gut-metagenome-genome-assembly--contig:-NODE-851-length-13401-cov-3.163251_pt1 | contig 13401 bp, 21 predicted proteins | sample MGYA00242499_ERZ504580 | MGnify/ENA primary metagenome ERZ504580 (study PRJEB26092, sample SAMD00036315) | human gut metagenome | host: Homo sapiens | study: EMG produced TPA metagenomics assembly of... | reverse complement strand
CTCCCATGGGAGCCTTAAACCTCTCACGACCGCCTTTGGCGGCCAGCTCCCCTACCATGGGAGCCTTAAACCTCTCAGACCGCCTTTGGCGGCCAGTTTCCCTATCATGGGAGCCTTAAACCTCTCAGACTGCCTTCGGCACCCAGCTCCCCTATCATGGGAGCCTAAAAAAAAAGACTATGGCATGCTCTCAGGATTTCCATGCCATAGCCCCTGTTCCCGGTATATGATTATTTCCAGAATTCCCACCAATGGCGGTTGTCTTTTTCGGCCAGCTGCTGACGCAGGCTGTCTCGTTCGGCCTGGACGGTGGCCAGTGTTTCCTGGAGTTGTTTGTGTTCGTCTTCGATGATACTGCCTTCTTTTTCAGGCGGTCCAGTTCGCTCTGCAGGGCATCGGCCTGGTCCTTGTTCTGCTGGGCTTCCAGGGCTTTGACTTTGACTTCAGACAGTTCGTTCTGTTTGGCGATCAGGTTCTGCTGCAACGTAATGACCTGCTGCTGGGCTGTGTTGAGGTCCTGCTGGGCTTTGAGCAGCAAAATGCGCAGGTTGTGCGATTCTTGCTGGGCATTGGATACTTTTTCACTTTCCAGTTCGGTAATGGTCGCCTGGTCGTGGAGGCCGCGCAGCTGGTCGAGGATGCGGACAGCTTCCGTATCGAAGGCCCATTCGCCCTTCTGCATGGTGGCGTGTTCTTCTCCGTCATGATTGATTTCGTCCAGATGTTTTTTGACGAACTGGATGATGCCTGACGGGTCTTGATATTATAGCGGTCCATTAAATCTCTTGTCGTAATCACGTGTTTTCTCTCCTCATGTTTACTATCTCTGTTTTTGCATTTACCTGGCTCATTTTCCCAATAAAAAAAGGCTTAACCATGCCAGCCAGCGCAACAGCAATTCATATAAATCAATTACCTTTAGTTTACCGTATTTCAAAGAATAATGCAACGAAAAGGGGGCTGTCACATGAAGATTCCCGTCATGTGAGGCCCCATTTCAGTCGATGTGCAATTAGTATCTATCCGATTAGATGGAAAGCTGGACGAAATTCTGGCCAAAGCGCAGGTATTCGCCTTGGGGCAGTTTATAGGCTTTGGAAATGGCGTTGGCTTCTGTCGGGACTTCCGGCGTCGTTTCCAATTCGTAAGATTTGGCATAGGCACCTGCTGTATCAGAAGCGGTCAGGCCGGATTTATCGAACTTCAAATCGCTGCCGTCATAGATGCGGATACCGATGACGATGCCGCCCTGGAGATAAGCGTCCATGTGGTGGTTATCATAAATCCAGCGGTCTGTTCCCTGATCTTCGGCAGTACTGCTCGGCTGGCCATAGGCAGCCGTCAGGTCTTCCTGGATCATGCCAAGGTAGACGCCGCCAATAGATTCGTAACGGTCGGCGTTGAGGGAACGGCGTAAGGGCATCTTATTGTCTACGATGAGATACTGATGGGATTTATGGCCCATGAGGTCCATCTTGATCGTCCGGTCGCCAGTCTGTTCATGAATGGTAAAGGTCCCGGTCCGCGGATAGTCATAGGTGCAGTCTTTCGGGTCCGTTACCGTACAGCCGTTGATGGTGTTGCCTTCGATGGTCATGACCAGGTTGCCTTAGTGCTGTACCATTCACCGGCAGCCGGGTCGAGCCAGTCGACGACATTCTGGTCCGGAGCGGCCTGAGTCGTTGTCGTCACCGTAGCTGTTGCCTGCGGTTCTGCTGCCGTCGTTTCCGTCGTAGTCGTATCTTCTGCAAAGCAGACGGCTGATAAACTCATCGTCACGAGCGCACAAAGGATCATATTTTTTACTAATTTTTTCATTCTCATTCGCTCCTCTTCTGTTTACTTTCTGTAACTGTTAATTATACACGTCTTCCAGAAAGAAAACAACCGTCTTTACTTCTGTTTATGTTTGTTTACACTTTTCTTAGCATGTTGCTTAGCACTCTGCTTATCTTTCTTGGGCTTCGTTTCCGGCGCCTTTACGGTGTTGTCTGCGTCCTTGGAAACTTCCGCTTCCTGGTGCTTGGCCGGGATGGAAACGGTATCGATCAGGGTGCCATCATTTTTCATGGCGCTGACGCGGAATTCATCCGGTTCGACCTGGAGCGTCAGGTACATGGGCATGTCCGTCGGATTATAGTAAATGACATCAGTCGGCTTCTTGACCGAGCCATCCCAGGCTTCTGTCCCGGAGCGGCCCGTGGCAATGTAGACGGTCCCTTCCGTAGCTGCCTGGTCGTTCTTGATGGGAACGGTCCGTTCATAGCAGTGTTCATGAGCCGTAAATACCAGGGGGACGTCGTATTTATCGAAGAGCGGCATGAAGTATTTGCCGTTTACATCGAGGGTTCCGTTATACGGGCTGTCCCAAGGCGGACGGTGCATGAGGACGACCAGCCGTTTCCCGGCCTTCTTGGCCGCAGCCAAATCCTTGTCGAGCCAGGCTGCTTCATCTTCCATCATCGTCGGACGCCAGCCGTTCAATTCTTCATAATCCGTATTGAGGGACACGTAGTGGACGTCGCCATAATCGAAGGAGTAAGCCAGGCGGTTCTGGTCCTTCGGTCCGCCATAAGGCACGGCGAACAGGGCCTTATACGTATACGGTTCGGCAAATTTCCAATCCATGCTATAGGCTTCGTGGTTGCCCAGGACCGGGGCAAAGGGGATGTGGCTGGTCAGGACATCGGCATTTTCAAACCAGTCCCGCCATTGGAAGTAGGCCTGCCCGTTGTCGGTAATGTCGCCCATGTTGATGAAGAAAGCCGCATCATCGTTCTGCTGCCAGGCGATCTGCGCCGTCTGACCCCAGACGCTGTAATCGGTGGACTGAGAGTCGCCGAAGACGAGGACTTTGTATTTGTTTAAATCTTCTTTTGTCGTCGAAAAAGTAATCCAATCGGTCGCACCATCGGCATTGACGATGCGGTATTCATATTCCGTCGCCGGTGTCAGTTTCTGCATGTAAGCCCCATACGTATAGGGTGCCGGATTGTCGGCGTCGTAAATGGGAGCCGTTTCCCTTCGGTCACATAAGCCAACTGGACATCACCCTGGTCCTTGTGGCGGTATTCTACACTGTAATCGCTGCGGTCGCTGTCAGACTGCCAGGAAATGGTCTTGCCTGTCGCACTGTCCTTGGCGACGACCTGCATCAGGTTATCCACGGACATGGCCATGGCCTGACCGGAAAATAAAGTAAACGCACTGAGGAGCGCCGCCAGGAGATGGCGCTTTCTATATTTCATGTGTTTTCACGTCCTTTCTTGTCACAAAATGTATTGTAGCACAATTCGTTGATTTGGCAATCTTTTTCGTTGACATCGATTTCCCTATCTCCTATAATAATTGAATTGTATATTGCTGCATTGATGAGGAGAGAAGAGAATGAATACACTTGATTTACTCTTACTGGCCGTCGGCCTATCCATGGATGCCTTTGCCGTTTCCATCTGTAAAGGCCTGTCGCTGGGAAAAATCAACTGGCGCCACATGGTCCTGGCCGGCCTGTGGTTTGGCGGCTTCCAGGCTCTGATGCCCACTATCGGCTATGGTCTGGGCAGCTTTTTCGCGACATGATCGATGCCTATGATCACTGGGTCACGTTCATCCTGCTCAGCGCCATCGGCCTCAATATGATTAAGGAGTCCTTTGAGGACGAAGAGCACTGTGATGCGTCCATGAGTCCCTATACGATGCTCATGCTGGCCATCGCAACCAGTATCGACGCCCTGGCCGTCGGGGTCACCTTCGCCTTCATGGACATCGCCCTCGTGCCGTCTGTGACGCTCATCGGCGTGACGACGTTCCTGTTCTCGCAGCCGGGATAAAAGTCGGCAGCCTCTTCGGGATGCGCTATAAAAATAAGGCCGAACGCATCGGCGGGGCCGTCCTCATCTTGATTGGTTTGAAAATATTGCTGGAAGGCTTGGGCGTGTTGTAAAAAAAGGCTGTCGCATTGGCGACAGCCTTTTTCTGTAGGGGCGCCACGTGGGGCGCCCGTTCGCGCAAATCGGTTCACGGGCATCTTACATATACCCGCGGGCTCGCCACGTGCAAGCCCCTACGAAATATAAATTATTTAACTTCGTGGATCCAGCCTTCCGGTCCTTCGATTTCGCCCATCTGGATGCCCCGCAAGGTCTTGTACAGTTTGGTCAGGACAGGACCCATTTCGTCCATGCCGCTGGGGATGCAGATTTCTTTGCCGTGGTCGACGACTTTGCCTACCGGGCAGATGACGGCAGCTGTACCGCAGAGGCCGGCTTCAGCGAATTCGCTGACTTCTGCGAATTTAACCGGACGGTGTTCGACTTTCATGCCAAGCATGTCCGTTGCGATCGTGATCAGGGAACGGCGGGTGATGGACGGCAGGATGGAGTCCGATTTCGGCGTAACCAAAGTGCCATCTTTCTTGACGAAGAGGAAGTTAGCACCGCCCGTTTCTTCTACGTACGTGCGCGTAGCCGGGTCGAGGAACATGTTTTCATCGAAGCCGTTCTGATGAGCCAAAATGTAAGGATACATGCTCATGGCATAGTTCAAGCCGGCTTTGATATGGCCTGTGCCGCGCGGTGCTGCACGGTCGAAGTCAGAAATGCAGATCGTAATCGGTTTGACGCCGTTCTTGAAGTACGAACCGACGGGCGTGCCGAAGAGGCGGAACTGATATTCGTCAGCCGGTTTGACGCCGATGACCGGGTTAGTCCCAAAGAGATACGGACGCAGGTAGAGAGCACCGCCGCTTTCAAAGGGAGGAATATACTCCTTATTGGCCCGGACGACTTCGTCGACAGCTTCCATGAACATATCTTCCGGAACCGGCGGCATTTCCAAACGTTTTGCCGAGTCCATCAAACGTTTTGCGTTCTGGTCCGGACGGAAGGTGACCGTACGGCCGTCTTTGGTTTTATAGGCTTTCAAGCCTTCAAAGACTTGCTGGCAGTATTGCAGGATGCCGGCACATTCATTGAGGACGACATTCGGGTTATCCGTCAATTCCCCTTTGCCCCATTTGCCATCTTTATAGTTGGCAACATAACGTTTTGCAATCGGCTGATATTCAAAGCCCAAGGCCGACCAGTCAATATTAACATTTGACATCGCAATTCCTCCATTTCTTTTTTAAACAAAATAATTTATATCTATTTTGTAATTATAGATTAATCACTTCTTTCGCTTTTGTCAATGGGAGAAATTCTCACCGGATTATTGTTAACTAATTTATACTATTTAAAAATTGACAATAAGTCGATTATTGGTATAATCCAGATTATCGTAAACTTTTTAAATATTATTGTGGTTTACATTTATCCAAAGGAGTGATTTCATGGTTTCTTCTGTCCTCTCAGCCCACCGCTGGGATACGCGGGATATGGTCTTATTCGCCCTGTTCACGGCGCTCATCGCCATCGGGGCTTTTATCCGCATCCCTGTTCCGTTCTGTCCTTTTACACTGCAATTATTGTTCACCACCCTGGCCGGACTGCTCCTGGGCAGCCGCCGCGGCGCCGCCTCGGTGGCCGTCTACGTCCTCTTAGGGCTGGTCGGACTGCCGGTCTTCACGTCTGGCGGCGGTCTGTCCTATATTTTCCAGCCGACCTTCGGCTATCTCATCGGCTTCATCGGCGGTGCCTGGCTGACCGGATACATTGCCCATCAAAGCGCCATGCCATCGCTGCAGCGCCTGCTGGCTGCTGATTTTGCCGGCTCATCATCGTCTACGCCTGCGGCATGGTCTATTTAGCTTTAATCAATAACGTATACCTGGGCACACCGATCAGTCTATGGACACTCTTCGTCTACTGCTTCGTCCTGCCCATTCCCGGTGACATCTTTCTCTGCATCGTCGCCGCCTTCCTGGCCCGCCGGATACGTCGGACCACTGCCCTCTAGAAAGGAGTTCGTTTACTATGAGTAAAGGTTTATTCATCACCGGGACGGGGACGGACATCGGCAAGACCTATGTCACAGCCTGCTCATCAAGACACTGCGCCAGCACGGTTATGACGTCGGTTATTATAAGGCTGCCATCAGCGGCGCCCCGACCGTCGCGGCCAGTGATGCCGGTTATGTAAATGAGGTAGCCGGGATTGGTGAATCGCCGGACCTGCTCTTGTCTTATCTTTACGACCACGCCGTGTCGCCTCACCTAGCAGCCCGCTGGGAAGAGAAGCCCATCGAAAAAAGCGTCATCCTCCGCGACTGGCAGCGCGCCACAGCAGCCTATCCCTACGTCACGGTCGAAGGCAGCGGCGGCATCCATCTGTCCCCTCCGCGAAGATGATGCCATCAGCTTCCAGCTGGAAGATCTCATCGGCTGGCTGCACATCCCATCGCTCATCGTCTGCCCTGCTGGCCTGGGGACCATCAACGGCGCCGTCCTTACCGCCTTTTATATGAAAGAAAAGGGCCTGCCTGTCCAAGGTTTCATCGTCAACCATTATACGGGAAGCCCCATGGAAAAAGACAACATCCGCATGATTGAAAAGCTCAGCGGCAAGCCCGTCCTGGCCGTCGTCGCGACAACGCCGAACTTTTACAGGCCGATGCCCAGGCTTTGATTCAACTATACCAGTAAGGAGTGATTTACATGAGTTTACTTGAAGCTGACTTAAAATACATCTGGCATCCGGCCCAGCAGATGAAGGACGCCGAAGTCTTCCCACCCGTCGTCATCGACCACGGCAAGGCTGCTATCTCTATGACACAGAAGGCAAAGAATACATCGACATCATCAGTTCCTGGTGGTGCAATCTTCTCGGCCACTGCAACGACGAAATCAACGACGCATCAAAGACCAGCTCGGCCAGCTGGAACACGTCATCTTTGCCAATTTCTCCCATCGTCCTGCCATCGAGCTCTGTCAGGCGTTGCTGCCGCTGCTGCCAAAAGGGCTGACGCATTTCAATTTCACCGATAATGGCTCATCGTCTGTCGAATGTGCCTGAAGATGGCCTTTCAATATCAATATCAATCAGGCCATCCCGAACGGCAGCGTTTCATGTGCCTGTCCGAATCGTATCACGGCGAAACCATCGGCGCCTTGTCTGTCGGCAGTATGGACCTCTATGCCCGCATCTACAAGCCCATGATGATGAACAACATCCATTTCGATGGCCTCGACTGCTACCGCTGTCCTTATGGCCAGACGCGAGATACCTGTAATTGTGAATGTTTCGTCGGCGCTGAAAAGGCCTTTGCCGCTTATGGAAAGGAAACGGCTGCTCTCATCGTCGAACTATCCTGCAAGGCGCAGCGGGTATGCGCATCTACCGCCGGAATACCTGCGCCGCCTGCGCCAGCTCTGTGACCAATATGGCGTCCTGCTCATCGACGATGAAGTCGCTGCCGGATTCGGCCGGACAGGCAAGATGTTCGCCATCGAACACGCCGGCGTCAGCCGGATATCCTCTGCACGTCTAAAGGACTGACCGGCGGCTACCTGCCCATGTCCCTGACGATTACGACCGATGCCATTTACCAGGCCTTCTACGACGATTTCAAGACCCACAAGGCCTTCGTCCACAGCCACACCTATGCCGGCAATCCCCTGGCCTGCCGGGCAGCCCTGGCTGTGCTGCACATCATGGAACGCGACGATATATTAAAAAAGCTGCCGAAAAGAGCATCTACCTTCACGAAAAGTTAGACGCTGCTCTCGCAGCCACAGCCATGTCGCGAAATCCGCCACATCGGCCTGATCAATGCGATTGAATTAGTTGAAGATAAACGGAGTAAACGCGCCTTTGACCCGGAAAAGCGGGTCGGCTGGCACATCTTCCGCAAAGCCATGGACCTGGGACTGGTCCTGCGCCCCATTGGCGACGTCATTTACTTCAATCCGCCCCTCACCATTGATGAGCAGACCATGGATGAAGCCGTCCGCCGCTGCCGGGATGCCGTCCATGCCGTCTTAGGCGACGATTAAGCCTTCAGCGCCGCATCCAGGGCCGCTTTGACATGGGCCTTGATGTCGTCATAAGACTGGCCTGGCTGGGCTTCGTAGAGTTTTTCCGTGCCGATGAACATAGACGGCACATAGTAGTAAGAATGGCCCTGTACGACTTCGGGGTGTTCCGATTCTTCGTACCAGTCGACGGCTACCTGGCGGTAAGCCGGATTTTCTTCGATCAGTTCAGCCAAGCTTCTTTGGCGCCCTTGCAATAGGGGCAGCCGTTCATATAAAAAGCGGTGATATTCTTCACGGGAATCGTCTCCTTTCCAGGGAACAGACAGGTTACTGATGACCTCCGCAGCCGTGGGAACCGCAGTGATGTTCACCATGGCCATGCTGCTGGTCGTGATGGCTGCAAGCTACGTCGGGATTGAATTTCAGCGTACCATTGAGCAAATCCTTGACGGCTTCATCGGCACTGCCCGTAACGCCGCCATAGAGGTCAATCGAAGCGGCCGCCAGGGCCTGCTGGCTCCGCCGCCGATGCCGCCGGCAATGACGGCATTGACTTCCTGGGCCTGCAGGAAACCGACCAGGGCACCGTGGCCCTGACCATTGGTGTCGATGACGTCAGCCTTGACGATATGGCCATCTTCGACATCATAGATCTTGAATTTTTCCGAATGGCCGAAATGCTGGAATACATTCCCATTTTCATACGTAACTGCTACTCTTATCATAACAATTTCTCCTCCAATCTGCAATAACCGGACGGGTCCTCGCGGCCCGTCTTTTTTGACATATGTCGATTAATTTGATTTCAGTATATGACATATGTCAGTATTTGTCAATAAAAAGGCGCTGTCGCATAAAGACAGCGCCTTTTTGAGTTCATCGTAGGTCGTTTATCGTTCGTCATAGGGGCGCCCACGTGGGCGCCCGTTCACGCCAATCGGTGCATGGCCATCTTGCATATACCTGACGGGCTAAAAAGGTACGTGCGAGCCCCTACAAAAAAGCCATCGCATCAAACGTCAATCATTCCCGCTTCCCGGCGAGATGACGACGGTCGGTGTACTGTTGCCTTTGACGGAGTACATATTATAGACGTAGTCCGGCGTCAGTTCACCTTTGAGATGGAATAAAGAGTAGGCGTCGACGGCGTTCATGTAAACGACGTCGCTCTTGACGTATCCCGGGGCGATGCCATAAGGACTGGTCAGGATGCCCTGCTGGGAATTCCACTGTAAATCCAGTTTCAGCGCCGTCGCCACGGCCACGGACGGCAGGTAAATCTGGCCATTCTTGCCCAGTGCCCGCTTGGCCAGTTTATGGCCGTTTACAACTAAATCGTAAGCCTTGGCGATGTACGTGACGTTGCCATCGGAGGCGTTGATCTTATCGGAGATTTCCTGGAAATCAGCAAAATCTTCTACGCCATAGCCGGCCAGGGCCTTCTTGACCTGAGCGATGCTCAGGGACTGCCAGCCGTAGCCGTCAGGATAGATATAATAAGAAACCGTATGGTCCGGGTCGACGTCGATGACCAGGCGGTCATAATAGACCGTGACCGGCGTCCCGACGGATACATACTGGTAGAGGTCTTCTACATCGGCTTCTTTCATGCGCACGCAGCCATTGGATACGTAGCCGCCGATGGATTCAGGATGATTGGTCCCATGGATCCCATAGTTACCGTAAAAGCCGATCCAGCGGTAGCCAATAGGGTTGTCCGGTCCTGAACCGATCTGGATGCTCGTGTCATCCGGGTCGACCCAGGTCGGGTTGACTTCCTTATATTGGACGGCATAGTAACCGGTCGGCGTCGGCGTCGACGTCTTGCCGACCCCGACGTGATACATCTTGACCTTCGTATCGCCTTCATAGAGCGTTAAGATACGGCTGGCCAGGTTGATACCTATTTTCTTTTCCGATTCGACCGCCTTGGCCTGCTGGCCTTCCTTGGCGGCCGTCTGGCTTTTCGTGTCCTTCTTCGCCGTTACGGCTGGCTGGGCCGGTTTCGTTTCTTCCTGCGGCGCGCCGTCGGCTTGATTTCCACTTTGACTGCAAAAGGAGCCGGTCCAGTCTTCAGTTCCGGCGTATCGGCCCAGGCAGCTCCAGCGGTCACGGCCAGGACGCAGGTCAGAGCCATCATTCGTTTCAGCAAAAAAATCCCTCACTTTCATCGCGCTGATGCGCCTTTATTTTGATTTACATTTATTTAATCTTCGTTTACATCATCTTCCCGGCCGCTGCCATTCAGAATCAGGTTGAGGACGACAGCCGTAATACTGCCCAGGGTAATGCCACTGTGCAGGACGATGTTCGCCCACGACGGGAAGCTGTGGAAAAAGTTCGGCGCCGTCAGGGTGATCATGCTGACGCCGATACTGACGGCGAGATCATCAGATTGTACGTCCCGTCGAATTTAACTTTACTCAAGGCCCGGATACCGCTGGCAATGACCATGCCGAACATGGCTACGCCAGCACCGCCTAAGACGGAATTCGGGATAGAGGCGACGACAGCGCCATCTTCGGGAACAGACCCAAAGCGATGAGGATGATGCCAGACGCGGCGACGACGAAACGGCTCTTGACGCGGGTAACGGCGATGAGGCCGACGTTCTGGGCAAAGGCCGTATAAGGGAAGCTGTTGAGGATACCGCCGATAAAGGTCGATAAGCCATCAGCCCGGAGGCAGCGTGCCAGGCGGCTGCGCCAATAGGGCGGCCGACGATGGACCCGATAGCGATGCAGTCCCCCGTCGTTTCTACCATCGTGACGATCATGACGACGATCATCGACAGGATCGAGCCGATATCAAAAGTCGGGAAGCCGAAGGAAAAAGGCGTGACTAACCCGATCCAGGCCGCGTTGCCGACTTCGGCGAAGTTCGTCTGCCCTAAAATCATGGCGATGATCGTCCCGCCGATGAGTCCCAGCAGGACAGAAACATTGCTCAAGAAGCCCTTGCCGCAGCGGTAAATAGCGATGATGATGACCAGGGTGATGAAGGCCAGGAACAAATTCATCGGTGAGGCGAAGTCCGGCGACTTCGGATTGCCGCCGCCCATCCAGTTGACGGCTACCGGCAGCAGGGTGATACCGATGATGGTGATGATCGTCCCCGTGACGACAGGCGGGAAAAAGCGGATGAACCGGCTAAAGAAAGGGGCAATGAAGAAAGTGAACAGCCCGGCAATGAGAATCGACCCGTAAATGGCCGTAATTCCGTGTTCCGCCCCGATGAGGATCATCGGCGTGACCGACGCAAAAGTGACCCCCTGGATCATCGGGATGCGGGCGCCGATTTTCCAGAAGCCTAAAGTCTGTATCAGCGTGGCGATGCCGCAGGAAAATAAGTCGGCATTGATCAGGTGGACCAGTTCAGCCGGCGACAAGTGCAGGGCCTGGGCAATGATGATCGGTACGGCTACGGCCCCGGCGTACATGGCCAGGACGTGTTGCAGACCGTAGGCAAAGAGCCGGCCAGCCGGCAGCATTTCGTCAACGGGATGGATCCGTTTAGTCAGGTTTTCGTTCATTTCGTAAAAGTCACCTCATGTTCAAAAAAAGCCTGCACCATGCAAGCGATTTTTTCTTAACAATATACATACCTATAAAAAATAACAATACCGTTTTTATTATACCATTGCCTCAAAAAAATAAAACATGTAGATAAATTTTACTCAATCTTTACATATTCTTTTCAAAACAATGATATGTCTCTCATATACTGATTTTAAGTACACAGAGGAGGAAATAACATGTTCAGTATCAGCAACAAGCACGAAGAATTCTTCGATTATCTCATGACCAACGCCGAAAAATTCCATCGCGGCGCCCTCATCGCCCATGAAGTCATGGAGGACGTTTCAACCATTTCCATGCATCTCAAGGAAATCGTCAAACTGGAACACACGTCGGACAAAACCAACCAGGAAGTCATCTTCAAATTGTCCCGTGTCTTCATCACGCCTATCGACCGGGAAGATTTTACAATCATGACGTGTCAGCTCGAAGACTGCATCGATTCCCTGCAGGGCGCTCTCATGCGCACCAGCATGTATCACGTCACGGAAGCGCCGAAAGCGGCCATCGCCATGACCGAACAGATTGTCACTATGGGCGAAGAATTGAAGAAGATTTTCTCTTTCTTGAAGGATATCGACCACAACGAAGCCAAACTCATGCGTCATGCTGAACGACTGAACCGCCTCGAATCGGAAGTAGACCATATCTATCGCCAGGAAATTTCCAGGCTCTTCAGCGGCGATGAAACGGACCTGCTCAACGTCATCCGCTGGAAAGATATCTTAGGGACTCTGGAAGAAGCGGCCGACCACGTCGAAACCCTGGGAAATACCATTAAAGAGGTGACCATGAAATATGCTTGATATGTCGCTCATCATCATGGTCGTCGTCCTGGCTCTGGTCTTTGACTTCATCAACGGCTTCCACGATACGGCCAATGCCATCGCAACCTGCGTATCGACACGTGCCATCCGCCCTGGCGTCGCCATCGTCGGTACGGCTATCCTCAACTTCCTCGGCGCCATGATTTCGACAGGTGTCGCCAAGACGATTGGCGGCGACATCGTCGTCTCGCCGACGTTAGTCAACGAAATGATCATCATCGCCGGCCTGGTCGGCGCTATCATCTGGAACCTCCTGACCTGGTGGGTCGGCATGCCTTCCAGTTCGTCTCACGCCCTCATCGGCGGCATGATCGGTGCCATCATCGTATCGGCCGGCGTAGCCGCCCTCAACGGCTGGGGTATCCTGAAAATCGTCCTGTCCCTCATCATTTCACCGGTTTCGGCCATCATTACGGGCTTCATCATCATGAAGATCATCTTTGCCGTCTGCCATTCATTCAAACCGGCAAAGGTAAACCTGGCGGCCAACAGGCTGCAAGTCGTGTCGGCGGCCCTCATGGCTTTTTCCCACGGCTCCAATGATGCCCAGAAATCCATGGGTATCATCACCCTGGCATTGGTATCGGGCGGCTTCATCACCAGCCTGGAAGTACCGGACCTGGTCAAATTCCTCTGCGCCCTGTCCATGGCCCTGGGACCAGCGTCGGCGGCTGGAAGATTATCCGTACCGTCGGCGGCAAGATATTCAAGATGCACCCCGTCCACGGCTTTGCAGCCGACTTGAACTCAGCGGTCGTCATCTTCTCGGCCACCCTGCTGCACCTGCCCGTCTCGACGACGCACGTCGTTTCCGGATCCATCATGGGTGTCGGTTCGGCACAGCGCATCAAAGCCGTCCACTGGAGTGTCGCCCGGCAGATGGTCACGGCCTGGGTCATGACCATTCCCTGCACGGCTGCCATGGGTGCCTTGTCGTACGTCATATTGACAAAAGTGTTCTTCTAATCTAAGGAATCAGGCGGGACGCCCATCGCTGCTGTCCGTTTTGGCAGCCGTCCTATGCTCCGTTCGGTTCGGCACTTGTCGGGCCAAAAGGGCTTAGGGCGTTCCCTGACGAAAACCC
>ENA-OUNI01000850-OUNI01000850.1-human-gut-metagenome-genome-assembly--contig:-NODE-850-length-13425-cov-9.403068_pt1 | contig 13425 bp, 12 predicted proteins | sample MGYA00242499_ERZ504580 | MGnify/ENA primary metagenome ERZ504580 (study PRJEB26092, sample SAMD00036315) | human gut metagenome | host: Homo sapiens | study: EMG produced TPA metagenomics assembly of... | reverse complement strand
GGAATCCGGATTTCAGTAGAAAAATCCTGAATAAAAGAGATGCTGGGGAATCCCGGTTATCCCTATGATGCAGTGGAAAGAAAATGGATTGCTCAATATGCGAGCCTCCATGACTTGATTTTGATGTTCGGTCACTCAAACCAATGCCGTCAAGCCGGTGGGGGATATGGATACCTGTGGCTGGAACTGCCGTGGTGGTTTATCTGAGTGAAAAGAAAAATTGTGATTGTGCTACAAGTTTTCTGGAAATTTATGTGCAGCTATACGATTTTGAAAAGAATTGTGGACAGATGAAATAAAGCAGGCTTAAAATTCGTTATTCAAACAGAGAAGCCAATAATCATGATACCATTGATGTGATTCTTATAGCTGCAATCGTTCGGAAAAAATGTGACGTTCAGAAAATTCAAATGGAGCTATGATGAAGAGGTGCTTAAAATGACGAAATCAAGTAAGAAATTGACTGCTTTTGGTATAGCTTTGGCCCTAGCAATTCTTATAGGCGGTTTCCTGTTGCATACGTGGGGAGGACAAAATCGGAACTTACTGTAACAAAGGTAGATTTAAGTAATAATTCTATCTATGCAACCGCTCCCAATCAACTGTATGGCACAGATAATTGCTATCTCATTCAGGGTGCTTCGGAATACTTAAAAGGAAATATTCAGCTATCGCAAATTGAAGAAGGCGAAAAGATTGTGGTAGATTCCAATGGAAAGGTTTTGTTATCCGATCCGTATCAGTTTGATTCGATATACAGTATTCGGTTACAGTAATCCTATTTTCATGCCCTAAATAATGAAATGAATATAAATGCTTTTGAGAATTATTATGGAAGAGATAATTGTTGAACCGCATATTAGAATTGGACAATTAAAATTAGGTATGACATCAGATGAGCTAGAAAATGCTCTTCTACAAATGAAGAAACAGCGGTCGAATTCTTCTGATGAAGCAATGCAAATGGAGCGTTGTGCGGAAACCGATGACCCTAATTTGATAACCGGACGATATATGGATAATGATTCGTTCTTTCTTGTGCAGTATCGGAACGGAAAAGCTGCTGAAATCGGCATCCAGCGTGATTTGTCTAAAGTGGCATCAATAAAATTGTTCGGGATGGATATGTTTAATACAGCCGCCGAGTGTATTATTGATAGCTTAATGAAAAAGGACAACGTTATTTGCAACGAAAAGGACTTGCAACTGGGAACGGAATATTTTTTTCCCGAAATTGGAGTCCGACTCTGGAGAGAGCGAGCATTTCATCCCAAACTGTTGAAAGACCCGCTATACATGGAAGAAATGCAGGCGGTATTAGAAGATGAATACCAGTATCAGTATTTTCAGATGGTTACCATAATAGGTTGAACTACTAACTAATCATGAGCCCTCTATTTGCAACGACTGCAAGTAGAGGGCTGTTGTTTTGCCTTGGATATTTTAATTAAAGGTCAATCTTCCAGTCTGCCATGGTCGCAGCCAAGTGAAAGGTAGTGTTCAATCTCACCACTCAGCACAAGCTGGGCGTACTCCAATGGCTTATTGTAGAGCAGCAATCCAGTTCTGCCCGCTGTGCCGGGGTGTTGCCGTACTCGTCCTCAATGGCGATGCAGTCAAGGGAAAGGACAGTGCCATCCTCAAACCGGGCTTCCACCCGGTTGGTGTCCATATTGTAGCGGCAGGAAAGTAGTTTCATCATAGTAGTGTCCTCCTAGACTTGATTTTTGGTGTGCGGCCACTCAAACCAATGCCGTCAAGTCGATGGGGGATAGGTCGATTTTGTTTGTCAGAGAGTAAGTGCACGGTTTCTGCACGGATTTTGCACGGTTTCAAAACGTGCAAAGGGTACTTTTCGCTGCAAAATCCGACAAAGAGTGCAGAAATTACCAGGTGAAAAATCACGTTGCCTTGATTAAAAATAACGATAACTCGAAACTTCCATAAATTGAGACGAACCGGCGGCTTGCTCTCTTAATCAGTGGGCCCAGGGTTCGAGTCCCTGGAGGTGCACCACAACAACAAAATCCGAACTTTTTTCCAATAGGAGAAGGGTTCGGATTTTTTGTATTCTTTGGAAAACAGAACGAATCCCTTGCTTCCATCGAAAAATGTCCTAGACCTTATCACAAAAAAGCACGACAGACCATGGTAAGAGTGCCGTAAGGCAGAAAGGACACGAGTATGAAGTATGATGAAAGCGTTTGCAAATTCAACATGGACACCGGCTGCGTGGAGCTGCTGCTCCGGGATGGGAGAATGATCTCCATTGACTGCACCGGGGTCGAGGATGCGCTGGACGTTACCATGGCACAGCGGTCAGAACTGGATTATCTCATCTACAATGACCCGCTGGGCTATGCGGATTTGATTCTGAACGGAGACCCGAAGGAATATTTGAAGAATGTGTCCGGTAGTCGTACACTAGAAGATTAAAAAGTAATTGTCTGTCGAACAAAAATATTCGGCAGACAATTTTTTCATAGATTTAGAAGTACTGTCAGTTCCAACCATACAAAAACGTTGGGTTCAACAGGTGAATCTTTGCACCGGAAAAATCAAGGATCCTCTCATCGCGCATCCGGCACAGCTCACGGGAAAGAGCACTGCGGTCCACACAGAGAAAATCTGCCAGTTCTGTCCGGGTGTAGGGCAGACTGTAACAGCCTTTTTCATCGGGTGTCAAGGTTTGAAGATAAATCTTCAGGCGATCTCGAAGCCGTTTTTGTGCTAAAATACGCACTTTGGTGTTAAAAAAGAGAAGCTGCTGCGCCATATCCTGCATAAGATTTGCTGTGACTTGCATCCGGCAGGGACAGGTCAGCGTCTTCTGTGACAGCAATGCGCTGAAATCCAGCTGCATTACGGTACAGCCCGAACTGGCACGCAGACAGACCGGACTTGTCGTCCAGCCAGTACAGGCCAGTTCTGCACCAAATACTTCTCCGGGACAAAAACGGCAGATGCTGATTTGATTGCCATTTTCATCATAAAAAAATTCTTCCATCGTGCCATCCAGCAGAACACCCGTATTGTGGCTCTGCTCACCCAGCTCGACGATGTGCGCACCACGAGGATATTCACGGACAGTCGCATTCAAGCAACTAAGGACTTCCCTATATTTTCGTGGCTGGATGCCGTTGAACATGCCGCATTGCTGTAAAATTGAATAATATTGCTCCATCTTAAAATTTACTTTGCCGTTGCCATAACAACGGACACTCCGAGGTAGTTGTGTTAAACTCTTGGTTAGAGGTGTCTAATTAAAAGGCATCATTATTATACGGTATAAAGTTTGAAATGTCAAACCCTATAACGTTCAGGGTTGATATCGAAGGAGTGACACAATGCTTTCGTTGGGAATGGATATCGGTACATCAACGGTCAAGTTGGTGCTGTTGAAAAATCAAGAAATTGAAAAGCAGTGGATGGCGGTGCATCACGGCAACCCTTTTGTCTGCCTGAAAAAGGGTCTTTCCACGTTGGAACTGGCGATGGATACTCCGTTTTCACTCTGTGTGACCGGAAGCAACACGGAGGCTCTGCTGGAGCAAGATTCAGCCATTCCCTCTTTAGGCGATATCCCAGCTATCGTCGAAGGTGTGCGCTGGATCATTCCGCAGGTGGGTTCGGTCATTGAAATTGGCAGTCAGAGCGCGCGATTCATCACGGACTTGCAGAGCCGCGCACCTCAGTTTTCAGTCAACGAACACTGCGCGGGCGGTACAGGTTCGTTCTTTGAAGACCAGATGTCCCGTGTGGGCTGCAAGCTGGAGGATTACTCTTCTCTGGTAAAGCAGGCACAGAGTGTTCCGCGCCTTTCTGGCCGGTGTGCGGTCTTTGCCAAAACAGATATCATCCACCGCCAGCAGGAAGGCGTTTCCACGCCGGATATCCTGCTAGGATTGTGTTATGCCATGATCCGTAACTATAAGGCGACCATCGTGCGGCGGCTTCCGGTCTGTAAACCTGTAGTATTCTGCGGTGGTGTTACCTGCAATGCAGGCGTGATTCGAGCCATCCGGGATGTATTCGGGTTGAGTGAGAAAGAACTCACCGTTCCGGAGTTTGCCCGATATGAAGCGGCTCTTGGTGCTGCACTCAAAGCATCCGGCTCGTTCACGTTACGTCAACTGAATGATTCTCTGGACCGTACACTAACAACACACCACATGGTCGGAACATTGCCCAAACTGGAACTCCGCCCCGGCACGAGCCTTGCGGAGCCAAACGCTACCAAGATCATTCCAGAAAGTGGCTGCGCATTGGGCATCGACATCGGTTCTACCAGTACCGATCTCGTTCTGGTTGGTGCTGACGGCGAACTGGTAGACTTTCAATATCTGCGCACCGCAGGTGACCCGGAAGGAGCTGTCCGCAAAGGCCTTGCAAGTATTCGCCAGCGGTTTGGTGATATCCGGTTCACCGCAGTCGGTGTGACCGGTTCAGGACGAGAGCGCATCGGCAAACGTATCGGAGCAGATGCTGTCCGGGATGAGATCACTGCGCAAGCCAAGGGAGCTGCTCATTGGGTGCCGGAAGTCGATACCGTGTTTAAGATCGGCGGACAGGATAGCAAATACATCAGCATCCAGAACGGTGAAGTTGTGGATTTTCAGATGAACAAGATCTGCGCTGCCGGTACCGGTTCTTTTGTGGAAGAACAAGCTGCCCGTATGGGCATCCCACTGGCGGAGTTTGGCCCATTGGCCTTATCCTCTGAGCATCCGGCATCCTTGGGAGAACGGTGCACGGTGTTTATCGAAACGGCCATTGCGTCCGCTTCCGCTGAAGGTATTTCACGGGCGGATATTGCCGCAGGCCTTTGTCACTCCATCGTACAGAACTATCTGCATAAAGTGGTTGGTTCTAAACCTGTGGGGCAGCACATCGTTTTGCAGGGCGGTGTCGATTACAACCCCGGCATTGTGGCGGCATTCCAATCCGCATACGGCGACCGCGTACAGGTCAGCCCGGTCTTTTCCATCAGTGGTGCGTATGGCGCGGCTTTGCTGGCACAGGAAGCTGTGGGCGACGCACCCAGCCGATTTGTGGGATTTGACAGCCCGGCACAGGACGCAGAGGACAGCCGCAGTGAGGAGATTCAGAAGAATATTGACTTCTACAAGCAGGCAGACAAACTGCTTTTGGAGGGTTACACTGGCAAACGTGACCCACGTAAAAAGACCGTAGGTGTGCCTTTTGCGTTGATGATTCACAAGTTCTTCCCGATGGCGAATGCCTTCTTTACCTCGTTGGGCTTCAATGTCGTCCTGACTGACCCCACCAGTGAGGAAACGATCCGGCTGGCTCAGCAGACCGCACAAGGGGAGACCTGCTACCCGGTCAAACTTATTTACGGCCATATGCAGCAGCTCATCGACCAAAAAGTAGATTATATCTTCCTGCCCACCATCCACACGATGAAGCACGAAAAGAGCCGTGTGAAACACAACTACGGCTGCGTCTATATGCAGACGGCAGCCGCATCCATTGCCAAAGCTCTGGACATTGAGAGCAAGGGCATCACTCTGCTCAGTCCGGTATTCGATCTCGATTTTGGGCAGGAAGCTATGGCATCTGCAATGCTGGGACTGAGCAAGATTTTAGGAATCCCGAAACCGTTTTGTGCCAAAGCTCTGCTCAGTGGTGCCATGGCGGTGCGCCGCCATACCGCCGCCGTGGAAAAACAGGGCAAAGCTCTGCTGGCGACCCTGAGACCGGACGATAAAGTGTTGGTGCTCATCACCCGCAACTACGGCGTTTCCGACCCCATCCTGAACATGGGCATCCCGGAACTGCTGTTGGAACGCGGCTATAAAGTCATCACGCTGAGCCACCTGCCCGGTCATGCGCTGGACATCTCCGATGAATACGATAATCTTTATTATCCGTTCGGTCAGCATATCCTGTCCGGAGCAAAGTTGATTGCTCACCACCCGAACCTCTACGCTGTCTACCTGACGAACCACGGCTGCGGCCCGGACACCATGCTCTCACACCTGTTCAAGCAGGAGATGGGCGATAAACCCTACCTGCAAATCGAAGTGGATGAGCATTTTTCCAATGTGGGTGTCATCACTCGCATTGAAGCGTTCCTGAACAGCTTGCAACACCGCCCGGCGGTGGCTCTGCCGACAGATTTCAACATCGAGCAGGTCGATATTCACCCCTGTCGTCTGGCACAGACACCATCCCCCAATGTGCCACTCTATCTTCCGGCGATGGGTGCTTATACGCCCTATCTGGCCGCATATTTCAAACAGCAAGGGGCAGACCCCTACGAGCTGCCGCACCTGACGGACGATATTCTGAGCCTTGGCCGAGCGGAGACGAGTGCAAAAGAATACCTGCCTTTCCCGGCACTGCTGGGCAGTATCCTTGCCGAGCGAAAAAACGACCAGACACATGCGCAGTTCCTGATTCCGCAGACGCAGGGTGCGGAGGCAGACGGTCAGTACGCCCGTGTCATCCGTGCTGTGTTGGACCGCAGAAAAGAGCTGAATGCTCAACTGGTCAGCCCGATGCTGGAAACACTGCCCGAAATGGCGCAGAACCGTGATGCTCTCTTCCGCACTTTGCTGGCGGGAGATATCCTCTATGCTGCTCCGGCAGATAAACGTGCAGACATTTCGGCACAGTGGGATGCTCTGCCCGGCTGGGAGCAGCTGCACGCTGCGGCGAGGGAAATCGGCGCACTTCCCACCACCAAAGGCCGCCGTATCGCTGCTGTTGGTACGCCGCTCTGCCTGACAGAACTGGACAGCGGCGTACTTGCCGCGCTGGAAGCCGAAGGCGAACAGGTGCTTCGCGCCCCACTCAGCGAGGCACTCTGGTTTCTGTGGAAAGACAATTTGGATGAAAACAAACCATCGGCTGGTTGGCTTGACCAGATGCAGAGGCAGATGCAGACCCTTGGTAATGAACTTGGAGCGCACAGTGCCTTTGCAGAAGACGCTGAAACACTGTTCCTCATTGCGGACTCTGCCTTGCCGAATTTTTCAGGCGGAAACGGTCGATATCGGTACGCCAAGGCCGTGGAGCTTTCTAGCCGTACCAATGCAGTGCTGACCCTTGCACCCCGGTATGAAAATACCGCTATGATTCTGGATATGCGCGGCCTGCACGATGCCTGTCGTGCTCCACTATTCCAGCTTTCTCTTGATAACGACTGGGATGAAACTGCATGGAGCCGCCTGCGTTCGTTCCTCTACTACTGCTGAATCTGGCAGACGCAAAGAACCCGTCCGGTACGTCCGGACGGGTTCTTTGCGTCTGTTATGAAACAGAAAATCGCTTATTCGATGACCAGCAGCAGGCTCATTTTGAATTTGCCCTGTGCGGTAACGCTGTGCAGGCCGTTCTTATCGAAGCGGAAGCTCTCGCCTGCGTTCAGCTCGTAATCCTTGCCCTCATAGCCAATAATGGCCTTGCCTTCGAGGGCGGTCAGGATGGCATTGCCGGGAGCACGGTGCGGAGTCAGGCCAGTGCCCTCGTCAAAAGCCATCAGGACAAATTTCATGTTGTCTGCATGAGCGATGTCCAGATTGGCGATGCTGCCCTCTTCATAAGAAATGAGGTTCTTCAGTTCGGTGGGCTGGCCTGCTTGATGATGTTGTTCATGGTAAAATTCTCCTTTTTCAAAATGATTTCGGTATAGATCATTCCACTGTCGGTTTTTGTGCCGCACAGTGTTTTCGGCGGTACATACAGCACTTCTCCGGGTTTGACAGACACCTCCTGCCCATCGACTCCCAGAAGAAACTTGCCGTTTCCCTCACCACCCAGATAAAGAGTGGTGCAGTCATAGTATTCCGGGGTAATAGAAGTGCCTGCGCCCAAGGAAAACCATGTTACCGGCACTCCATAGCCCAGTCCGGAAGGTCGGGAAACGGTCATAGCGTCCCGGATCGGGCGAACCTGGGAAAGTGTAAAAGGGACATTGTTCATACAGCAGTTTCCTCCCGCAGAGCAACCGGAACGATGCTGCGCACCGACCGCCCCTGATAATGCAGTTCATCCACCAGCACCTGAACATCAAAAGAATACGAGATGTTCTCCTCGTTCAAGATCTCCGCAGCTGGACCGTAGAAAAATTCGCCTTTGCGGTTCAGCATCAGGCTTCGTCCGCTACGCTCATGGCATTGGTGGGATAGTGGGTATTCATGATGGCACTGATGCCGGATTCATGCGCCAGCCGCTCCACCATATTCAGCACTAAGATCTGATTGTGGAAATCCAGACCGGTTTCCGGCTCGTCCAGAATGATGAGCTTCGGCTCATTGATGAGGGCACGGGCAATGAGCACCATTTGTAGTTCACCGCCGCTCATCCGGTTGCAGTCCTTGTTGGCAAGACGGGTGATCCCCACTCGTTCCATCATGGCTTCCGCCATTTCGATTTCCTCTTTGCCGGGTTGCTGAAAGGTCCCAAGATGCGCACTGCGCCCCAGCAGAACCATTTCCAGACCGGTGTAGGAAAAAGCGAAGCCACGGGACTGCGGAATGTAGGAGATAGTGCTCCAGACATCCTTCGGCTTGAGGGTGTGGATATCCTTCCCATAAAATAGGGTTTTTCCGCTGTGCCATGGCAGCAGACCGATCATGCACTTGAGCAGGGTGGTTTTACCAATGCCGTTTGGACCAAGAATCGCAAGGATGTGGCCTTCTTCCAGGCTCAAATTGATGTTTTCGAGAATCACAGGCTGCTTTGGGTAGCCAAAACAACCGTTCTGCACTTCCAAGATCATTGCAGATTGCTCCTTGTTTTATTCAACAGAGAAATAAACGCCGGTGCACCGATGATAGCGGTGAGGATGGAAAGAGGCAGCTCGATAATGCTGATGCTGCGGGACAGGGTATCGATCAGGATCATAAAGCTGGCACCCAGACTGAGACTGAGGGGCACCACATAACGGTTGTTGCTTCCAACCAGCATCCGGGATGCGTGCGGGATCAGCAGACCAATCCAGCCCACCTGACCGCACATGGAAACGGCTGAAGCCGTGACCAGCGTAGATGCAACAATAAACAGAATCCGGGTCTGTTTGATGTTGATGCCGCTGGTACGAGCCTCGTCATCACTCAGTGAAAGGATGTTCAGCCGCCAGCGCAGCAGATAGATGATGATGATTCCAGCAACGATAAGTGGGCAGCCAATCAGGATCTTTTGGTAACTGGCACTGGTAAAGCTGCCCATGAGCCAGTAGGTGATCTCCGGCAGCTTGTCCTGCGGATCGGCAGTATATTTCAGCAGCGAACCCAGTGCGTTGAACAGAGAGGATGCAATCGTACCGGCCAACACCAGATAAACCATAGAACGCCCATCACTCTTGCCTGCGATTTTCAGAGTAAAACAGACGGAGATCAGGCCGAAGACCAAGGCAATGAGCTGCGTTTCCAGAATACTGCAAGACAGGATAATGGCAAGAATTGCACCCACGCAGGTGCCGCTGGTCACACCCAAAATATCCGGTGTGGCAAGCGGATTGGAGAATAAGGATTGATAGGTATTGCCTGCACAAGACAGACCTGCGCCAACAATGATGGCCATTAGAATGCGGGGCAGCCGCAGATTAATGACGATGGAGTAGTTCTGTACATTTGAGGTACTCCCACCCGTCAGAGCAGTGCGCAAAGCTGTGAGAACTTCGCCTGCCGGAACATTCATTCGCCCAAAGCACAGGCAGATGAGTGCGGTCACAAGGGGAAAAGCGAACATCAATACCACGGCCAGAGGAGTGAACCGGCCTTTTTTGATCCAGATGGTATCTTTCATCAGTACAGCAGCATTTCCTCCAACTCGTCATCTGTCACATCGTAGCCGTACCATGTCTTGTAATATTCCTTGATGGTATCGCCCAGCGGATAATCGGCAAAAGCATCCGGGTAGGTGTTGCAGGCCAGCCATGCCAGCACCAGCGGAGCATCCGGATTCGGGGTAAACCAGTTCCACATACCGAGGGTCGTATTGTAGACACGGCCATTCTGTACTGCGGTCAGAGTGGAGAAATCGGCACCGTCCACATTGCCGCTCAGCACGTCCTCGGTGCGCAGGGGCTGCAGGCCGGGACCATCCAGGAAGAGGATATCCGGATCCCAGCTATAAATCTGCTCCATGCTGGCCTGTGCAAAGCCAGTGGCTTCCAGTGCCTTGTCCGTTACGCCCAGACGCTTCATCCAGTAGGTGCCAAAGGTGCCCTGACCGGATACCTGCGGTACACCGTCTGCATACTTCCACAGAATCAGCGCACTGGGGCGATCCGTTTGAGGAATTTCCGCAATACGGGCTTCCACATCGGTCACGATCTCATCACCGGCAGCAACAAAGGCGTCGGTCTTGCCCGGTTCGTTGAAGATCTGCTCCAGCAGCTTCAGCCACTCTTCGTAACGTTCAATGGGATCAGCTTCCGTAGATGCGCCCACGGTAGCGAAACCGATGGAGGGGATTCCGCTGGCCTTCAGGATTTCGGCATGGGAGGAGTTGCCAGCATTGTACAGGATAACATCAGGGTTCAACTTCATGATCTCCTCGATGTTCAGGTCGCTCTGAGCATAGACCGTATTGCTGGACTCCAGAAGCTCCGGGGCGATATTCTTCAATACAGTGTCAGAAATGACCGACTTGAAAGAGCCGCAGTAACCCACGATGTAGGGAGCACTGCCCTCAAAATAAGCCATGTAGGTGGACAGGATTGGAATCTGGTCGATGACGACACGGGTGACCTTATTAGGCACTTCTACTTCGTTGCCGCCGTGGTCTACGACGGTATGGGTACCGGTCTCATCCATAGATGCGGCAGAGAAAGTTGCTTCGCTGGATACAGCGGAAGAAGCCATAGAAGAAGCCGTGCTGCTGGAAGAAGAACCGCAGGCGGCCAGAACACCGGCTGCACTTACAGCAGCCATGGCAGTGATAAACGAACGACGAGAAATCTTTTTCATGGAAAACTCCTTTGATAAATCAATGATTCTTTGGTTGTGGCAGTTAGTTAGCAATAACCAACCGCAGAGAATTTTATCAGATTCACTTTCCTTTGTCGGTTGCTATGGCAACGGCAGCGCAAATTTATGTGATGGTAAAAATAGCAACAAAAATAGGGTGCGCCCCTGAATAGGACGCACTCTGCCATCGCAATTCACGATTTGATTTGTTGGCAACAACCGTGAATTGCATATCGCAAACACGTTGTTGAGAATTGCGCTGTTTGTAAAACTTGCGATTAAGACCACAGACAACAGCGATACGTACAACAGGGCGTTCCCCGTCGAAAACGCTCTGTTTTTCTTCATATCTGCTCAGCTTTGCCGCCGGAGCCGTGCTGTATGTGGTGGTGGAGGAACTAATCCCGGAAATGTCGCAGGGACAGCACTCCAACGTTGGCACGGTGTTTTTTGCGGTGGGCTTCAGCGTGATGATGGTGCTGGACGTGGCACTGGGGTGATGGTTGGGGGTTCCCGAAAGCGAAATCTCTTTCGGAATCTCCGAAAATGCCTAAACTTCTTGACAGAGGAGACGGCAGGGCGTATTATTTTGGCAGAAGGACCGCTGAGAAGCGGCTTTTTATAGAATGAAAAGTTAGCTTTAACTAACTCATAACTCTGCCCTATACGAAGAAATATATCTCTTCTATTTACAGGTGGAAAATAAATAGAGAAGGAGCGTATCACGATGAAGATCTACCATTTTGGTGCAGAGGATGCCCCGGTGCTGTTGCTGCTGCCGGGCACCTGTTGCCATTGGAAAAGCAATTTCGGTGTGGTGATCCCGCTTCTGGCTGACAGCTTCCGGGTGCTGTGCGTCAGCTACGATGGTTTTGATGAGACTGAACAGACTGAATTTCCCACCATGCTGGAGGAGACCGAAAAAATCGAGGCCTACCTCAAGACCCACTGCGGCGGTCACATCCGGGCGCCTACGGCTGCTCTCTGGGCGGCTCGTTTGTGGGGCTGCTGGCGGCACGGCAGAACATCCACATGGACTGTGGCATTCTGGGCAGCTCCGATCTGGATCAGGCATCGCCGCTGGCGGCAAGATTGCAGACTGATTTTCTGCTGCCATTGATCTACTGTGGTGCGGGACGGAAAGTTCAAGGCAAAATTTCTCCAAAAGCGTCTGGATCAGCGTGCCAGAGAGTCGGGGGATTATGTCAAAGCCTTTCTGAAAATGTTCGGTGAGGCCCGCCCTTATGTGACCATGCAGAGCTGTAAAAATCAGTTCTACTCCGATCTTATCACTCCGCTGCCGGATAAGATCCATGTGCCCGATACCGAGATCCATATCTTTTACGCCCTGAAGATGGGCAAAAAATACCGTGCCCGGTATCAGCAGCATTTTGCACATCCTGTTCTCCATGAGCAGAACTTGCAGCACGAGGAATTGCTGGCCTGTCACCCGGAGCAGTGGGCGCATCTGGTAAAAAGCATTGCATTGTGAACGGTAAAACGTATCTGGAGCAAGCAGGATTTTGTAAGATCCAGAACCACAAAAATAAAAAGGGCTGGCTGTGCATCACAGCACAGAAATGAGGTGCGATCATGTCGAAAAAGGCAACGGAATTTCAAAGAAAAGCAATGAGCTGGATGTACCGGGGCAAGGAGATCTTCAAGCCTTTGAACACCGGCTGGATCGACGAGAATGTTGCCTGCGTGCGCGAATGGGTGGCGAACATCTTCTTCTACCGCAAAGGCGATACGACCATTATGGTCGATGCGGGATATAACTACGACCGCCTTGCCGAAAAAATGAGCTGGCTTGGGATTGATCCGAAGTCGATACACCATATCCTTATCACCCATCAGGACACCGACCATGTGGGTGCGGTGGAAGCAGACAGTCCGGGGCTGTTCCGGAATGCGAATCTGTACATCGGCGAGATCGAGAACCGGTATCTGATCGGAGAAACACGCCGCAAGGTTATTTATCATCTCTATAAGCTGCCGCAAGTGACCATCTACAACGAAAAGCAGCTGCTTCACGATGGAGAGGTCTTTGATATTGACAGCGTCAGGATCGAGTGTTTTCTGGTTCCTGGTCATACATGGGGACATATGGTCTACCTCATTGACGATAAGTACCTTTTTACCGGCGACACGCTGTGGTTTGGCGCGGACGGCGGCTACAGCTTCATTTCCTCGCTGGCGGAGGACAATAAGCTGGCTGTGCAGTCACTGGCGGAGCTGGAGCGGAAACTGCGCGCACGTGGGCTGCATCCATATTTCATCACCGGTCACACGGGATGGACGGACAATTTTGCCTTTGCGTTTGCCCACAAAGACAAGCACTGTTCACCATTCAAAAAACGAGTACATGACCCATCGGCACCCTATGATGCCTACGACGAATCGGACGACACCGAAGAAAATGCAAAGAGTGGTTTTCTGAAAGGCGTGGGAAGATGAGGGACAGCGAATTACAAATTGACCG
>ENA-OUNI01000849-OUNI01000849.1-human-gut-metagenome-genome-assembly--contig:-NODE-849-length-13447-cov-3.547222_pt1 | contig 13447 bp, 16 predicted proteins | sample MGYA00242499_ERZ504580 | MGnify/ENA primary metagenome ERZ504580 (study PRJEB26092, sample SAMD00036315) | human gut metagenome | host: Homo sapiens | study: EMG produced TPA metagenomics assembly of... | reverse complement strand
CCAGCAGCTCATAAGCCAGCCGGCCGGGCTGCTGCATCCGGGTGGGCAGCCGGCTGAAACTCCGGTTGGATACCGCCTCCCAAATGAGCTTCACCGGCACCGAATTGGGGTGCATCCAGTAAGGCTCCGGGGATTGATCGCTGACAAGGCTTTTCAATGCGGCCTTCAAGTTATGAAAATCATTCTTTGCCGTCAGGAACGAAAGCTCGCCCACATCCGGAGCCACCTCTGTGAGCAAGCTCCACATCCGTGCTGCCTGCTCGCGCAGCATCTCGTTTGGATCCTCCAGCGCGCCTGTGTTTCCCAGCCTGATCCGCCAAAAGCTGCAACGCTGCCCGCAGATCGGGCGCCAAAAGCAATTGCTCCATTTCGTTTTTTCCAATGAGATGCGTTTTCATTTGCCCGAATCCGGGCAACGGCAAAGGTATATTCGGTATCTTTCATCGGCATGACATCCTTCCATAAGCGCCGTATTTAAGCAAAGAGTTCCCGGCTCAGAGCATCCTTCACCTGTTCCAGCGACGCTTCCAGCAGCGCCTCAAAGCTGCAATTCACTTCGATATCGCCGTATGCAAGCAAAAAACCGTCGGCAATCTTCGCGTATTGCGCGCCAATGTGAACCTGCGCGCCCTGGTTTTCAGCATTCCATTCAGCGTATCGGCAAAATCTGCGGGCAATCTTTGCAGATCCCGCTGGGAGAGCAGCAGCTCCCCTTCCCCCTTGCGCGCGTAGGAAAGTGCAAGCGTTTGAAGCACGTTAAAATAATCCCCATCCGGCAATTCCCGCAGCCGGCGCAGCGCCATTGCGATGGTTTCATCGATCAGCTCTGTTTTGGTGCGCAGCAGCAGCCGTTTCACTTCCATCTCTCCCTCGGTTTTTGCCCGTTGGAGCTCGCCTGCGCATTCCCGGCGCGCATCCAATACCATTTCCTGGTAGCGGGCAGCAGCGGCTGCCTGCGCTTCCTCCCGGATTGTTGCGGCCTGCTCCTGCGCCCGTCGGCCAATCTCAGCGCATTCTAAACGGCTCTCTTCTTCAATGGCCGCCTTCATCTCTTCAAGGCCTGTCATTGGCATGACCATCCTTTCTATGGAGCTTGCAGATTGTGCACTGCATTTCCACTTGATCCAAATGGATTACAGATTGAGCACCGTCAGCAGGGAGATCAGCAGTGCAAGCACTGCATATGTCTCAACCAAAACGGCCATTGTGATTGCCTTGCCGTTTTGATCGGGCTTCTTAGCCACCACGCCGATGCCGGCGGCAGCCGTGCGCCCCTGGGCAATGGCGGAAAACAGGCCGACAATGGCAATCGGCAGGCAAGCGGCTAGATACATCAGGCCGTGCGCTGTGGTCAATTCTACCGGATTGCCACCCAGCAGGCCGATTCGGTTTAAAACCAGCACGGCGGTCAAAAGGCCGTAAAGGCCTGTGTGCCGGGCAAAAGCTGCAACAGCAGAAGCTTGCCGAACTTGCCGGGATCCTCTGCGATCACGCCTGCGGCCGCCTCACCTGCGATTCCAACGCCTTTTGCAGAGCCGATACCTGCCATCAAAGCGGCCAAAACCGCACCCAAAACTGCAAATGCTACGCCTAAACTATTCATAATAAAAATCATTCCTTTCGCTGCGCGCAAGGCGCAAATAGTGGTGAAAAAGCGGCGATTCCCGTGAAGCGGAATTTGGCTTCTTCAGAGCCAAAAAAACGCTCTTTCGTGGCGCGAAAGCTTCTTTCGCGCTACGCTTCCTCCTTGAATTTCACATACTTCGTGTGTACGGCAAAGGGCTTGAAGGCGCGGCCTCCACCCTCATAGAATTTGGAAAACAGCTCTACATACTGAAGCCGGTTGGTATGCACATATGCGCCGAGCATGTTAATCGCCATATTGAGCGTGTGCCCGACAATAAAAACGAAGAAGAGCAAAATGCCCTTTACAATCGGATTCTCCGGGATCGTGCCCAACAGGTTTACCACCTGCCCGATCACGCCGGTTGCAAGCCCCAATGCCAGCAGGCGGGAATAGGACAATACGTCGCTAAGGTAGCCGGAGGCCGCATTATACAGCCCGTAAAGCCCCCCGCCCAGGCGGGCAAAGATATTTTTGGAGGTACGGCTCGCCGTCAGAATAATCAGAATCACTCCCACGAGCATCACATACATCCCAATGGTATTCAGGATGGCGGGCACCTCGGTGAGCATGCCTGCGCCTACCGGCGCCGCCCCCAGCACCAAAAGATAAATCGGCGCTGTGTCGCAGAAGGCGTCCCAGCGCTTGCCAGCCGTCCAGAGCTGATAGAAATGCACGCCCAGGCCCAAAAATAAATGCAAAATGCCAAGCCCCAGCGAGAACAGCAGCAGCTTCATCGGGTCGCTCACCGGATCAAACCAGATCGCCATCCGCGGTGCGGGCCGATGCAAAAAGTTTTTGCAAATAACCGGCACAATATCGCCGAACCAGGTGCCGAACAGCGCGCCCCAAAAGATGGTGGACACGCCGGAATAAAGAAACATCTTCATCGTTTTGCGCATGTTGCCTTCCAGCGGGAACTTTTTCAGCGCGAGGCTGATACAAGCACCATCAGGCAGCCATAGCCTGCGTCGGAGAGCATCAGGCCAAAAAACAAATAGTAGAACACCGCCATGACCGGCGTGGGGTCGATATCCTTCTTCGCCGGCAGGGCATACATCTCTGTGATCGGCTCCACCGGTGAGGAGAACCCATTGTTCTCCAGGAGCACGGGCACATCCTCATCCTCCTCCGGCTCGGAAATCGTGATGGCAACGCGAAAGCGCTGCTCCAGCTCGTTGACCAGCCGGGTGACTTCTCTTTCTGGAAGATATCCTTCGAGGATCATGGTGTTTTTCGTCATGCCCAAACGGTTGAGCACCTCATATTTTTCCTTGCGCATGGTAAAATAATCGATCAGGAAATCAATGCCCGGTTCACAGCCAGTGAAGCCGGCAATCTCCTTGCGCGCCCGGTTTACAGCCTCTTCACATTCGCCCGTGCGCAGCTGCATTGCCCGGATGCACTGCTCCGGCGGCTCCTTTCCCGGGTCGGACGGGCGGGCAAAGCCCTGCGCCCGCAGCGCCTCCTCCACCTGCTGCGCAATGGTATCCAGGCAGATCACCCAAATGCAGGTTTGCTCTTTTGTGGCGAAAGCGACCTCCAATTCAAATGCTGTCGGAGCATTGTCCCCTTCCCGTAGAAACGCCGTGAGCTCCTCAGCGGAGTGGAAGCCGGGCAGGCTGCCTGCAAAGCAGGGCGTGCGGCGCGTTGAGGCGGCCGCCATGGAGACATCCAGCTTTCGCCAGGCTCCAGCGCATCCATTTGGGTGCGCAGGCGGATCATTTCTTCAGAAGCGTCATGGATTTGTTTTTCCAGCGATACAATATCATAGCACTTCTTGAGCATACGCTCCGCTTGCTCAACCTGCTTGCCAAAAGCTTCTGTGGTGAGCTCGCGCCGCCCCCGTAGGGAGTCGAACAAACCGGTTTTCACCGGCACATAGCGCGCCATGATCTCCTTCGCCTGCTCTGCCAAATTCAAATTTTTTCAAAAACGCCGATCATCGCCTGTGTGTTGAGGCGCACTAGCTCCTCATCCGTATTATCACAGATTTCCACCACACCCCGGCGCTGCAACCGCTCTACAATCTTTTTGCTATCGCTGAGCAGAGCGGCGATCTCAATGCGCTTCATCTTACATTTTGCCATCAGAGCGTCTCCCTTCTATGGGGTATTGCGGGATTATACAGCGGATTACCGTTGTGGCGGCGCCCAACTGCTTCGCCTGCACGCCATCGCGCAGAGCACTCGCCTGCCTGTAGCCTTCCTGCTCCATTTTGCGCAGGATTTCCTCTGCCTGCTCCTTTGTTTCTCGCCGCAGTACATCCGCTTCCTGGCGTGCCAGATTCGTTTGCTCTGCGAGGAGGCTCGCGCCATCCTCCCGCGCCTGCCGTATCAGCTCCTTTGCCTGCGCGTGAGCCTGCTCCACAGCGAGGTCGGCCTGCCGTTCTGCTTGCAGGATTTCATTGACCGTTTTGGATGCCACAGTATCACCTCCTGCCGGCTTACAGCCGCTCTGTAGCCCTCTTTGCTTCCAGCTTGGAGCGGCCGAAATTTGAAAATCATTATAGCACATTACAAATAGCTTTTATAGGTTTTCATAAAAAATTCAAGTTTGAAAAACTTTTCTATATAAATTGTTGATATCGCATTTCGAGGACGCATGAAAAACCTCTGGTTCGCATAAAGATTTGTGAGGTGGTTGACATGTTTGTATACTCTGTAAAATCTTCAAAAATTAAAATGGTCATTCTGGTTCTGCTCGTCGTCCTGCTTGTGCTCGCCATGCTTCTCGTAACACGTCTCCACCAGCCGGCAGAAGCCGACAGCGTGCTGAATATCAAGGCGGAAAATGCGGAGCAGCGCGTTGCATTCCTGTCGCAATTCGGATGGAGCTTCGATGAAGATCCGGTTGAGGTTGCAGAAGTGATCATCCCGCCGGAATTTGACGAGGTTTATGAAAAATACAATGCGATCCAAAAGGAACAGGGCTTCGACCTGACGAAATATCAGGGAAAACGGGTCAAACGATGGACCTATGCAATCAAAAATTATCCGGGGTATGCGGCAGACAGCGGCTGCATCCATGCAAACCTACTCGTCTATGAGGGGCAGGTGATCGGCGGGGACGTCTGTTCTGTGGAGCTCAACGGCTTTATGCACGGTTTTGACTATCCAACGGATACCTCCACCCCGCAAACCCCCTCGGAATCCAGCCCCAGTATTTCAGAAACAGCCGCCGGTCAAACCAACGCCGCATAACGGCAGTCCGGATTTCACCACCGCATTCTCAAAATAAAAAGCAATGGACAAATGTAGTCCCCTTAAGGAATCCACATTTGTCCATTGCTTTTTGTTGCTTCGGCAGCCGGCTCATTCTGCCTGCCAAATAGATGGTATTCCAGCAGCCGTTTAGCTGGTTCTCTCCCAAAAATCCGGACACAGCTGGCCCGAACGCCGGCCTACGCTTAAAAAAGCCCTGTGCACACTACCCGCTAGTGCACAGGGCTACTGCTATCGTGCTGTCATTAGAACAAGCAGATCAGGAAGGTCTTCTCCTGAAAGCGCTCCCACTCGCCGCCCTGGAAGGTTTTGTTGCCGGCTTTGTGATAGAGCTTTGCATTGTTTTCAATCAACGAGAAAACATTGCTGCCAAGCTCCGGCGCGTTGCCATCAAAATAGACCTTCATCAGGCGAACATCGCCCCAAAAAGCACGGTCGCCGATATTCGTCAGTGTTTTGGGGAAATGCACCTTTTCCAGCCGATTGCAAGCGGAAAATGCGCCCGCGCCGATGGTTGCAACGCCCTTCATGCTGGCGCTCTCTAAGCGGCCGCATCCGCTGAACGCATAGTCGCCAACCGTACGAACGCTCCTAGGCAGCTTAATGCTCCCCAAACGGCTACAGCCGCTGAACGCGTAGTTGCCGATGGACTGCGTGCCGTTCAGGATAGAAACCCACTCGAGCCTTCCGCAGCCCGCAAAAGCATAGTCGCCGATGACCCTCACATTAGAGGGAATCGTGATGAAAGTGATCCGGTCGCTCTCGTAAAACGCATGATCTTCAATGGTTTTCACCGTTAACGGCAGGTATACATTTTGCAGCCTTCCGATTCGGCTAAAGGCATAGGAGCCAATCACGGTAACGGGCTTGCCCGCAATTCTGGATGGGATGGACAAGATCGCTTTATTTTCGTTATAGGCAGTGATCTTAACCTCCTTGCCGTCATTGATCAGCTCATAGGAATACGGGCCTGAGTTCGCTGCGAAGGCGCTCGTTGCAGCTGCAAAAACAGAGCACAGCATTACGACCGCTAAAATCAGGCTGAGCATTTTTCTGGTTTTCTTCATTTTTTCACCCTTTCAGATTCATTGCATCTGGCGGAAGCATCGGTTCCCCCTTCCGCCAAATTGTCATTTTTTATTGTACACAAGGAGGTGAGATATGTCAACCATACCTAAAAATAAAACAAGACTATCGATAAAACAATTCATTTTGCATGGCAATCTTGTTTGTGAAGCAAAGCTTGCTTTCACCAGAACAGAGTAAGGGATACACACTGCTTATGAGGGCAGCCATCTGCCGGCTCTTTTTATTACTTACCGGTATGATCGGCATGAAAAGAGCCGCCGCAGAACGCTTTACATTCTGCGGCGGCCTTTTTCCAATATCCACTTTCCTCTCTCGGCACAATGTCCACCCAAATCCATAAGGCGATCTATTCCATACTAAATAACACCGATCCGATCCAACTCAATTTGGATCAATGTGCGCAGGATCTCCGGAATCATGCAAATTAGACGCCCTAATTCCTCGCAGAGACTTCTCACCCGATAACTCCCACTGCCCTGCGAAGGGGTGCCGTCATAATTAGAAGCAAATTGGGAAAGCCAGGAAATCATCCCTTCCGGATGTGTAAGCGCGATCGGGCGCCCACAGCCATCCCTTGTTTCCATATTGTAATAGCCGCCGTTGTCATAGGTGAACATATCATAGGTGACCGCAACCCACGCGGCATGGTCGCTCTCCGCCTGCGTACCGTCTGGATTCTTAACCGTGCCGAGCACGGACAGCCGATCATCCGCCGGGCGGCTTGTTACAGCAGTTAAATATTCCCACTCGTATTCTACAAAGGAATAGTAGCCTGCAATAGCATCATACTTGCTGGCAACAAACCACATGGGAATATCTTTTATGAAATGCATCTGTCTTTTGGTAGGCTTAAAAAAAGCAGGGCAAATCGGAAACGCAGCCGCAAAAAAAGAAGGATAAGCGATCGTCATTTTCAGCGTCATCTTACCGCCCATCGAAAATCCGCCGATATAAATCCGCGTTGTATCAATGGTATCCCTGTGCTGTGCAATAAAATCATCAATTGCAGCCTTGAGCGGCACAATCATAGAATCATTCCAATATAGATACTGCTCCTCATGGGAACGCGGCACAAAAAGATATGCTCCGCCCGCGCCGGTAAACCTTTTTTGAAACTCTGCACTCGACCAATAGGCAAAATCATTATTTTTTACTGGCTGGCCCGGCTCACCGCCCTGCATCATTCCATGCAGCCAGATCACCAGCGGATATTTCTGTGTGTCACCCTTTTCGGCGGGCGCATAGTAGGAGTAGTCGATCGCATACCCACCCGCTTCCGGCCCGCAGCCGCTTTCAAACTGGCCGCGCAGCGCCTCAATTCCGGCGGAAAGAGGAAGCGCCTGCTTCCCCGGCGCCGCCTGCACCGGCATCGCCGCTGCGATCAGCAGGCAGGCGATAAGCAAAATTGCGGTAATTCTTCTGGTTTTCACCTTCTGTATCCCCCTTTCTGTAATTAAGATAATTCTATATCGTCAAACAAAACTTGTCAATCGGTATAATATCGGATGATTCCTTTGCTTTATATAAGACGTTTTGCACAACAATCCGCCTTTTACCAGTTCATACCTCCGCATTTTCCTGCCGCGCCGCAATCGCCGCATTGACACGCTCGCGCACCCGAAGGAGGAACGCCGCCCTGCGCGGATAGCTGCTAAAGGTAATCCGGCCGCGCAGGCCTCCCTCCAGCAAGCGCATCACAAACGCCCGCCCATAGAGCGATTCACACAGCTCCAGTGCGCGCTGATCCTGCAACGCCTCGTGAAACACAACCAGCCGCAGCGATTCCCATGCCGTCCCGTCCGGCGCGGGATAAACGGAAAACGCGTCGCCCGACGGCACCATATAATCGCCATCCGTCACCAGGAACGGGTTGACCGCATGGCGCGATAACTGTGAAAAATAAAAATTATATCCCCAATGGAGGAAGCCTTCTATTCCATATTTATAAAACTGTGTTCCAATGATGCGGTTATTCACAGACGGCATGGATAAAAAACGGTTGCTCACCCCATTCGATTGCCCACAACAATAATACGTCCACAAATGGGGCACGCTGTGCTCAAGGAAAGGCTCGATGTGATCGTTGGACGGGATTGGGCATTCGGATACCCCCTGCCTGTAAAATTCATAGCTAGAAAGCGCATCCATGATTGGATAGCCCTTCAGCCGCTCTTCCACGATTCGCTTCGCGGCCTGATAATTGCCGAGGCTATCCTCTGACGGCTCGTCGGAAATATGGAAGCGGCAGCGGCTGTCTATTCCCAGTTCCTTTAAATGCGGAATCAGCGCGTCCAGAAACGCGTGTAAAAATGAGGCGTATGCCTCCCCCGCCGCCTCTGTTTCCCAGCCGAAAATACGCTTTGTCCGCCCCTCCACCCGGGCGACTATTTTCGGCGCGTGCGCTGCGCCCCATTGCGTAAAGAAGTGAGAAATTTCAAATTGCTCAAACCCCAGCCGCAGGCACAGATGCACCAGCGATCCAACTTCTCAAATCCAAAGCGGTATTTCCCGCCCTCTACCGTCACATCGACCAACTGTACCGTGGGACGCTCCGCGCCGACCGCCGTATCCAGCGGTGGAGTGAATACCGGAGTGAGCACCATATTCATTCCATAACGGCGCGCAGTGCGCAAAAAGTTTTCAATGATTTCCCAATGGCGTTCACTGAACACGTGCGCCCCATAATAAACGGCCAGACAGTCGCAGTGGAACCACTGTGTAAAGGTAAGCCCCTGTGCAGGTAAATCCATCCCGATCACCGTCAGCGCCAGCGTCTCCCGGGCAAGCAACATGCTATTTTCATCTAATAATTCCAGTTCGATTTTCTGCTCACCGGTAGGCATCCCCACGTGCGCTCTATCGTAAACCAAAGGCTGCGCAGCTGGCCCGGCACGAGCGGAATCTCCCGGCCCTCTGCCAACGGCTCCAACAAATCCGGATAAAGCCCCGGTGTGCGGCGCAGGTACTCCCGCCTGCGGGCGTCCCCGTAACAGGGGAACATGGAGGCACTTCCCGCACCAGCTTAACTTCCAAATAAGCCGCTAGGGCGGATTTCACCCGGAGGTAAACTTCCTTTTTATCCTTACATGTTCGATCCTGTAGCTGCATGGCGAGCTGAAAGGAATATCGTTCGTTGCGCAGCTGGAGGCCTTTTTTCAGGCGCGGATGATCGGAGAGCGCTTCATCGTGGAAGCATTTTTCGAGAGAGGAGATGATTTTAGCATTCAGTTTGGCAGCCATAGGGCACACCCTTTCCATCCATATCGATTTTAATTGGTTTGGGAAAGCGGTTTTCGTAATTTCCTCAATGAATCCGGTAAAAAGCCCTTCCCCTTTTCCTGCTTTCTCTGTATTATATAGAAAAATAGACTGGCGAGCAATAGGAACAGGAGGCCTTTCCATGAATCCAAAAAACCGCTGCATCTGCCCCGCGGCGCAGCTCTATACTGTGCGCGATTTTACCAAAACCCCGGAGGCGATTGGAACAACGCTTCGCAAAATAAAAGCGATTGGCTTTCAGGCGATTCAGATTTCCGGATTTGGGCCGATTGAGCCGGGCCGCCTCGCCGCGCTGGTGGCGGAGCTCGAGCTTGACGTGTGCATCACACACAGCCCATGGGAGCGGATGCGCGATGATCTGGACGCTTGATCGCGGAGCACCGGCTCCTGCACTGCGATACCATCGGCCTGGGGTATTTGCCGAGCGAGTATCACGGCTCCGTCGCGGGCATTTCCGCCTTTCTCAAGGATGCGGGTGAAATCGCAAAACGGATTGCGGATGCAGGACTTCGCTTTGCCTATCACAACCACGCCTTTGAGCTGGAACGGCTGGAGAACGGCAGGCTGAGGCTTGACATGCTGATTGAGGATTCCGACGAAAAAGAGTTCGGCTTCATCCTCGATACCTACTGGCTCCAATACGGCGGCGTCAATCCTGCGGAGTATATCCGCCGTGTTGCCGGGCGCATGAAGGTTTGCCATTTTAAAGATTATGCGGTCATAGACAATACGCCAACCTTCGCGGAAATCGGCTGCGGTAACCTGAATCTTCGGGAGGCATATCACGCCTGCCGGGAAAGCGGCGTGCAATATATTGCCATTGAGCAGGATACCTGCCCACGCGACCCGTTTGATTGTTTGCGGGTAAGTTTGGAGAATTTGAATAAAATTTTATCAATAAAATGATTTCACAAATAGCCCTTCATTCATTTCAGGAATTTTTTATATTGCAAGTATTTATTTGGAACATATTGCAAAATAATATTGTAAATTTTAATCAATCTGTCAATATCAATCATTTTATTTTTGTGATATAATTGCAATATAAGGAATATCATTCCGATTGCCCAAACGATTATCAGATGGGAAACGAACCGGCAGATCTTGAAGGAGACAGGCTTTACACGGGAAAACGACCCGGCCTTTGAAGCGATTCTGGATGCGATGGAGGGCGGCTCTGCATTTGAAGTAATAACGCAGTATATCAAAGAGACGCCATCCGGGCAGAAAATACAAATGAAAAGAATCTTTTGAGCTTGCCGTCATGGAAGAAGCCTCAAAACAAAACCGCCAGCTGCGCGCCCCTAGCGAAGATTACGGCGGTATGGAAGAACCGCCATCCAGCTACGACGGTTATGTGAGAATGGGCATACATATATGCACACAGTCAACGGAACGAGGCATTACTACGGATCTTTTGGACAGCGGATTATACGGAGCGCTATGCCGCAACGAATAAAACTTACCAGAGAAGTGAGTCGGAAGAATGGGATGCCCATACGGTTGAGCGTTTCCACGACGGTTTTTATTACAAATTTCATCTACCGTCAGATGCCGTTTTATCAGGCGGTCAAATTATTTATACACGCTTCCAAATTACAATCTGTGGCCTTGGGGAATCAAAAAACAACAGTACCAATTCTTTTCATATTACTTTAAAATACGCGCATACCCGTTTACGCATTTCATCTGATCTTTCCTTTAGCTGGTCAACGGGAGGAAAATATCCTGGTGTTACCTTCTCACTGGCACCGAGTATCGGTACAACCTACTACGGATTACCATGCAAAGTATCTTAATATAACAAAGGGGGATGTGCTGAAATGCTGAAAGGCATGCGATTTACGTTCGCTTTTTTGCTTACAGCTATACTTGTTTTTGTTTTTTCTTTTCTCATTGGCCTATCAATCAGCGAATCCATCTTCGGCGCCGCGATCGGCACCGCACCTATTCTCCTGGCCGTTTTGTATTATGCTTCGGCTGGACCGCGAGAGAAGAAAAGCACGAGCTACGCGCTATTCAGACCGAAAGCCAGCTCCATGAAATACGGGAACAACTCGCCGAGCTGAAAGCGCAGAACGCCCGGCTGATTGCGCTGCTGGGCGCTCCGTCCGATCCGAAGCCGTCCGGGCCGAATGCCGGAACAGCGCCGGAAACGCCGAACCCTGACCAAACGCAACAATAAAACCAGCCGAACTGCCGCCGCGCCGGAAACATTGGTTTCCAGCGCGGCGATTCTATTTTTCCGGCCTGTCTGGCAAAAAATCATCCGCCTCATGCAGCTAAACAAAGCGCTTCTGCCCGTTTTCACTCCCCTTTTATCAACTCCACCAAAAACCGCCGCAATTTTCCAAAAAACATTGGTTAAGGATTTAACAATCATTTCTTTATTTTTTGAAATCCGCAATTAAATCCTCTGCATTTCGGATAAAATAGAATGGGTCAGTTTGGGGCTGGTCTCTCATCGTCTGGTTCTGATCAGGCAGGACGTTTGCCGCCCCATAATGCAGTTTCCACAGGAATTGCGGGCTTTGCCCCTCCTTGCGAGCCTGCCGTTACTTTTTATCTGGGACGTATGGAGGTTACAAAATGAAAGTACAGTTTACCGAAACGGTTCTGCGCGACGCGAATCAGTCCCTGATCGCAACGCGTATGCCGCTTTCCGAGTTCAAACCAATTCTTGGCAAACTCGACGAAGCCGGCTACTATTCCCTTGAGTGCTGGGGCGGCGCCACATTCGACTCCTGCCTTCGCTATCTGGGCGAGGATCCGTGGGAACGGCTGCGCACCATCCGTGAAGCCTGCCCAAACACCAAGCTGCAAATGCTTCTCCGGGGCCAGAACCTGCTGGGCTATAAGCATTATCCGGATGACGTCGTGCGTAAATTCGTGCGCAAGAGTGTGGAAAACGGCATTGACATCATCCGCATCTTCGATGCGCTCAACGATTTGCGCAACATCGAAGTTGCTGTGGATGAAACGCTTAAGGCAGGGGCGCATGCGAGCGGCACGATCTGCTTCACGATTAGCCCCATTCACACGCTGGACGCCTACGTTAAAATGGCCAGAGAGATGGAGAAGATGGGCGTGCAGTCCATCTGCATCAAGGATATGGCCGGAATTATGGGCCCGCAGGAGGGCTATGACCTCGTGAAGGCCCTGAAAGAGAATGTAAAGGTTCCGATCGTCGTGCATACCACTGCACACAGGCCTTGGCCCGCTCACGCTGCAAAAAGCTGTGGAAGCCGGTGCGGATGTGATTGACACCGCCATCTCCTGCTTCTCAGGCGGCACAGCTCAGCCCGCTACCGAAACGCTCGCTTATGCGCTGCGCCAGGAGGGCTATGAAGTATCGCTCGACGATAAAAAGCTCAAGGAAATCAACGATTTCTTCAAGCCGATCCGCGCACAAGCGCTGGAAAGCGGCCTTTTAAACCCCGTAGTGCTCTCCACAGAGACAGACGCGCTGGTTTATCAGGTGCCCGGCGGCATGCTCTCCAACCTTGTCGCCCAACTGACCGCGCAGAAATCACTTGATAAGCTTGATGAAGTGCTCGCGGAAGTGCCGCGCGTGCGTAAAGATCTCGGCTACCCGCCGCTGGTCACGCCGATGAGCCAGATGGTAGGCGTGCAGGCAACGGCAAACGTGCTTGCGGGCGAGCGGTATAAAAATGTATCCAAAGAGATCAAGGCCTATCTGCACGGTGAGTACGGCCGCGCTCCAGGCGAAATCAACAGGGAAATCCAAGAAAAAATTCTCGGCGATGAAAAGCAGTTACCGTGCGCTATGCCGACCTGTTGGAGCCCGGTTTTGAAAAGGCGAAGGCTGAGCTCGGCGAGCGTGCCAAATCCGATGAGGATGTTCTTTCCTATATCGCATTCCCCGCGCAGGCGGAAAAGTTCTTTGACAATCGCGAAATACGCGAAAAGAACACCTTCTCCTATTCCATCGAGCAAATTGACTGATAAGGAGGCTAATGCCCTATGCTGGCAAATCAGACCATTACAATTGGGGATTCCCTCTTGATCGCGCTCGTAGGGATTGCAGTTGTTTTAATCGAGCTTGCGCTCCTGGCCGTTATCATCATGCTGCTCTCCAAGGCAATCCGGCTTTGGAACACAAGGGCGCGCGCGATAATAAAGCCGCTGTACAGCCGGTGGAGACGCCGCAGGTCATCCCCATCCAGGCCGCCCCGCCGCTGTAACAGCCTCCCCCGGCAGTGATTGAAAA
>ENA-OUNI01000847-OUNI01000847.1-human-gut-metagenome-genome-assembly--contig:-NODE-847-length-13458-cov-2.179656_pt1 | contig 13458 bp, 11 predicted proteins | sample MGYA00242499_ERZ504580 | MGnify/ENA primary metagenome ERZ504580 (study PRJEB26092, sample SAMD00036315) | human gut metagenome | host: Homo sapiens | study: EMG produced TPA metagenomics assembly of... | reverse complement strand
TTCGGGCGAAGTCCCTTCCAGCTCGGCGCCGCGTACCTGCGCCAGGGCCGTCTCCAGCTCCCCGACGGTCGGGAGGCCCGGCGCCCCTTCCGGCGCATAGGCGACAAGCACCTGATTCTCATCGGAGAACTGTCGTTTCACATAATCGTTGAACTCCTCGAACGACAACGCTGCGACAGCAGCCATATCCGTTTCATATTCGGTCCGCGCATCCATCGCAGGGCGGTTATACAGAAAATTGTCACGGTAAACGGCCGTGAAATTCTGGTTGAAACGGTCGTCGCGGCTGTCGAAAATACGCTGCACCATCCGTTCGTAATCGGCTTTCACCACGCCGAACTCCGCTTCAGTAAATCCGTACCGGGAGACCCTCTCCATTTCGGTATACAGTTCGGTCACCGCCTGCAACAGCTCCCCCTCCTTGACATTCACCGTCAGCCGCATCACATCGGAAACGAAACTGGCGACCGGGTCGCCTGCCACATAAGCCGACACGAAAGAGGCGCCGGGCCGCATGGCGAGTTCCGCCAGACGCAGGTTCATCGCATACATCATCATACCGTCACACAGGGTGTTCAGGTTCCCCTGCCGCGTATTGCGGGACTCGAAAGGCCGCAGCGGACGCTTGTAATAGAGCGAAAAAGAGGTCATGGTCGCTTCGGGGTCGGTAAAGAGGCCCACGACCGGCTGCGCATTGTCGGGCAGCGTTATCCGCCGCTTCGGCTCGGGGTTCTCCTTGGCCGGAATGTCGGACATGACGGCCCGCACCTTCGCCTCCATCTCGTCCACGTCGAAATCGCCCACCACGATGACGGCTGTAGGTCGGGACGGTACCAGCGACCGTAGAAATCGCGCAGCTCGTCATGCGGGAAGGTACTCAGCCCGTCGATATGGCCAATCAGGTTGCGGGTGGCATACCGGGTATCTCCGTAAAGCAACGGAGCCGCCCCGCACCACATGCGCCTTGCCGGCCCCTCTCCCTGGCGCAGCTCTTCGATGATGACGCCGCGTTCCTTGTCTATCTCCCCGCCGTCGAGCGTGATGCAGTGCGACCAGTCATGCAGTATCAGCAAGCAGGAATCCACAACCGTTTCACGTACCAGCGGCACGTTGGAAACACGGTAACAGGTATATTCCCGCGTCGTGAAGGCGTTCAGGTCGTACCCGAATTTCACGCCTATCCCTTCGAGCCACTCCATCATCCGCTTGCCGGGAAAATTCGCCGTCCCGTTGAAAGCCATGTGTTCGAGGAAATGGGCGAGTCCCTGCTGCGAATCCTCCTCCTGTACAGCCCCGACATTGTGTACTATCCAGAATTCGGCCTGTCCTTCGGGCTTTCCGTTGTGCCGGATATAATAGGTCATGCCGTTCTCGAGCACCCCCTTGCGGAGCTCCGGGTCATAGGGCAGTTCCTGCGCCTGCATTACCGCCGCTACGGCGAGCAACGCGGCCAACGATAACAAAATTTTCTTCAACATAAGCACTCCAGATTAATAGTTATACTTTAGCAGACATTAAGGATGCTCCTCTCCCAGGCACGGCCGCCGTATCATACGACAAAACCTGCTCCCCGTCCTGCTTTTGCTAAGGTAAGTAAAATTACTTATATATTATTGATTATTAATAACAAATCCGTAATTTCGGCAGACCGTACCGTACACTCCGTCCGAACGAACGAAACACATGCGGGCATGTGAGCCGAGGAACCGGCACCACATGCCCCGCATACATCCGCATAAAAACAGCCGCGACCGTCACCGCACGGCATCGCGGCCGAACCTCCCGGCGCCGCTACCTGCCGAGCCGTTTGCACTTGCCCGTCATGCTGCGTATATCCAGCCGCAGCACGACGGTGCGGGCAAAGGATTTCCGCGCATAGACCGCCCCCTGCTCCTCGTATCCCGGCGAATACTTTTCTACGATGAGGGAGAGGGCGCGCATACGCTCCCTGTCATCGGACACGACCGAAACGACGCCGGAGGCCATGATGCTCTCATACTCCGTCGTGAAGCGCTCCGGCTGCGGCGCGGTACGTCCTACCACACAGAAAACCGCCTGTGCATCCTGTCCGATACGACGGAGTTTCTCCCCTTCCGGCGCACAGTGTATGTATATCCGGCTCCCTTCCGCCGCATAATTGACAGGGACGCCGTAGCCTCCGCGGCCCCCTCCCAACGCAAGAAAACCATACTCCCCGCTCCGGAGCAGCTCCGCCGCATGCTCCTCCTCCAACAGCCTGTCCTGCCGGCGCACCGGCGAATTGTCATACTTTACAGCAGTCATCATCCTCCGTATTCGATTACCCGCAAAGATAGGGAAACACGGCAACGCATCGCCGCTCCCGACCGCGAAAACCGCATGAACCGGACGCCTGCTCCCCCGCCGGCCACACCACCCGTTTACGGAATCTCCGCCGCCCCGGGCCGGGAATTTTCAGAACCCGTGCTGCGCTGCGCAAGGAAATTAATATTACCTTTGTCCCTGCACAGGTTCCCCATGCCGCCGTCCATGCGCGGGAGGGAATTAAAAGGGAATGCCGTGAGAATCGGCAACAGTTCCCGCTGCTGTAAGTTCCCGGGGAGCAATACCGCCTCCGCAACGAGTTCCGGCAATCTTTTGCCACTGGCCCCCAAGGCCGGGAAGGCGCTGGAACAGGAACGAGTCAGAAGACCTGCCCGTGCCTTTTACGGATTCGCTTCTGCGGAGAATGGAGGTGGATACCGGCGGTTTTTCTGCACGAACGTACTTTCCGCACGTCACAGCCGACAGACTTTCCGGCATTCACCGCCCCCGTCCGAGAGCCACTCCGCAGGACAAAATTTATTACGGTCGAATGATGGGTTTTTGTCTGTTCCGTCCCCTCCGCAGCTCATCGCTGCCCGCTCCCGCCATACGTCACCGGCGAGGAGGGCCGGCAGTCCGTGCAAGCCTGCTGCTCCTGCTGGCCCTCCCCTGCCGCGCCGGGGCGCAGCATCCGACAGACACCCTCACGGTGGACGGTTCGTACGACATCGAGGAAATCGTCGTCACGGCAAGGCGGGCAACCGAAATCATCCCCACCCAGAAACTCGAAGGCAAGGCGCTCGAAGAGCTGAACAGCCACAGCGTGGCCGATGCGCTCCGCTACTTCTCCGGCATACAGATAAAGGATTACGGAGGCATCGGGGGACTCAAGACGGTCAATATACGCAGCATGGGAAGCCAGCACGTAGGGGTGTTCTTCGACGGCATACAGATAGGCAATGCCCAGAATGGCACGGTGGACCTCGGCAGGTTCTCGCTCGACAACATGGAAGCCATCTCCGTCTATAACGGACAGAAGAGTTCGATATTCCAGTCGGCCAAGGATTTCGCCTCGGCCAGCGCCCTCTACATGGAGACGCGGCGGCCCCGTTTCGATTCCATCCGCACCGACAATTTCAAGGCGACGCTGAAAGGAGGTTCTTTCAAGACCGTCAACCCCTCCCTGTTGTGGGAGCACAAGTTCGGCAGGAGAATACGAAGCTCGCTCAACACGGAATACATGTACACCTCCGGAGAGTACAGGTTCAGTTACGCGAAAGCCGACGGATACGACACCACGGAAGTCCGGAAGAACGGCGACGTGAGGCTTTTCCGGGCCGAAGCGGCCCTCTTCGGCGACCTCGACGACGGCGAATGGAGAGCCAAGGCCTATTTCTACGACTCCGAACGGGGATATCCCGGCTACATCGACCGCAACATCCCGGACCACATCCGCAACCAGGACCGGCAGTGGGACACGAATTTCTTCCTGCAGGGCTCTCTCACGCGCAAACCGCTTCCCTTCTATACCTTTTTTATAAAGGGAAAATACGCTTACGATTACCTGCACTACTTCTCGGACGAGGAGGACAGCATGTACATCGACAACCGCTACCGCCAGCAGGAGGCCTACGTCTCGTCGGCCCACATGTTCTCCATCTTTCCGTGGTGGAGCGCCAACCTCTCGGTCGATGCGCAATGGAACAGACTGGAGGCCGACTCGTGGATTTCGTCTATCCGAAAAGATACACCGTCCTTGCGGCCGCGGCCACTTCCCTCCAGTTCAGCCGCATCTCCGTACAGGGAAGCCTGCTCTACACCCATGTGACCGATATCACGAAATGGAAAGGAACGGAAGCCGGAGCCAAGAACGAATTCACCCCCACGGCCATCGTCTCCTGGAAACCCCTCCGCAGGCACGACCTCTCCCTGCGGGGATTCTACAAGCGCATCTTCCGCATGCCGACATTCAACGACCTCTACTACACCGAAATCGGGAACAAAAACCTGAAACCGGAATACACCGAGCAGTACAATGCCGGGGTGGTTTACGGCCGGGAATGGCACCGACCGGAAAGCTCTTACCGGCTCGACATACAGCTCGACGGCTATTTCAATAAGGTAAAGGACAAAATAGTGGCCATGCCCGCCGACAACCAGTTCCGCTGGATGATGCTCAACCTCGGATACGTCGAGATACGCGGCGTGGACGCGGTGGCGGGCATAAGCATGGAGCACGGCCGGTTCGCGGCAACGGCCCGGTTCTCCTATACCTACCAGAAGGCCCAGGATTTCACCGACCCCTCCTCCGACCATTACGGCGACCAGATTCCCTACATCCCGTGGCACAGCGGTTCGGCCGTCGTCGGGATAAGCTGGGGAGAGTGGAGCCTCAACTACAGCTTCATCTACACGGGCGAACGCTACGAACAGGCGGCCAATACGCTCTACAACTACGTACAGCCGTGGTACACGCACGACATGTCGCTCGCCCGCGAGATACACATGAGGCATGTCCGCATGCGCATCTGCGCCGAAATCAACAACATCTTCAACCAGCAGTACGAAGTGGTGCAATGCTACCCCATGCCGGGAACGAATTTCAGAATCATCATAAGTATCACCCTATGAACAACAAGCGATTACTCCGTGCCTCCGTCGCGCTCATGCTCGCCGTCCTGCCCTTCGCCTCGTGCCGCAAGGGAGAGTTCGTCCTCCCCTCCACCTCCATCGAGGTGGGCGGCGGCGATTCGGGCGGCGATATCAAAGGTTTTTTCCTGCTCAACGAGGGGAATATGGGCAGCAACAAGGCCTCGCTCGACTACTACGACTACGAAACGGGCATCTACCATGTCAATATTTACGCGGAACGCAATCCCGGCGTGGTGTACGAACTCGGCGACGTCGGCAACGACATCCAGATATACGGCAACAAGCTCTATGCCGTCATCAATTGCAGCAACCTGGTGGAGGTGATGGATGTCGCCACCGCCCGGCACGAAGCCACCGTCTACATACCCAACTGCCGTTACATCGTCTTTCAGGACGGTTATGCCTATGTAAGCTCCTATGCCGGCCCGGTCAAGATAGACCCCACCGCCCGGCTGGGATACGTGGCCAAGGTAGACACCGCGACAATGCAGATAGTGGACACCTGTACGGTAGGCTACCAGCCGGAGGAGATGGTCATCGCGGGCAACAAACTCTACGTGGCCAACTCCGGCGGCTACCGGGTTCCCAACTACGACCGGACGGTTTCGGTCATCGACCTGACGACCTTCACCGAAATAAAAAAGATAGACGTGGCCATCAACCTCCACCGGCTGGAGCTCGACCGCTATGGCAACATCTACGTATCCTCGCGCGGCGACTACTACGACACCCCCTCCAAAACCTACGTCATAGACAGCCGCACGGACGAGGTGACGGACATCCTGCACCTGCTGCCCAACTCCGACATGACGCTCGCGGGCGACTCGCTCTATGTCTACAGCACCGAATGGAGCTGGTACACGGAACAGTTCGCCACCTCGTACGCGATAGTGGACACCCGTACCAAAAAGATAGTCACGCGCAACTTCATCACCGACGGTACCGACGCGAGATAGAGGTACCCTACGGAATAGCGGTCAATCCCGACAACGGCGACTTTTTCGTCACCGACGCCAAAGACTATGTGACGCCGGGCAAGCTCCACTGCTACGACCGGCAGGGAAAGCGGAAATGGTCGGTCACGACCGGCGACATTCCGGCACACATCGTATTCACCCGCAAACGGCTCCGGCCCCTCGACGAGTAACCGGAAAAGATGACCGCACAAACGACAAGATACGAAACGACAGGTAAACCAGAAAAACAAAAAAAGATGAAACGGCTTGCAACCGCCGCTGCGCTCGCTCTCCTGTGTGCAGCCGCATCGTGTACGAAGATACCCGAAAGGTATTCGCCCGAACCGCCCCGGATTATCCTCGAAAGCGACGAACCCATTTACAGAATCAAGGTCAATGAACCGCTGAAACTCACGCCTACGGTGGAGAACGCCGGAGACGATGCCGCCTATCGCTGGTCGATAGAGGCGAAGTGGTAGCTACGAACCACCTTCACCTACGTCGGCACGGAGGCGGGCTCGGTCTATCTCCTGTTCGAGGTCATCAACGACAGCGGACAGGACGAAGCCGAAATGCGGATAGACGTCATGCCGTACCGGTTCCCCGCCATTACGCTGATCGTTCCCGCGAACGGCTATTCGCTGCTCCGGGGCGAAGAACTCACCTTCTCCCCCGAAGTGGACAACGCCGAAGTCTCCGCATTCGAATGGAAAGTGAACGGCACAACAGTCTCCGCAACGCAGGAATATACGTTCCGCGGGGAGGAAACCGGCGAGTACGCCCTCTCCTTCACCGCCTCCAACGAAGACGGTACAGACTCCGTGACGTTCACGGTACGGGTATGCACCGAAGAGCAGATGGCCTTCGACTGGCGGTTTGAACAGACCGCCTACAATGTCTCCGTGGGCCGCACGGTCTTCATCCGCCCCTACTATACGGAGAACGCTTTCGACGCCGTTTACACATGGAAGGTAAACGGAGAGCCCGTCGAGGCCCCCGCCGTGGAGACGGTCTATGCGGGGCCGGCTCCTGCCTGTATCCTCGCCTTCACCCCACCGTCCGAAGGGACATACGAGGTAGAGGCCGTCATGACGAACAGCTATGTGGAACGCACGCAGCTCTTCACCGTCCATTGCTGTCCTGCGGAAGGCACCTATCGCAGAACGCCTTCGGCGGCCAGTGCGGCCCAATGGAACAAAGTGTATGAGTTCACGGCCGCTCCGGGGCAGTTCGTCAACGAACACTATACGGCCGCCGACCCGGAAGCGGCCTGCGCATATGCGGACAGCCGCATGAGGGAAGCCGCCTATGTATCGCTCGGCGCTTTCGGAGGCTGCCTGGTCGTAGGATTCGACCACAGCATCGAGAACGACGGCGGCTACAACATCCGGGTGGACGGCAATTCGTTTGAAGGCTCCTCCGAGCCGGGTATCGTGTGGGTGATGCAGGACGAGAACGGCAACGGACTGCCGGACGATACATGGTACGAACTGAAAGGCAGCGAATACGGCGGTGCCGAAACACGACTCGACTATGCGGTGACCTATTACCGTCCCGACTCCCCCGGCCAACCCGTGGCCTGGACCGACAACGAAGGCGGCAGCGGACAGGTGGATTACCTGCGGCATTCCATACGCAGGACTACTACTATCCGGCATGGATTACGGGGGACACCTATACCCTGATAGGCCGCAAACTGAAACCCCGGACGGAGATGATAACCGAGAATTACTGGGTGAACCACGAATACGAGTGGGGCTACTCGGACAACTTCAGCCCTATCGACCGTCTGGCCGACGACAACCACAATGCCTCCGTAAACTGCAACTACTTCAAGATAAGCAATGCCGTGACATACGACGGCCGTCCCGCCGACCTGAAGTACATCGACTTCGTGAAGATTCAGACGGGTGTACAGGCCAAGGCTGGATGGCTCGGCGAGAACTCCACGGAAGTATTCGGCATCAGCGACTACAACCTGCTTAAATAACGGGGAGCCGTATCGAAACATCTTGAAACCGGGACACGTTTTCCGCCGCCTAGTCTTGCCGACGGCAGAAGAGGACGATATTCCGACCGCAAACACGGGAAGGGGCCTATCATGTTATTTGCCATAACTTACTCCCCCTTCCCGCGGGCGCGGAATACTGCGCGATACGTTCCCGAAGAAATGCCTGTGACCACTGCTCCGCCGTACCCGCACGCAAACGGCACGTTTCCTGCATTTATCTTCCTGTGTCCGTTCCGGGACATCGCCCGCTCCGCGAATGAAAAGTCAATCCAAGATTCAGGCACTCCGCCGACAAGTTTGGCACGCCTTTTGTTCCTTTAAGGACAAAGCGATTTTTTAAACACTATGATTATGGAAGACAATATTTTATCACTCCTAAATAGCATCTACGAATGTCAGTCCGCATGCAAGTATTGTTTCAACGCCTGCCTCGAAGAGGAGCGAATCGACATGATGAGGCGCTGTATCAAACGGACGGTAGAATGCGCAGAGATATGCGAACATACGGCATCGTCGCTCGCCTATACGGGTGACTTCACGCACGAGGTACTCAGCATCTGTATCAAGGCCTGCGAAGAGTGTGCCGCCGAATGCCGCAAACACAACCACCTCCACTGCATGGAGTGCGCGAAAAGCTGCAGCGAATGTGCCGAAGCCTGCCACGACTATATGGACGAATACAGAAAAATAGCCTGAGCAGCGCCACAGGGAACCGATACGTTCCAGCGCAACTGCTTTGTAACAAAAACGTTCCTAAAATAATTTAAAAAATTATTAAAATAATTTGGAAAATCAGAAATACGGGCTTATCTTTGCAGTGAAGTTTTAAGGTTCATTTTAGGTTAGTAGTTTTAGGTTAGTGAAGGAAATACGGTCCGAGGGCTCTGCCCCGACCGGGTTTCCTTTTTTTTTATACCTTCCGTATACCCTCCATATAGGGCCGTAGCGTGCGAAGCACCAACCAAGCTCTCCCCGTTCGTATCCGTCATATACCTGTCTGAAACGGAACAGCCGCAAACCGTTCCGGTCACCCCGACCGCTACCGGCCTCTTCCACCGCCACCCGACACCTTGCTCTTTCCAGTTCCTCCCAAATGCTCCGCCTGCTCCTTCTGCGGTTCCTCATGCCCGACCCGCAGCAGAACAGCGAACGGCCCGGCAGCGACAGGAAATACACCGACTGCTCCCCGCCACCCTTTCCGCCAGCCTCGTCCACACCCGGAATCCGTCTCCTTCCCGTCTGCCGCAGCGCAGCAGACCACCGTAGCACCCGCGAAAACCATCCGAGCGAAAGATTGGAATAAAAATATTTCCGAAAAATTCGCTCGATTCCGATTTTTCCTTATATTTGCACTCCGTTCGGGCGAACGAAAACCCGGACAGCCTACCAGCATGCCCAGGTGGTGGAATTGGTAGACACGCTAGTTTCAGGTACTAGTGCTAGTGATAGTGTGCAGGTTCGAGTCCTGTCCTGGGCACCAACGACAGGCCCGCTGAATTCCAGCGGGCCTGTTTACTTTTTTCTCATGAGGAAGCGACCTTGCGCGGTCGCGGCTGCGCTGCAACCGGTAGTTGCACCGAATACAAATCCGTCGACCTGTATGCAGCCAATCGGGCGAACTCCCCGCCACCTCCCTCCGTCGCCTCCGTTTCTCCCGACCGCGCCCAGCGGGAAATGCTTCTTACGTTGCTCTATTCCCATTCGACATCGCGCTATACACCAACTACTTACCTGTTCCGAACGATAGGATTCGACAGAACCGTGTCATTAACAGGATTAAATCCGATAGTTTTTTGCATATACGGAAGGAAAGTGCGTATTTTTGCGGCAGGAAAAACGAAGATATAACACACAAATAAAAACACAGCATATTTATGCGCGACCATAGCGGTATTTCTTAGCCGGTATAGCCCATGAACGCCGGGAGCCCTGCAACGGCCCTTTTCGGCGAACAACGGGGGTAGCCGACTTTCCGCTCCCGCAATTATTAGTGATTTTTCGACGTTATGTAGATAACTATTACTATTTTTATAGCTCGGAAAACACATAAAGCCAACCGGAAACCATGGGAAAAAGGCGCATCAGTATTTGCCTCGGCAGCTCCTGTTTCGCACGCGGGAACAATGCCAATATAGCGGTCGTCAAACAGTTCCTTGCCGACAGAGGCCTGGAAGCGGAGGTGACTTTCACGGGGCAGTTGTGCGAAAACATGTGCAACAGGGGGCCCATCATCTGCATCGACGACCAGGTCTATGAAGAGGTGAACCTGTCATTGCTCCATAAGATACTCGAAGAGGAATTCAAATGCTAAGGCCCGTATATACAGAACCGGAAAACTGCCAGGATTGCTACAAATGCATCCGGGAGTGCCCAGTGAAGGCTATCAGGATTGAGAACAACAAGGCCTCCATCATAGCCGAACGCTGCGTATATTGCGGCCACTGCACGCAGGTGTGCCCGACAGGAGCGAAAAAGATACGCGACGGCCTGACGCGGGCCAAGCTCGTCGTATCGAAACATCCCGGCAAGATGTACATGTCCCTCGCGCCCTCCTATGTGAGCGAATTCGGAGACATACCGGTCGGCAGGCTGATAAGCGCAATAAAGCGTCTCGGTTTCGCAGGCGTATCCGAAACGGCGCTCGGTGCGGAACTGGTAACCGCCGAAACGGAACGTTTCCTCGCGGCAGCACCCGAAGGGGTTTACCTCTCTTCAGCATGTCCGGTCGTGGTGGACTACATCCGCAAATACGCACCCGAACTGACAGCCAACATCACGCCCATCGTATCGCCCATGATAGCCCATGCCAAAATTCTGAAGGAGCTCTACGGCGACGACATCAAAATCATCTTCGCGGGCCCCTGCATCGGCAAGAAATCGGAAGCCGATACCTACGGCGGCCTTGTGGAGGTGGCCATCACCTTCAAGGACCTGCGGACGTGGTTCGAACGGGAGGGTATCGAACCGGCGGAGACCGAGGCCGACGGCGAAGAGACCTTCGTCCCCTACCACTCCGGAGCCGGGGCGATGTATCCGGTAGAGGGAGGCATGCTCGCCGGATTCCGTTCGCCGGGCAGGCGGGCTACGCATATGGCTTTTTCGGACCTGCCCACCGTCAAGGGCGTGCTCGAACAACTCGACACCGTGAACCGCCGCGATACGATATTCATGGAACTGCTCGCCTGCAAGGGCGGATGCATCAACGGCCCGGCCAAGCTCAAGGCTACCTCCCTGGCCATCAAACGTTACGACATCATGGACAAGTGCGAGACGGGAAATCCCTCAAAGGATTTCAGCCATCTCGACTTGCATGCCGACTTTCCGGCCGACCCGCAGGAGACGAAGACCACCTACCCCGAATACCGGATAAAAGAGGCGCTCGCGGCCGTCGGCAAGACGACTGCGGCGGACGAGCTCAACTGCAGTTCGTGCGGTTACGACACCTGCCGCGACTTGCGGTAGCGATGCTCGAAGGACGGGCCGAGGACAACATGTGTGCCTCGTACATGCGGAAGGTGGCTCACGACAAGGCGACGGCCCTGCTGCAGAAGATACCCGCCGGAGTGGTGATAGTGAACGAAGAGCTCAAGATAGTGGACATGAACCGCACCTTCGCAGCCTGCATGGGAGAGGATACGCTGGGCGTCTACGACATGTTCCCCGGCATGGAGGGGGCCTCGCTGAAAGGCTCTGCCCGTTCGAGTCCATGTTCCGCACCGTACTCGCCACGGGCGAGGAGCTCCGCGAACGGCGCATCAACGAGGGTGAGAGGACATGGCTGCTCTCCATCTACAACATCCAGCCGCAGAAACAGGTCTTCGGCCTGCTGCAAAACCTGCACGAACCTGCGGTGCGGAAAGAATGGATGCTCGAAAAGACGCGCGAAGTGATACGGAACCACATGCTGACCGTCCAGAAGGTGGCCGGCCTGCTGGGGGAAAACGCCGCCTATACGGACGCGACGCTGCGTTCCATCATGGAAGCATACGACAAGCCGGGCAAGGACGACGGCGGAAACAAAACGAACTGAAGAGTCTGCAGTGAGGGTAAACGGAGATTTCATAGAGGTCGATTGTTTCCAGAAGAACAAGGGAGACAACATCGTATGCGGGGACTCGTTCGTGTCGCACAAGTTCAAGGAGGAGGGGCGCGTCATCAGCGTACTCTCCGACGGACTGGGAAGCGGCATCAAGGCGAGCGTACTCTCCACTATGACATCTTCGATGCTGCTCAACTTTTCGATGATGAACGAGGACATCACTGCGGCCGCGGCTCCATCATCAAGACGCTGCCGCGCGACGAGGTGCGCAAGATAAGCTACTCGACCTTCTGTCTCTGCGACATAGACTGCTTCGGCAACACCCGGATAGCAGAGTACGAAAATCCGGCCTACTACCTTTTCCGGGGCGGCCAGTTCGTGGATGTGGAGAAGAAACGGATACCGGTCGAGCGCGACGACATGGGGCAGACGGCCATGTGGCTCTCGGAGTTCGCCATGGAGAAAGAGGACCGGATAATCTTCTTCAGCGACGGCGTCAGCCAGTCGGGTATGGGCAACCGCAACATGCCCTTCGGCTGGGAAGAGGGCGCAAAGGCATTCATCCGGGAGTGCGTCGCCCGGAACCCGTCGATATCGGCCAAGGAACTGGCGCGGAAGGTGGTCATCGAGTCCGAGAAGAACGACGGCTACACACTCAAGGACGACACGAGCTGCTGCGTCATCTACATGCGCAAGCCGAGAAACCTGCTCATCTGTACGGGGCCACCCTTCGACGAGAAGAACGACGCCTACCTGAGCAAGCTCGTCACGGAGTTTCCGGGACGGAAAATCATCTGCGGGGGAACGACGGCCAACATCCTCTCCCGCGAAACGGGCCGGGAGATTACGCTCGACATGGAGATGATGGAACCGGACCTGCCGCCGGCCTCGCGCATGGAGGGCATCGACCTCATCACGGAAGGCATCCTCACGCTCAGCCGGGTGGAGAGCCTGCTCTCCGGCGACGGAGGAGAGGGACAGCGGCGCGGCGGACCGGCCGACCAAATATTGCAGATGCTCGCCGACAGCGACAAGATAACGTTTCTGGTCGGCACGCGCATCAACATCGCCCACCAGGACCCCACCCTGCCGGTGGAGCTGGAAATACGACGCAACGTCGTGAAGAAGATAAAATACCTGCTCGAAACCAAATGGCTGAAAGACGTCGACATTACATACTTATGACATAAAGACATCCGAAGGTACTTTAAAGAAATGGCTGAGAACTATGGGTAAAATCGAATTGAAAATCTGTATGGGCACGATGTGCTACGTCATGGGCGGCGCCGAGCTGAAAGCCGCGATAGACTCCCTGCCGCACGAAGAAAGGGAACAAATCCAAATCAGTTACTCTCCGTGCCTGGGGATGTGCAACGACGGCGGGGAACCGCCCTACGTACAGGTCAACGGCCGCACGATAGCCCGCGTAAGCACGGCGGGACTCATACAAATATTAAAGGAAGAATTGCACAATGCTTTATGACAATTATGGCAATGCTCACCAAACGTGGAGCTGC
>ENA-OUNI01000846-OUNI01000846.1-human-gut-metagenome-genome-assembly--contig:-NODE-846-length-13491-cov-3.245286_pt1 | contig 13491 bp, 17 predicted proteins | sample MGYA00242499_ERZ504580 | MGnify/ENA primary metagenome ERZ504580 (study PRJEB26092, sample SAMD00036315) | human gut metagenome | host: Homo sapiens | study: EMG produced TPA metagenomics assembly of... | reverse complement strand
CTTTAAGATTTGTCTTTTATACATTATTGAAGAATCATGTCATATTTTTCTTCTAACATATTTTCATTATTAAGAATCTCTTTGTCCATCTGTTTCATCATATTCAATAATCTATTACTGTTAACATTATAACAATTGCCAGATACTCGATCGCTCATTCTTCCTACATATCTTTCAACTAGCTTAACATTCTGTATTAAACATGACATATTCTCTAATTTTATCTTTTTTTCTGCCTTTTGATTTCATACTTATCGCATTCACTCTCAAAACGTTTTTGCGTGCACTTTTGATTTTTTATGATTTCTTCAAGATTTTCAGCCTGTGATCTGAGTTTAACTATATCATTGTCACAGGCAATTATACTTTTTCTTATTTCTTCTTTTCTTTTTTGTTCCATAACCTCTCTCCCTTTCGCGCAAATTCATACATAATATATATGTTATCATTTGTATTGTTTAATTACAATAATACAATTTTACCATTTTCATCAACTTATTTTGTCCGATTTTCTTTCAGCTTCCTGCACTCCTTTTCTCTTGCAAATACAGGCCGCCTCCATAGTCTGCGAAGCGGAAATCGTATGATACTGTCCTTTTCATCCTCGCCTCCTGTCAGCTCGCTGCCCACGAATGGCATCATGTATGGGTAACCACAGCTTTTGAGCTTTGCAAGATGCAAAAGTATCACCATCAGACTTATTAAAAATCCAAAATATCCAAGCCATGCCGACATCATTATTACAGCGAATTTGAGTATCCTAAATGAAAATGCAAACTCCTCACTCGGTATGGCAAACGAGCAGAGTGCGGTGAATGCAACCAGGATGACCACTATAGGGCTCACTAAATTTGCATCCACTGCTGCCTGTCCGATTATGAGGCCTCCGACTATGCTATCGTATTTCCCATGGCTCCGGGAAGTCTTATGCCGGCTTCGCGAAGCAGTTCAAAGGACAGCTCCATCATGAGCACCTCTATGAGCTGTGGAAATGGGCAGCCGAGTCTTGCTTCATAAAACGCCAGTATGAGTGGTGTCGGCAGTATCTGTGTATGAAAATTTGTGACCGCCAGATAAAGCCCCGGCAATGTAAATGACATAAAGGCTGCCACGTACCTTATCAATCTGGCAAAGCTTGCCGCTATCGTTCTGTTATAGTAATCATCTGCGGTTTTTAAAAAATTGTTCATGGTGGTTGGCAGTATTATTGCTATCGGTGAATTATCGCACAGCACCACCACCCTCCCCTCTAGGAGCGCATTTACCGCCACATCCGGCCGCTTTGTGGTCTGAAGCTGTGGGAACGGTGAATACCATTTTGCCTCAGCAAACTGTTCAAGAACTCCCGAGTCACCCACATGGTCTATCACATAGCTGTCCAGATTCTTTTCCACTTCCTCTACAAGCCCCGGTTTTACGAGGTCTCTCACATACAATATGTCCACATTGCTGTGTCCGCGAAGCCCCTTTTTCACCTCTTTACACTTTAAGCGAGTGCTCCTTAACCTGCGCCTGATAAGTGCAGTATTTATCTTTATTGAATCAGCAAAGCCCTCATTTGAGCCTCTTATGACCTTTTCCGAGTCAATCTCCTGAATTGACATGGCGGGATATCCCTTGTCTGGAAGCTTGAAGCATCCGGATAGCCATCCACAAAAAAATCACGTCTCCTGTCAGCATCATCTGGCTGCCTCATTAACCGTGTGCAGATGTGCAAATTCGGATAGAGCTGCCTGATTTTTGTCAAGTACTTCCTTAACCTGATCCCGGTCTATCCCTTCAAGGTATGATGTAAATCGTCCAAACGCACTGTTATTGATACCGGAGCCTGCACATGTCACCTCAATATATGCAACAAAACACTTTATGGAAGCATCACGCCCCAGATACATCTCCTGCATCTTGATATCTGAGCAGTCAGAATATATCTGCCTGAAGCTTTTTATGTTCTCATCTATGTTTGTGGTCATCTTTAACTCTCCTATATACCCAATAAATCCCGTAAGATTTAAAATCCCTGATATAGTATGACCATACAAGCCCGCAAATATCCCTGATTACTTATTTTTTGCTATTATCTAAGCCACTAACTAAGCCACTAAAAAAGGCCGCCGTTCACACGTCAGTGCAACCGGCAGCCCCTGGTTTTGTTATATTATTTTGTATTTTATTATCTTTGTCTGCTATAATCTTGTTATATTTCTGTTTTATTTCTTCTCTTCATCCTGCTTTTGTATCACAGCCTTCACAGCAACCGCCTGATTGGCACATGCGTATGCATTTCTGTAGTCACAAGCTCCATATTTCTTGCCTCAAGCGCCCTGTAGATGGCATCATGCTCCTTCACAAGCATCGGATAATTCTTTGGGTCTTTCAAATACTCCACTCTGTAGCGGTACATCTGCTCACGGATATTGTTCATCATAGATACAAGCTTCGCATTGTTTGTTGCCTCATAGATAGCATCGTGAAACTTCACATCCTCCTCAGCTATCTTTTTCACATCTCCTGAATCCATGCTCCTCTTGAACTCGTCCTTTATGGTTTTTAGATTCGCAAGCTGCTCATCACTGATTTTCTTACAGGCTATTTTGGCTGCAAGCTCATCAAGAGCCTCTCTCACCTCAAGCACATCCTCCATATCCTTGAGAGTCATCTTGGCAACCTCTGCGCCCTTTCTCGGCATTGTGACTGCAAGCCCCTCCTGCTCAAGCATTCTGATTGCTTCACGTATAGGTGTACGGCTGACTCCAAGCTTTGACGCAAGCTGCAGCTCCATAAGTCTCTCTCCCGGCTTGAGCTCACCCTTTAAAATTGCCTCACGAAGTGTGTTAAACACCACATCACGCAGTGGCAGATATGCATCCATATTTAAAGTTAAATTATCAGTCATCAAACTTCTCCTATCTCTTGTATTATCATTCTCACATATAAGAAAAAAGTAACTATAAAGCACCCGCTGTGCTATCCGGATATCACGTTATTTGCGATTATTGTATACAGATGTCAGATACACCTGTCTGGCAAGATGTGAGCTTCTCATGGCTTTGTACGTTTTCTTTGCAGTATCTTCATCGTCAAACAGACCAAAAACCGTCGGACCACTACCGCTCATCATGGCTCCTACCGCGCCATTTGAAAGCATATGCTTCTTTATCTCATCTATCACCGGATAATTTGGTATGGTCACAGTCTCTAAGACATTTCCCATATGCGCTGCGATATCATGCAGATTCTTAGCCTTTATATCATCTATCAGGCGGTCTATATCCGGATGAATAGTCGTATCATCAAGCTTCAGATTCTGGTACACAAACTTTGTGGATACCGAGATGGACGGCTTTGCAATAAGCACCGGACACTTTACCATTGGAGGAAGAGGACTAAGCGCCTCTCCTATGCCCTCGGCCAACGCCGTGCCTCTCATAATACAGTATGGTACATCCGCACCTATCTGCACACCTCTTTCCATAAGCTGTCTCTTTGTCAGTCCCAGTGAAAAAGCCTGTTTACACCTATAAGCATAGCTGCCGCATCAGTACTGCCCCCCGCCATCCCTGCTGCAACAGGAATACGCTTGTCCAGCTTCACTGATACACCGTCAGTTATAGAAAACTCATCCATCAGAAGCTTTGCAGCCTTGTATATGAGATTGTTCTCGTTTACAGGGAGAAAAGACAGATTGGTCTGTATCTGTATGCCAGGCTCCTTTGTCCTTTTGATATCAAGCCTGTCATACAGATGAATGGTCTGCATAATCATACGAACCTCATGATATCCGTCCTCTCTGCGCCTCACAACATCGAGCCCCAGATTAATCTTGCTAATGCTTTTAATGAAATATCGTTATTACTACCCATATTGTATTACCTCTGTTTTTTGTATACATAGATTATAACACACCCCTTCAAAAAGAGCAAATTTAAATATTCTCATTTAATTGTTCATTTTCATTACTTTTCAGATTTTCCACGTATCGCACAAAAACTATGTTCACATAGTACATGTTTACTAGATTTAAAAAGTAACCCTCTAACGCACCACAACAAAAAGCCTCACAGCACATATCAATAATGCTTGTGGGGCTTTTTTTAAAAAGTTTTTCTAAACTCGTATGTACAATTTTTCTATTTCTTTTCCAATATAAATTTGCTAATCAGCTCGTTCATTGTCTCCGCCTGTGCTGAAAGCTCCTCACTTGTTGCTGATGTTTCCTCTGCATTTGCTGAGTTTGACTGTACAACATCTGATATCTGATTAATGCCAGCCTCTGCCTGCTCCATAGCCTTTGCCTGCTCCTCTGCAATCTCGCTGAGTTTTTGAGAAGAATCTGCAACTTCCTTCATACCATTAATAACCTTTTCAATAGAAGTACTTACGCGCTCTGCAGCTTCATTACCCTCGTTAGATACCGCAATGGCACTCTCTATAAGCTGACGTGTGTCAACTGCAGCCTTGGCACTCTGCTCTGAAAGACTTCTGATTTGTCCCGCAACAACTGCGAATCCTTTACCTGCCTCACCTGCACGCGCTGCCTCGATAGCTGCATTGAGTGAAAGAAGGTTTGTCTGACTGGCAATATCCTCAATCTCAGAAATGATATTCTCAATCTGCTTAGATGTATCATTGATGCGTCCGATAACATCAACCATGCCCTGCATCTCTGTATGGCTGTGATCTGCTTCCTCAGCATACTCCTGTGCAATCCTGTATGTATCATTGAGCTTCTCAGATGTTTTCTCAACACCGCCTGTGATATCTGCAAATGTAGCCTGAAGCTCCTCAATGGCTGCTGACTGATCCATAGCACCTTCTGCGATTTCCTGTGCTGCCTGAGCAAGGTTGTTAGAACCTGCTGTAACAAGTGATGATATCTCATTGATATGTGACATAACATCATTCATCTGTGTCTTCATCTGACGCATTGCCATGAGAAGTCCAATAAAATCTCCGGTATATTTATCTTCCATGTCTGATGAAACTGTATAATCTCCTTCTGCCATCTTTCCAAGAAGCTTGTCAGAGTCAGATATGATAGTCTTAAGGTCTGCTGCCATGTTTTTCGCAACCCCTACCATATCAGCAATTTCATCTTGTGAATCAACTGCCGGGAATGGAGCCTCAAGATCACCCTGTGCAAATGTACGTAATCTCTGTTTTAACTCATCGAGTGGTTTAGAAATACCAACTGCAACTTCGTCCCCGATTTTCATCGAGATAAAATATGAACTGACAATGATAACAATAACAATACCAAATGCGGCATATGATACTAATGATAATCTCTTGCTTAAATTATCTCCCTCTGTTACCTTTATATCCATAAGGGCAACAAGCTGCTGATATATCTCATCATATGCAGGTGCAAGATCTGCTACTGCTCTCTCCTCGGCTTCCTTCTGTGTCTCAGGATCTGTAGCATTCCTACCTAACTGTCCGATTTCATCATCGAGACTCCAGTATGAATCGAGCTTACTGTTTATATCATCATATATATCCTGCTCCTCACCTGTCTTTATAAAGCTTTGCAGCTCTTTCCAGTATTTTTGAAATGATTCCTTTTTAGAATCATGTGTATCAGACATCTTACTTAATGTGTCAGAAGCTGTATAACCGATAAGAGCTCGTGTAGCGCTTCGTGTCTCTGAGAAGGTTACCATAACCTTTCCTATATCTCCCTGTGAAAATCCGTAAAAGGTTAGTGCGCTGGAATATCTCATTGATACAAGAATCATAAGAATACCCGCGATAACCCCCGATGCCGATGCTACAAATGTAGTCAGTCTGAAGCCTTTCTTTAAACGATTTTTGATGCTAAGTGCTTTCCACTTTGACATGTCTAATTTCATGATATTTCCTCCACATGAATAATGATACTTATATACTATTCTTCTATTATACACCTCTCAAAAAATATACAAGCGCTAAAAAGGTGACTGCACGCTGCGTGCAGCCCCCTTTTCATAATTCATAAATCAGATTTCTTATATAATATTCGTTCCATCACGACACTTTTACATACACATCCGGCTTCTAGCCTGTACCTGTGTGTCCTCTGTGCCATTCTTCCAGTCATCAAACTTCTTGACTACGGCATCATAAGTATCCTGGCAAATTGATGGCAGCTTGTCTCCCCAGCTCCTGTTGCCTGTGAAAAGCCCTTCTTGAATGCATTCAAAAGCTCATCAGCTTGTCCTTGTCGCCTCCCGACAGTGCCTTTGCAAAGTCAAGAATACGGTCTGAGGTCTTCTCAACTCCCCAGTATCCATCCTCTGCGATGTCCTTTTTGGCCTGCGCTATTGTGTCTGCATCTACAGTCAGATTCTCAAACAGACTCTTTAAGCCCTGTGACTTATCCCAGGTTGAAGCCTGTCCTGTCATGGACTTTCTGACGATCTCGATAAGCTGCTGCTGTCTGGCGTTGGCATCATCCTTAAGTGCCTGTACCAGTGCATCTCTGTCTGCCTTGCTCATCTTCTGGTTTACTGTGCTCTTTGCAGTATCCTTTGAATCATCCTTGCTGTCTGATTTCTCATATACAGCTGCCTCCTCGCTGAAGCCTGCAGTCTTTGCATCCGACTTATCCGTCTTTGCATCCTGCTTCTTTGAAGCGGTATTAGTATTCTTTGTCTGCGCCTCGTCCTTTGCTGTGACACTCTGCGCCGCTACTGCTGAAACTACACTTGAAATAGCATCTAACATCTCTCATCCCTCCCTGGTAATGTGCGTGCGGGAATCCTTTCCCGCTATACTATTATCAACCTGTATAGCGTCTGATATAGCTAAACAGTCTTTCTCTTATATTGTGTATCGGCTGTTTTGCGTCTGTTGCTTATAGCTTTAGCCGTTATTTTTTCAGCTTTCTGCCAAATATAAATGTCGAAAAATATATTACCGATGCGATAATCACTATCATCGGACCTGTTGCCACATTGGTGTAGTATGACACTGCGAGGCCGACTATACCGGAAAATACTGAAAATATCACTGAAAAGAAATGATACTCACGCATATTTTCCGAAATATTCCTTGATGAAGCCGCCGGTAATATAAGCAGAGCATTTATTATAAGTATACCTATCCACTTGATGGATAGCATAACTATGAGTGCTACAAGCACCGCAAACAGATTATCCAGAAGACGCACATGGATACCCTTGCTTTTTGCCACGCTTCTGTGTATGCAGATGGCGTTGAGCTTATTGAAGCAAAACACCCAGAACACTATCGTGACCACAAAAATCACAATTAGATAAACTATCTCAGTCTTTGTGATGCTTAGCACATCGCCCACCAGTATACTTGAGTATTTGCTGAAATTGCCGCCCTTTGACAGTATCGCAAGACCTATCGCCACAGAGCACGATGAAAATACCGATATAATGGTATCTGTCGATGCAGTGTTCAGACTGCCTATCTTATTTAAAAGAAGTGCAAACACTATCGCAAATATCACCATGGCAAGCGAGGTGTCTGCCATGCCACATACCACACCGACAGCGATTCCGGTAAGTGCCGAATGTCCGAGCGCGTCTGAAAAGTATGCCATCTTTTTATTTACAATCATGGTTCCCATTATGCCAAAAAGCGGTGTGATGATGAGCACAGCGATAAGGGCATTTCTCATGAAATCATATTGAAGCCAGGAGGTTATATTCATTTGTGTTCCTCCTCTCTCACCCAGGATTCCTCTCCTGTGTAAAAAATTCTCTCAAATTCCCTGCTCTCGAAGACTTCCTTCACAGTCCCCTGCTTTGCAACGGTCTTATCAACAGCACAACATGGTCTGCGTACTTTGCAACATAATCCAAATCATGTGATATGAGTATGATTGCAAGGTCATAGTGAGTCTTTAAATAATCCATGGTCTTGTAGAAAAGCTCCATGCCGTTTTGGTCTATTCCGGACACCGGCTCATCCAACAGCAGCAGGTTCGGCTCGTCCATGATTGCCATGGAAAGAAGCACTCTCTGCAGCTGTCCTCCCGAGAGGTTGCACACCTGCTTGTCGATGAGCTCCTCAGCCTCAAATACCTCGAGTGTCTCCCTTATCTTTGCCTCTATCTTTTTGCTCTTTGGCAGAAAAACAGGATAATTGTACTGATAGCTTGCTATGAGGTCATACACGCTGACCGGTGTATTTTTCTCGATATTGACAGACTGCGGCACATAGCCGATTTTAAGCTTAGCCATATGTCCGTCCTTAGTATCCTTGAACTCAATCGTACCGGTGTGAGGTATCTCACCGAGTATCGCCTTTATGAGTGTAGATTTTCCGGCACCGTTTTGGCCTATTATGACATTGAAGGAGCCACAGTGTATGTGCATATTTACATCCTCAAGCACTGTCTGCTCTCCAAAGCTCACTCCAAGGTTATTTATTTTTATGCAATGAAAGCCACATGGCTGTATTATTTTCCGCATATTTTCTCCAATTTTATTTAGTAAATGCCTCTTTGATAAGCTCTATATTGTGCTCCATACCATAAAGATAGCTGTCCTTGTCGTACTCTCCCCTGTTGAGAGGTCGATATAAATCACATGCACATCTGTCTCACGCGATACGGTATCTCCCATGCTCTTTCCGTAGAGCTCCTCAGCGAGTATTACCGACACTCCGTCATCCTTTATGGCACCTATTACCTGCTTTATCTCACCTGCGCTGACTGAGCGCTCCTCGTCAAGGTCTAACAGATAGCATGCATTCATGGAAAAATCATCAGCTACATATGCATAGGCCTCATGGAATATGATGATATTCTGTCCATTGGTAAGACTCTTTATGCTATTTATCTTTTCTTCAAGCACTGCAAGCTTTGCATCATATGCTTTTGCATTTGCATAATATTCATCAGCATGCTTTGCATCCTTTTCGGCAAGCGGGATGCGATTGTCTGAACCATGGTGCGGTAACGCGGCACGCTCATCCATGCATGGGCATTCTCATCACCATGGTCATGATCGTGCGCGCTATCTGATTCTGCGTCTGCTTCGTGGTCATGGTCGTGGTCACTGTCTGCATCATCCTCAGAAAGAAGTGCCACATCCTCACAGGCCTCAACCACATCAAGCTTCGGATACGCCTTTGCCACATCAGACATAAACGACTCTATACCGCCTCCGTTTATTACAAAAACATCGGCTGTGGATAAAAGCTTCATATCCTCCGGTGTTAGCTGAAAATCGTGCAGACAACCGGTCTGTGGCTCGCTTAAGTTTTCAAGTCTCACACCTTCCACTCCGTCTACTATGTTTAAAGTGGCAATGTACATAGGATAGAAGGATGTCACGACTGTAAGCATATCATCAGCTTCGTCTGTATTTTTTGTATTGCCCGAAGCATTTGATGCTCCACCGGCAGCGCCTTTCATACCTGCTGTGTGCTCATATGCCATTACCGCAAGCGTACACACTATCAATATACACAAAAACATAATGCCTACAAATTTGCATTTATTCTTCATATATTAAATATTCGCCTTTCTTTCTATAACTTTATTTCTTTTTATGATTATTAACGCTTTTTTTGCTCTTGGCCTTATCTCTGCGTTCTTTAGTCTTTTTGGCAACCGGCTTTCCGGTCTTCTTCCAGCGCTCCTTTTTGTGTGGCTGGGATGCAGCGGCTCTTTTTGCAGCTGATTTTGCCTCGCGCTTTGCTTCTTCCTCCTGTTTCATGGCAAGAAGCGTCTCCTCGTCAAACACGAGTGAATCTATGAGATTCCAGATTTCGTCCCTGCCTTCCTTTGACATGGACGAAAACGGTATAACTACCGTGCCCGGCTTCACATGAAGCACATCCTTGATAGTCTTTATGTGTGCGGCAATCTGGCTTTTTTTCAATTTATCAGATTTGGTTGCAATGATAATCGGTGCAAAGCCCTGGTTTACCATCCAGTCATACATCATGATATCATTGTCCGATGGCTCATGCCTTATATCTATTAAAAGAAACACTGCCTGAAGCTTTTTGGAGGTGTGAAGATAGTTTTCTATCATCTGTCCCCATTTAGCTTTTATCTCGATATTGGCATTGGCATAGCCATAGCCCGGCAGATCGACCAGATACATGGCGTCATTGACGTTATAAAAATTGATGGTCTGTGTCTTGCCGGGCTGTGAAGAGATCCTGGCAAGTGACTTTCTGTTCATGAGTGCGTTGATCAGTGACGACTTGCCTACATTTGACTTGCCGGCGAATGCCACTTCATTATACTCATTGTCAGGGATTGTGCTTGTAATTCCGCAAACTGTCTCTAAATTAACACTTTTAATTACCATAATCTCTTCCTCATTCTTATTTTACAAATGCTATCTTCTCCACCTGTGAAAATCTCTCCACCGGCACGATTTCCATGCCGTCTGTTATTTCTTTTGAAATCTCCTCCAGGTCCTTTTCATTATCCTTTGGAATACACACTGTTTTTATTCCGATTACTTTGGCTGCAAGCAGCTTTTCCTTGAGTCCTCCTATCGGAAGCACCCTGCCGCGCAGTGTTATCTCGCCTGTCATGGCTACATCTGCCCTGACAGCTCTGTCTGTAATGGCTGAGAGCATGCTGTCGCCATAGTGATACCTGCGGATGGTCCGTCCTTTGGCACTGCGCTCCGGGATATGTATATGGATATCATGCTTCGTGTAAAACTCTGCATCAATGCCATATCCTTCGCTTATTGAGCGCACATAGCTAAGTGCCGCCTGTGCCGACTCCTTCATCACGTCGCCAAGCTTACCGGTGAGCACGAGCTCACCCTTGCCCGGCAGCACATTCACCTCAACCTCGAGTGTGACACCGCCCACGCTGGTCCATGCCAGGCCTCTAACAATTCCAACCTCTGCGTGATCATTTTTCTTCTCCGGACTGTACTTCGGATTGCCCAGATATGTCTTAAGATTGGTCTTTGTAACCTTTACAGCAGCTTCGCTGTCCTTAAAGATTTCCCTGGCAGCCTTGCGGCACAGCTTGCCGATAGTCCTCTCAAGCTTCTGACTCCGGCCTCTCTGGTGTACAGCCTGATGATATCCTTTAGGGCAGAGTCTGTTATCGTAAGCTGTTCCTTTTTAATTCCGTTTTTGCTCTTTTGCTTCTCAACCAGGTGTTCCTTTGCTATGTGAAACTTCTCATTTTCAGTGTAACTTGACACCTCGATAAGCTCCATCCTGTCAAGAAGCGGCTTTGGAATGCCTGAAACCTCATTTGCCGTTGCAATAAAAAGCACCTCCGACAAATCCACAGGCATCTCAATGTAATGATCCCTGAATCTGCAGTTCTGCTCACTGTCAAGCACCTCGAGAAGAGCGCTGATGTGTCACCCTTGTAGTCACTTGACACCTTATCTATCTCATCCAACAGCATGAGAGGATTTGAAACGCCTGCCTGTCTTAAGCCATTTACTATACGGCCCGGCATAGCGCCGATATATGTCTTTCTGTGTCCACGGATTTCTGCCTCATCACGCACACCACCAAGAGAAATACGCACATATTTCTTCTCCAGTGCAGACGCAATTGAACGGGCTATGCTTGTCTTTCCTGTTCCCGGAGGACCTACAAGACAAATTATAGGACTCTCTCCCTTGCTTGTCAGATTTCTGACTGCCAGAAACTCAAGTATTCTCTCCTTAACATCCTTTAATCCGTAGTGATCATCATCGAGCACCTGTGCTGCATGGTCAAGATCCTTGTTGTCCACAGACATCTTGTTCCACGGAAGCTCAAGTACAGTCTCTATATAGCCTCTCTCAACTGTGCTCTCTGATGAGCTGCTGCTCATATTTCTAAAGCGCTTTATCTCTTTTTTCGTCTTTTCCTTTACGTAGTCAGGCGCATCTAACTCAGATAGCTTTTTCTCATATTCATCAGCCTCCGAGTCAGCGTTCTCGCCCAGCTCCTCACGTATCACACCAAGCTGTTCACGAAGCACATACTCCTTCTGATGCTTGTCCACACGAACCTTTACTTTTTTCTGAAGCTCATTCTTTATGGAAATAACCTCCACCTGGGAGAGAAGTAATGATACTATAACCTGATATCTGTCATTGATATCCTCTGCCTCAAGCACCTGCTGCTTAAGCTCATATGACACCGGCAGATTGTTGGTTACATAATCAATGAGCTTTTCAAGATCCTCATACTGATCTATCTGCCTGATAAGCTCCTTGCTGATTTTGCCGACGACTGCCGCATATCTGTGAAAAGCCTCTCTGACTCCGAGAAGCATGGCTTCCCTGAGATCCTCCGGCAGGCTGTCTGCATTACTATCACAATAACAGATTTCTGCCTCAAGGTACTTCTCATTACCGGTAAAGCCAAGCAATGCTGCCCGGCTTATTCCATCTACAAGTATTCTCACAACATCATTCTGTAATCTGACAACCTGCTTTATATCAGCAACAATACCCATCTGATAGAGATCTTCCTGAGTCGGGTCCTCACTGTCCACATTCCTTTGTGTGACAAGATAAATCTTTTGATCCTGCTCCATAGCCTCCTCGACAGCACGAAGGGAGCGCTCTCTGCTGATGTCGAAATGGGCAATCATCCCCGGCAGAATAGTAAGCCCTCTCAGCGCTACTGCAGGCATATTCATAATCTGTTCTTCCACTTATATCTCCTGTATTATTGCACAGCCATGCATAACAAACCGCTGTGCAATTTATATTATCCGATGCTGTATCTTTTGTAAAATACCGCCATGTACTTATGATGCCGCTTTTTCCTCGATATATCCTCCGGCACACACTCACCATCTAGCTTTAAGTTTTCCTCAACTGTATCCTTGTCGATTACGCACTTGCTGATGCTCTTGTCTGACGGTATACGATACATAAGGTCAAGCATAACAGCCTCCATGATGGCACGAAGTCCTCTGGCTCCTGTCTTTCTCTCAAGTGCTTGTCAGCGATGGCATTTACTGCATCGTCTGTGAACTCAAGACCTACTCCGTCAAGCTCAAAGAGCTTGGTGTACTGCTTGATAAGCGAGTTCTTAGGCTCCTTAAGTATACGGATAAGTGCATCCCTGTCGAGTGCCTCGAGAGAAACGGTAATAGGTACACGTCCGATAAACTCAGGAATCAATCCAAACTTTACAAAATCCTGTGGAAGTGCATGCTTAAACGCCTCTCCTACATTGAGCTCTGTCTTTGACTTTACATCTGAATTGAAGCCTATAGATGATGTATCCATACGACTGTCGATAATTTTTTCCAGACCATCAAATGCTCCACCGCAGATAAAAAGTATATTAGTAGTATCAATAGGTATAAGCTCCTGCTGTGGATGCTTTCTGCCGCCCTGTGGCGGTACAGATGCCTCTGTGCCCTCAAGAATCTTTAAAAGAGCCTGCTGTACACCCTCGCCTGACACATCTCTGGTGATTGAGACATTCTCTGATTTCTTTGTAATTTTATCTATCTCATCTATATAAATGATCCCATGCTCTGCACGCTCGATATCATAATCTGCCGCCTGAATAAGCTTTAACAGGATATTC
>ENA-OUNI01000845-OUNI01000845.1-human-gut-metagenome-genome-assembly--contig:-NODE-845-length-13502-cov-2.167551_pt1 | contig 13502 bp, 15 predicted proteins | sample MGYA00242499_ERZ504580 | MGnify/ENA primary metagenome ERZ504580 (study PRJEB26092, sample SAMD00036315) | human gut metagenome | host: Homo sapiens | study: EMG produced TPA metagenomics assembly of... | reverse complement strand
CTTTTGTACAGAACAAAGATAATACCTGAACGCCACAATCCCGAATACGAAACCCCCCATCTCTTTTCCTATACCGCCATAAGGATTCCCTATCGCCGACGGCTCCCCTCCCTCCTGAAAACGGAACAGGACAGCCATGCCGTCCCGCCCGTTCACCGTATCGCCCGGATGGGGAGCCGGTTATCTTTTCACGAAAGAGCCGTTCTCCGACAATCCCGGAGCCTCCAGCACCAGCGTATAGGTACCCGGCGCCAGAGCGGAGACATTCAACGTACCGTACCCCCGGCTATCCAGCGCCACCGTACCCGCAATCACCTGGCGGGCCGCCGCGTCGTACACCGTTACCTCCGCTTCCGCATTCCGCACACCGGCCGCTATACCGAGTTCGTCGCCGGCCGGATTCGGAGAGAGACACAAACCCTCGGCAGGCGCAGCCGGTTCCGGACCGTTCAGCACGGTAACGGTCAGAACGGACTGTACCCCCTCGCCGTCGAGTCGGTAGCCGTCACCGTCACACGGCCCGTTCCCTTGCCGACCGGGAGAAGCACCAACCGCCCCTCCTGCACCGCAGCATCGACGATATCCTCGTTGCGGTTGATAAGCGAATAGGACAACATATCCCCGTCCCCGAAATTCGGGTCGGTGAAATATTCCGACAGGTCGAAACTCAGGCATAGCCTCACCGACATTCTCGAATTCGACGGGGGCGAAATCCTGCTGCGTCCGCGGTTTGCCGTTCTCGTAATCTCCGGTGGAGTGCGAAAAGGAGACCTTCTCCGACTCATGACCGAAACGGTCGATACCGGAGACTTCGAAACGGTACTCCGTATTGTACTGTCCCGTCCATATATAGGTCGCCGTCTCTGCTACGGCCGTATAGTTCCGCAGCACGACTTCGCCGGAGGTATCCGGAGCCTTGCCCTCGGTCTTGCCGATGCCCCGGCCCGTATAGGTCAGCCGGAACTCCGCTACGGGCAACCCGTTGCCGTCGGCCGGAACCGTCCATGCCAGTTCGAGCTCCCTTCCCATGGCTCTCGCGGCAGGCGCCGAAACCGTACCCGGAGCCGTACCGGCATCCTCCAGGAATATCATTCCCGCATCCGCAAGGCCGACACCGAGTTTGCGTCGTATTTCGGCTCCACATATTCGCTGACGCTCCTGTAACTCCGCAGCAATATTTCACGGCACTCTTCGACGGTAAAACCGGGGTGGCCGACACCGTAATGAGCGATGACCAGCGCAGCGATACCCGACACATGCGGACAGGCCATCGAAGTGCCCCATTTATAACTGTAGCCTCCGTCGAGGTCGGTACTGTACACCCGGTCCGCATCGCTGTAGTTGCGGTCGTTGCCGTCAGCCCCTCCCGGAGCGAAGATGTCCACGTCGTCGCTGTAATTCGCATAATTGGGTCGGGTATAATCGGAACACATCGCCGTCACGCAGAGCGTCCGAGGGTCGGCCGCAGGCATACGGGCACTGGGTGTCCCCTCGTTGCCGGCAGCAAAGACCAGCAGGCCGCCCTTCATGGGCCCCGTCTGGTTGCCGTTCTCATCGACACCCGCATTGGCGATGAAGTAATCCAGCGCATCGGAGACATCCTGCGGCATCGCCACCCCGCTGGTGTATCCCCAGCTGTTCTGACTTATCACCGCTCCGTTATCCGCCGCATAGGCGTAGGCATCGGGATAACTGCCCGCATTGGCACTGGTGCTGTCGAATATCGCCAGAGACATTATCCGAGCGCCGTCGCCGTTGCCCGTGCCACCGGCCACACCGCAGACACCGATGCCGTTGTTATTGACAGCCGCCACCGTACCGGCCACATGCGTACCGTGCGTACCGGGATTGATGGTACCCGAATCGAGGATGACGTTCCATCCGTAAATATCGTCCACATACCCGTTATTGTCATCGTCCACGCCGGGCGTACCGTTCAGTTCGGCTTCATTCACCCACATGTTCCCGGCAAGGTCGGGATGGTCGTATTCCACCCCGTGGTCGGTGACGGCCACTATCACCGACGGGTCGCCGGCAGTGACTTCCCATGCTTCGAAAAGGTTGATATCCGAACCCTCGACCCACTTGGTGCCGCTTCCGTCGTTGTTATAGTGCCACTGCTTCGGAAGTCCCGGGTCGTCGAAAGGCCCTGCCCCCGCACGCTCCGCTCTCCGCTGTGCCGGGACATACACGGCCTCTTCGGGCAGCGTATTCCCCGCATCGAACATCCGGATGGTATAGACCGGCTGCACATGCGCGACAGCGGACAGGGAGCCAAGCTCGGCCTGGGCACGCGACACGGGCAGCGTATCGTCGAACTTCACGTCGTACCAGAGATGAAGGCCGAATTTCCTACGGCGTTCGGCGAACCGTCCGCCTTCATGGAACACCCGGCGCACCTCGGTAGCTCCGAGCGAAGCGGCTATCCGGTCCAGCTCCGGGTCACCCGACTCCATGGCACCGCGCGTGAAAGTCCCCACACGCAGAGCCTGTGCGTCATCGCGCAGCTTTATCCTCACCCATCCTTTGAGTACCCCTCATCATCGGGAGCATAGGTCTCCTGCGGTATCTGTCCGTCGGAAAGCGGAGCCTCCGGCTCCCTGACGCAGGAGAAAACGATGCCTGCCAAAAGCAGCATCAACAACAGTTTATATCCGTTCATCCTTTCGTTTATTTAGGTTCTCATCACTGGTTTCGTTCATTTCCGGTACGGGGAACGGCTGCCGATACGGCAGACATTCCGTTCGGCAGACCATTGTTCTCTCCTTCCTCCGACACCCCGCAATTCCCTTCCGGAGCCGGTGCCGCAGGATGCGCAGACGCCCCGCCACGGACCCAGGGCGTCATCTCTTCAGGAACGTCCCTCTCCACGTATCCGGTTCGCCGTCGCCCACAAACGTATAGATGCCGGGCGCAGAGCGGAAACATCGAGTTCCGCCACGCCCTGCGCGTCGAAATCGAGATGGCCTCCGATAACCTTGCGGGCCGCCGCATCGTAGACGGCAAACTCCATGCTGTCGCCTGCCGCCTGGCCGAGATGGACATGCAACAGGTCGGCCACCGGATTGGGATAGAGCGCGAATCCCTCGACGGAGGGTTCATCGGGTTTATCGGAAGGGTCGGGCCCGTTCTCGATAATTACCGTCATGGCCGACTGCGCCACCTCGCCGTCGAGGTCGGTAGCCAGCACGGTAACGTTGGCGGTACCTCTGGCCAACGGTTCAAGGACCAATACGTTCCCCTCCTCCAATGTCGTCCGCACGATATGCTCGTAACGGTTGGTAATGCTATAAGCAAGCACATCGCCGTCGGCCAGGTTGGGGTCGCTAAAATAGTCCGACAACACGAACCGCACGGAGGAGGCCGCACCCGCCTCGGCTATCTTGATATTTCCGAACCGCTCCGTTATCCGCGGCTTTTCATTCGCATAGTCTCCTGTCGTACAAGCGATGGCGACTGCATTGGAAACATTTCCGAACCGGTCCACCGCCGACACAAGGAGCTCATATTCCGTATTGTAGCGCCCCTCTACCGTGTACAGCACCCGGTCGCCCGCTTCTGCGTAATTGCTGAAGGAGAGCTCCTCGGAGACCTCCTCGCGGTCGGCGAACTTGCCGACTCCTCTTCCCGTATAGGTCACCGTAAATCCGGCCACGGCCATTCCGTTGCCGTCGGCAGGTACCAGCCACGACAGCCTCAGACCGTTCAGTACGGCCTCCGCCTCGGGTGAGGTGATTTCGCCGGGGACGCTTTCGGGATTCTCCAGAAAGATAAGCCTGCATCTATCAGTCCCACGCCGAGTTTACCGTCGTATTTAGCCCCTACGTACTCGCTCACCGGACGGTAGCTGCGCAAAAGCCGCTCCTTGAGCTGCTCCACCGTAAAATCCGAGTGTCCTACCCCATAATGCGACACTATCAGCGCAGCCACGCCCGAAACGTGCGGACAAGCCATCGAGGTACCGCTCATGTAGACATAGCCGCCGCCGAAATCGGTACTGTACACCTGACACTCCCGCGGATAGCTCGTGTCGTTGCCGTCGCTCCGCCCGGAGCATAGATATCCGCCATGACACCGTAGTTGGAGTACCCCGCCTTGGTATAATCCGGTCCCATAGCCGTTACCGCCACGGTGCGCGGGTCGGCAGCGGGCTGCTGTATAGCCGAAGAGTCGTTGTTCCCTCCGGCGAATATCAGGATACCGCCCGCCATCGGACCGGTCTGTACATCGTTTACGCCGTCGCCGTCCGTATCGTCCATACCGGCATTCTCGATAAAGTAATCGAACGCATCGGACATATCCTGAGGCAAAACAGCCATATTATTGTACACCCAACTGTTCTGGGATATGACCGCACCGTTGTCCGCGGCATAAAGATACGCTTCGGCACCCTTGCCCGACTCCACGGTATCGAATACCTGGCACGACATGAGCCGGACGCCGTCTCCCTCGCCCGTACCGCCGGCCACACCGCAGACGCCGATGCCGTTGTTATTGACGGCACCGACCGTTCCCGCCACATGCGTTCCGTGGCTGTTGGGGGCTATCTCTCCGCTTTCGCGCATGGTATTCCATCCGTAAATATCGTCCACATACCCGTTGCCGTCGTCATCCACACCCGGCATACCGTTCAGTTCCGCCTCGTTCACCCACATGTTGGCCGCCAGGTCGGGATGGTCCCACTGCACGCCGCCGTCCATGATAGCCACAATCACGGCCGGGTCTCCCGCCGTGGTATTCCACGCCTCGAACAGGTCGATATCGGCACCCTCTACGGCACGTCTGATGGAACCTTCGTTGTTGTAATGCCACTGCTGCGGCAGCCCCGGGTCGTCGAACGGCTCGTCCGAAGGCCGTGCCGCACCGATTGCCGCAGGTCTGTACACCATCTCCCCCGGAATACCGCGCCCATTGTCCAGCGGCACTATCCGATAGATGGGCTGGACATGCGCTACGCCGGGAAGCGACGAGATGCCGTCCTGGGCACGAGACACGGGCACATCCTCATCGAAACGGATGTCGTACCACAAATGAAACCCATACCTGCGGCGGCGTTCGGCAAACCGGCCGCCGTCGCTGAAACTGCGCCGTATTTCGGTGGCACCGAGCGCAGCGGCGGCCCGGTCCAGTTCCGGATTGCCCGAATCGGCCTCACCGCGCGTAAACACCCCCACCTTGAGCGGTGCCGCATCCTCCTGCAGCTTTATCCTTATCCAGCCGCTGATAACCGACCCGTCGTCGGCCACCGCTTCCGGTTCCCGGCCGGGACAGATTCCGGAGTCCGTCGCAGGCTCCCTGACACACGACAATGCGGCCAACGAAACCACTCCCAAAACAAATATTTATAATTCATCGCAATGCAAAACTTTAATCCGCTCTTTCGAATCCCGGCCGCTATACCGGCCGGACATTCCCATCGCAATACAGGTTCCGTGGCACACCGCCAAGGAACCTGTATCGCATAACTCATTCATACATATCGGCTGCCGTCACCTCTTCACGAACGATGCCTTGAGCGTCTGATTCCCGTGTACGACAGCGAGCGTATAGGCGCCGGGACTCCATGCCGCAGCATCCACACTACCTGCACCGTTCGTATCCAACGTCACGCTGCCGCCGTAAATCTTTCTCGCCGCAGCATCATAAACCGTTACATCCACCGTTGCTCCGGACGCCTCCGAAAGCGAGAATCCGAGTGCATCGCCCACGGGGTTCTCCGTTACGGTCAGGGCGGATACGGCCTGGCCCGGTGCAGGTCCGCTGGTTACCGACACCCGGAACTTCAGCTCGGCGGACGCTCCCGCCAGGTCGGTAGCCGTCACGGTGATGTTGGCCGACCCCTTTGCCTTGGGCGTCAGAGTCAGGATGTCCTCGGCTACGGACACGGCAACCACGGCTTCATTGCTGCTGCTTGCCGTATAGGCCAGCACGTCGCCGTCGGAAAGGTTGCGGTCGGTGAAGTAATCCGAAAGCGTATATTGTCTGATATTCTCCTCACCCGGAGCCGCGATATTGCTGTCGCCGATTTTCTCCATGACCGTAGGAGCCACGTTTTCGAACGTACCGAGCGTCACGGAGAGCTCTTTGGCTTCGGTCGTCCTGTTTCCCCAGCGGTCTTCGGTCTGGATACTGATATCGTAAGCGGTATTGTACTTTCCGTCCAACGCATAGGTCACCTCGGTACCCACATTGTAGAGGTTCCTTATCTCCTGCTCGACGGGTTCCTCACCTTCGGCACCGTAAGTTACCCAATAGGTAGCCACCGCCGCTCCGTTACCGTCGGCCGGCACCGTCCACGTCAGGTTTATCTTATTGAGTTCCGAAGAGACCTCCGCATCGTCCACATTGGCCGGTGCCGTACCGGGGTCGTCCATCAGAGCGGCTGCGGCATCGAGCAGTCCGACGCCTATGTCACCGAGCTGGTCGTCGGGAATCAGGCCGCCCATCGGTCGGTAACCGTTCAGCAGACGTTTCTTGCACTCCTCCGCCGTAAAGCCCTCGCCGCCGAAGTGCGACACTATCAGTGCAGCCACACCCGAAACGTGCGGGCAGGCCATCGAGGTTCCCCACAGATGCGAATAGCCGACCTCTCCGGTGTAGGAGTCCTTGTACGTACTGAGCACATTCCCATTTCCGCCCTGCGAACCGGCACCGCCCGGGGCGAGGATGTCTATCTCCGGACCGCAGCTCGAATAGGAACCTTCTCATAGTTCGGACCCGATGCGGCCACCGCTATCACCTTGTCGCTCGCAGCGGGCAGAAGCGTCGGACCGCCCGCATTGCCGGCTGCGAAGATGATGATTCCGCCCGCCATCGGGCCGGTCTGTACATCGTTCACGCCGTCGCCGTCGGTATCGTCCATACCGGCATTCTCATTGAAATAGGTGAAAGCCTGTTCGTAGGAGTACGGGAGTTTGCCCGTCGTACCCAATGTCCAACTGTTCTGCGAAATGACCGCCCCGTTGTCGGCTGCATACACGTAAGTTTCGGGGGCGCGTTCCGAAAACTGCGACGAACCTCCGGCCACGGGCTGATACAGTATCTGAAGACTCATTATCCGCACGCCGTCCTCGTCGCCGGTTCCGCCGGCCACGCCGCAGACACCGATGCCGTTGTTGTTTACCGCGCTGATAGTACCCGCTACATGGGTACCATGTCCTTCGGGAATGATATCCGGGGAATTGTTTATATAATTCCACCCGTGAATATCGTCTTTATAGCCGTTGCCGTCGTCATCGACACCTTCCGCACCGTTCATCTCGGTCTCGTTCACCCAGATATGGGCCGCCAAATCTTCATGGTCGAGCACGATTCCCTGGTCATGCACAGACACGATGACGTTCGGTTTGCCGGTCTCGACCTTCCATGCCTCGAACAGGTTGATGTCGGCACCGGCTGTAAATCCGTTCTCCCCCTCGTTGTTGTAATGCCACTGCTGGGAGAGCATCGGGTCGTTGAACGGCATCTCAGTGCGCGTAACCGCTACCGAAGGAGTATAGATGACATTGTCGGGCACATAGACCGCATCGGCATCCGTACTCTTGATGACATAGACGGGTTCGATATACTCCACTCCGTCGATGGTCGCAAACCTGTCTGCAGCACGCGACACGGGTACACTTTCATCGAAACGCACGTCGTACCACAGATGCAGGCCGTACCGGCGGCGGCGCTCCGCGAACCGGCCGCCGTCGCTGAATACGCGCCGCACCTCGGTAGCACCCAGTTCGGCCGCGATACGGTCCATATCCTCATTTCCGGACTCCATGGCACCGCGGTGAACACCCCCGCACGCAGCGGAGCGGCATCCTCCTTGATTTTTATCCTTATCCACCCGTCGCGCACTTCGCCTGCCCCCATCTCGGTTTTGGCCTCCGGTTTGGTTTCTTCCGTAAAGGAAGCCTCCTTGGTACAGGAAGCCGCCGCAAGGGCACATACGGACATCAATAAATATTGTACTTTTTTCATCCTTGTTATTATGTATTAAATGTTTGTTCCGTCTCCTCAGGCGGACATCCCGCCCTTCCGCTCCGGTGTCCGAACCCGCCGGGCACCATTCGGTTCCATCGACCGCTACCGTTTCACAAAAGTACCGCGCACCGTCCGTCCGCCACCTTCCGCAACAAGCGAATAGGCTCCCGGACTAAGACGCTGACATCGAGCTCCACACCGCCGCCGACTATCTCTTCCCTGGCCTCCATCACCAGCCGGGCAGCACCGTCATAAATGCGTACGGCCGCTTCGCCCTCCGTGTCACCCAACCGGACATTCAGCCTGTCAGCCACCGGATTGGGACTTATTGCAACCGCCCCGTCATCGCCCGAGGGGCCCGTACCTCCGGCTACCGTAGCATATATCGAGAAACTCACCGTCGCCCCGGCAAGGTCGGATGCCGTCACTGTCACCAGGCTCGTTCCTTTGGCACGCGGAATCAGCCTCAGCACCTCCCCTGCCACCTCTGTGGCGACGATATCCTCGTTCACGCTCGTCGCCGAATAGGAGAGCTCGTCGCCGTATTCAAGGTCGGGTCGGTAAAATAAGGAGTGAGCGTTATGCTCACGATACTCGTCTCCGCCGTATCGGGCATGGATACATCCGCCATCCTTTCGGAAGTCCTCTCCGGCGGACGATTCTCGAAATTGCCTATGGATACCGAACCGGACACCGCCTCCGAACTGTTTCCGAACCGGTCTATAGAACGAACGTTTATTTCGTAATCGGTATTGTACAGCCCTTCGAAGGTGTACACCATGGTCTGCCCCACGTCGTAACGGTTCGCAACGGTTCCGCCACCCGGCGTGCCGCCCCCTTCTTTCGGGGCATACTCCACGACAAACTGCGCGACGGCATTCCCGTTGCGTCGGCAGGCACGCGCCACGGCACGCTCACCGTATTGCCCGACACCTGCATGGAACCGAATTCCACGACACCCGGCTGCGACTGGGGGTCCGTCACGAATGCGGCCCCCGCATCGAGCAGTCCCACGCCCAGTACGCCGAGTTCCGCATCGTCGTCGGCAAGACCGCCGACAGGACGGTATGCCCGCAGCAGTATCTCACGGCACTGCTCGGCCGTAAACCCTTCCTGTCCGTATTCCGCGATTATGAGGGCTGCCACGCCCGATACATGCGGACACGCCATCGACGTACCGTACATGGCGGCATAATCGTTATCGGCAACCGTACTCCACACCCGGCGTTTCGAATTGGCGGCCTTCACGCCGCCCGGCGCATGATATCGGCTTCCGCTCCCCGGTTGGAATAGGCTTCCAGCTTGAAAGTCGCCCCCATTGCCGTGACGGCCACACACCTCGCATCGGCCGCAGGATACTCTATTCTCCCGCCGGAATTGCCCGCCGCACAGATGATGATACCTCCCTTCATGGGCCGGTCTGACGGTCATTCACCCCGTCGCCGTCGCTGTCGTCCATTCCCGCATTTTCGATGAAATAGTCGAAAGCTTCGTCGTAGGCTCTCGGAAGCGACGACAGCCGGGTCCACGTCCAACTGTTCTGCGAAATCACGGCCCCGTTATCGGCGGCATACACGAAACACTCCGCATTCGTATCGCCTACGGATTCGTCGCCCTCGAATATCTGCATCGACATGATGCGGCTCCGTCGCCATTGCCCGTACCGCCGGCCACGCCGCAGACGCCTATGCCGTTGTTATTGACTGCCGCCACCGTACCGGCTACATGCGTACCGTGGTCTTCCGGAACTATCGTTCCGCTGTCCCGGACAAAATTCCATCCGTATATGTCATCCACATAGCCGTTTCCGTCGTCATCCACACCTTCCGTTCCGTTCAGTTCGGCCTCGTTCACCCACATGTTGGCAGCCAGGTCTTCATGGTCGAACTGCACGCCGGAATCCGTCACGGCGACTATCACGGCCGGACTGCCCGCGGTGGTTTTCCACCCTTCAAACAGATTCATGTCGGCACCGGCTTCCGTCCCGCTGATGGTACCGTCGTTATAATAATGCCACTGCTGGGAGAGCATCGGGTCGTCGAAAGGCCACTGTCCCTCCTCTGCCGCCGGCACGGGCGGCTCGTACAGCGCTTCGGCAGGAATCGCGGCAGCGTCAAGGCGCTGTATCCGGTACACCGGTTCCGCATAAGCCACTCCCGGAAGCGCAGCAAATTCAGCCCCGGCCCGCGATACGGGAATCTCCTCGTCGAAACGTATATCGTACCACAAATGCAGACCGTACCGGCGGCGCCTCTCGGCAAAACGGCCTCCGTCGCGGAAAACGCGCCGCACCTCGGTAGCACCGAGCGCAGCCGCCACCTCATCGATATCTCCGTCGCCCGTCGCAGCTTCGCCGCGTGTAAACTGCCCAGTCCGGTGCGCTTCGGGACCCTCTTCCGAAAGCTTTATCCGTATCCAGCCCTGATTACCTCATCGCCGTCGGCATATATCCGGTCGCCGTCTTCCGGCTCCACACCGACTGTAAACTCTCCTTCGCACAGGAAATCAGCAATCCCGCACAAAGCCCTGCCAACCAATACCTGTATTTCATACATTATTCGTTCTTTCCGTTTTCTTCTGCACTATCTACCGCTTCATGAACGATACCTTGGAACTTTTACCCCCGACCTCTACCGAAAGCGAGTACGCTCCGGGGGAAAGTCCGCCTACCTGCAGGGTACCCTTTCCTTCCGCATCCACCGTTATCGTCGTCTCCAATACCTTACGGGCCGCCGCATCGTATATCGTAGCCGTTCCCTCCATCGACGCGACATGCGGGACATACACGGTCAACGCTTCACCGACAGGATTGGGGACGACCACCATCGTGTCCCCGTCGAATCCGGGCACCGGGTCAGGGTCGGGTTCCGGGTCAGGTTCCGGCTCTGCCGGGGGTTCGTCACCCGATACGATACGCACCCTGAAAGTGCCCGAGGCGCTTTCCCCCGCCCTATCGGTAGCCGTCACCACAATTTCCGTCTGGCCCTTATATATCGGCGTCAAGAGAAGCTCCGCCCCCTCGAGTACGACTTCCAGTATCTCCTGCTCTCCGTCATCGAACGCGAATGTCAGTTCGTCGCCATACGGAATATCGGGGTCGCTGAAATAGCTGTCCAGCGCCACCGTCTTGCTGAACCCCTTACCGGTCGAAGTGAACAACTGCGTCTCTATGCCGCGATACGAAGGTGCCACATTGACGTGCGGAAGCGTAGTAGCTTCATCCGTCACCTCATCCGACACGTTTCCGTACCGGTCTTCCACGCTCATCCGCACCCGATAGGTCTCTTCGGCCGCCAATTGAAGTTCGGTCGTGAAGATTCCTCCTGCAGGCTGGATATTCGGAAAGGTCTCTTCCCTCCACTCGCCCGTCGTACCATCTCCGTTGACCGGCGCATATCCGAGCCTGATTTTCGACACGGCATCCCCATTGCCATCGGCGGGCATCGCAGCGGCTATCGCCATCCCGTCAGGCAGCGGCGTCAATGTCAGCTCCTCGACGCTTCCCGGTTTTATCCCTGGATTTTCGAGCAGAATCAGCGAAGCATCCACCAACCGGCACCCAATCCGTCGGCATACGGTTCGCCGGCGACATACTCTCCCACGGGCCGGAAACTGCGCAGCAGAATCTCCCGGCAGCGTTCGGCCGTAAAACCGGGCGTATCCACACCGTAATAGGACACTATCAGCGCCGCCACGCCCGAAACATGGGGACATGCCATCGACGTTCCCCACAGATAGGCATAGCCGCCGTTGATATAGGTGCTGTAAACCTGTTTCGGGTCCTCCGGATTGGCCGAACTCGCCCCTCCGGGAGCGAAAAGGTCGGCCGCCGAGCCATAATTGGAGTACCCGGCTTTCTTATAATCGGGGCCCATGGCCGTCACACCGACCACCTCTTCCATATCGCCCGGATTGCCTACATGGGAGTAACTGCTGTTACCAGCCGAAAAGCAGACCACACCGCCCTTCATCGGTCCGGTCTGAACCCCATTTCATCCGTACCGGCCTCCCGGATAAGTACTGAATGGCCCGCTGCATCGACAGCGGCGTCTCGATACCATTGTATCCCCAACTGCACTGAGCGATAACGGCGCCGTTATCGGCAGCATAAATGAACGACTCCTCCGTAACGCTGCCCACCTCCTGACCGTTGGCATCGGTATCATAATTCTGACACGACATCAGCCGGACACCGTCACCCACACCCGTACCGCCGGCCACGCCGCAGACACCGATACCGTTGTTATTGACCGCAGCTACCGTACCTGCCACATGTGTACCGTGGAAATGCTGGGTTATCGTTCCCGAATCGGTATAATAATTCCATCCATAAATGTCATCCACATAACCGTTACCGTCATCGTCCACGCCGGGTGTACCGTTCATCTCGGCCTCGTTTGTCCACATGTTGGCCGCCAGGTCGGGATGGTCGTACTGTATGCCGCCGTCAATAACAGCCACGACAACCTCCGGTCTCCCCGCCCCTATCTCTCTCCAGGCTTTGAACAGGTTGATGTCTGCACCCGCCACCGAGCTTCAATCGACCGTCGTTGTTGTAATGCCACTGCCGGGAGAGTTCCGGGTCATTGAAGGGAGCTGGTTCGGGCCTCGCCTCGCCTTCGGAAAACGGCCGGTACAGCCGGTCGGAAATATCCGGCACCACATGTGCCTCGGCGAGCCTCACGCGATACACGGGCTCGACGACATCGACACCCGGCAACGAAACCATTTCGGCCCGGGCCCGGGAAACGGGCACTTCGTCGGCGATTCGGATATCGTACCATAAATGGAGCCCGTAACGGCGGTGGCGTTCTTCGAAACGGCCTCCGTCACGGAAGACACGCCTGATTTCCGTCGCCCCCAGTCCGGCTGCGAGTTCGTTGAGCCGCACATCTCCCGAATCGAAACCGCCGCGGGTAAAAACCCCGGGACGCAACGGCTCCGAATCATCCGCCAGTTTTATCCTTATCCATCCCGGCACGATTTCGGCAGAATCGTCAAAATCCGCAGCCTCTCCCTCACTGCTTCCGCCTCCATTCATCATAAGAGGGTCCTTCGTACAGGAAGAGAAAACCGACAAGGCAACGGCCGCCATAGCCACCAGGAATCTGAAATCCATATAAGTATGAATTAAATACTGTATCCGGAAGCATCCTTTCGGAACAGGTATCATCAAGATACGGTAAGCATATCAAGCAAAAATAACCAAAATATGGAAATATGTCATATCCAGACCATATTTTCTCGCCTCCCGGCCCACCGCACTTTCACATAACAAAATGACAGCCAATACATACACCAGGAAAAATATTTCCGCATCCGTCCACACGGCAACCTTTCGGGCACCGGCGGCATACGTGCCGCCGAATACCCAGGAAGGGGTATCCGGACGATGCCGGATACCCTTCCTCAATTCTTCCGCCGGAGATGCATCCTCCAGCCGCAGGCGCACGCTATCGCTTGACGAAAGTGCCGTTACCTGCAATTCCGCCCTCCGTTTTCACCGATAACGTATAGATACCCGGAGCAAG
>ENA-OUNI01000844-OUNI01000844.1-human-gut-metagenome-genome-assembly--contig:-NODE-844-length-13512-cov-4.058274_pt1 | contig 13512 bp, 18 predicted proteins | sample MGYA00242499_ERZ504580 | MGnify/ENA primary metagenome ERZ504580 (study PRJEB26092, sample SAMD00036315) | human gut metagenome | host: Homo sapiens | study: EMG produced TPA metagenomics assembly of... | reverse complement strand
CTGCGTTTCTGCTTTTTTCATTGTTCACGCTCCGTATTTACTAAAATTTTAAATTCTTGCTAACTACACAAATAAATTCTTCTGGACTGGGTATCTTATTTCCAAATAAACGTTGAAATTCCGCTTGCTTGTTTGGGTCATCACTATTTCTAGCTTCATCAATAGCATACTGCATTTCTCTGCGAATTTCAGATACCGAACAGCCATTTGTTTTAGCCATTCTTTTTATAAGCTCTTTGCTATCCTTTTTACGAAATCTTAACATATAAACATACCCCCTTTGCGTTTATATTCTTCCATATTTTAAACTTTTTAGTCCGAATATATACTGTATAAATTATTCATTTACACAGAGTATTATATTACACTCTGCGAATGGTTACAATATAAAAAAGCAGGAAAGGAGAGGAAACTGTGGAAGTTGATTACAAAGCAATCGGACAGCGTATTAAAATTGCAAGAATTAAAAAGGGCGTAACACAAGAAACCGTTGCCGACCTTATAGACATTACACCAGCTCACATGAGTAATGTAGAAACAGGAAAAACAAAAGTCAGTTTGCCAACCTTGATTGCGATTGCCAATGCACTTTCTGTATCAGTCGATACTCTTTTATGCGATAATGTGATTGCTTCTAAAATCGTTTTTGAAAAAGAAGCAAACGATATTTTTTCAGACTGTGATGAATACGAAGTACGTTTCTTAGTAGATTTAATGAAGTCTGCTAAAATAGCGTTTCGTAAAGACAAGAATATACGCAATCAATTTCAAAAATAACCGTAGCTGTAAAGCACATAAATGTGTATTACAGGCTACGGTCTTTTTATATCATTTATCCTACAATCTTCCAGTTACTATCCTTATGTAGTACAAGCTCATACTGTGATACCTGCGTCGCCTTTGTCTGATTATCAAGGAATTTCACGGCTACTTTAACTTTTACATTGTCCCTGTCCTTTGTAAAGATAGGGTTTACCAATTCAGAATACAGATAGTCCCTGCCGATAGGTTCAAGCACATTTCCAGATACATAATAGGCAAGTTCTTTTTCTGTGGCTGTTGGATAGAGCTTAAAAAATGTTTCCAGAAAAGAGGTAGCGTCGTTGACGGTATCAGCGTCTACACTTGCGTCTGCTTCTGGCGTCTTAGGCTCATAGTCTGATTTTCAACTGCTGGTGCAAGGTAGGGTTCTGAACGATTACCATATCCCCGTCAGCGTCTACATGGACTTTTACAGTATAGGTCGCTTTCACGTTGCTTGTCTGTTCTCCCTCTTTTATCTGCTGATCTACTTCGTAGGTAGCAGATAAAGTGTCTGTTCCCGACTGTTCGATATGCCACACAATCACATCTGTAACTGTGGAGCTGGTCGGTATATCGGTTCTGATTGTATCTATATTCAAGTCCTGCAATTCCTTTGTCAGATAACCGCTGATTGCCTGCGTCCTTGCTTCAATCGTTTCTTTGCTGTTATTCCATGTGTAATAGGACTTCGCAAAGTTCTTCACGAAATTTTCTATCCCGTTGGTGTCCTGCAAGCGAAGTTCAATGATTTCTTTTTCATGGGTGGTGTGCTGGTCGATAGCAGTAAAATTCTTATACACTCCAAAGCTCACGCTTGCGATAAGCACCACCCACAACGCAATCACGGTTTTCTTATGTGTGCCTACCTTGACAGTACGCACCTTTTTTTCTTTTGGTTCTTTGATAGTTTCTGTCTGTTTCTTATTCTTCTTAAACATATTTTTCAAGTCCTTTCTATTGTTTTACTCGTCCTGCACCGATTAAGTGCTGTTGCCAGTAACTACTACTTAGGTCTGCATATCCTATCGGGTCGCCTGCGTGGTACATCTGTGTCGGCGAAACAAGAATACCGACGTGTGTTACATACGAACCAGCGTTATAGGTGGAATGGAAAAACACCAAATCGCCTGCTTTTGCCTGCGAGAGTGGCAGATGTTGGGTTGCGTCATACTGTGCTTGTGCTGTTCTCGGTAAGGAGATACCAGCTTTTCCATAGCACCATTGCGTCAATCCCGAACAATCAAAGGAAGTATTCGGGTTACTGCCACCATACACATACTTCCAGCCTTGATATTTCAACGCTTCATTCATTACCTTTTGTGCCAGTTCTCCCGATACCTGCGGAACTGCTAAATACTGATTGACTACTTCCACATAGAACATATTTCCATAGCCATACCGCCAGCCCCCATTCTTAGCAACGGCTATCGGGTTGGTGTAGGTTACTTTCTTTCCACCCGATTTCTCACGGGCGAAGCTCTCTGCAAGATTAAAAGTGTGTTTTTTTCCTTTTCCTGCCACATATCCCACATAGCCACCGCCATAGTTATAAGACTGTATCGCTACATTCAAATCGTCGATACCTTGATTTTTGCAGGAAGAAAGCAGGGACGCAAAATACTTACACCCCTGCTTGATTGAGCTTTCCGTATCTAAGGAATTAGGCGGTAAACCAAGACTTTCCGAACTCTGCATAACATCTTCTGCCATACCGCCACTTTCTACTTGAATGATAGCAAGTAGCACATTGACATACTCGGAAATGCCGTATTCTCTGGCGTATTTTTCCACCATAGGCTGATGTTTCAAGACTTCTGCGGATAAGTTCATACCCGTAATGCCAGAAGAAAAATTGCTGTTCTCGTCGTCGCTGTCCGCACTAATCAATACCCCAAAGAAAAGCACCAGAGAAAAGAGGATAGGAAACAGGCTACCAATGAGAGCGATATGTTTCAGTTTCATTTTTTCTTCTGCCCTTTCTTCGTTACAAGGTTACGGGTTTTCTCTGTGGTTTGCTGGTTCTTCTGGACGCTCTGGGTCTGCTGAACCTTTGTCCTGCGGTCTTTGATGTAATTCTGGCGTGTTTCCTGCGATACCACTTTTTCTACATTCTGCCTATGTACTGTTTGTGTAGGCTGGGTCGCTTTTCTATCAGAAGCACCAGAAGATAACGGACGCTCTTTGATAACATTTGTCTTGACTGGCTCACTTGCTTTTGAAGTAGTCGCTGTGGCAGGACGTTTGACTTCCTGCGTTTTTTCCGCACTCGGCTTTGAAGCTGTGGCTGGTCGCTCATGGGGACGGGTAGCTCCCGTTGTCGCTGAGCCGTCAGCCTTTCGCTGTGCCTGCCTTGCTTCTTGTGCCTTTTGAAGCTCCATACGCTTGTCAGCGATATTTTGTCTATGCTGTTCCTGCTTTTCCAATCGTCCCGTCTGTCTGGACTGCTGTTCCTGAACCATTCCACGCTTAAAGTCGGACACGCTGGACTTTGCCTTTTCCTTTGCGGAATACACCGCATAAGCGGTCTGTGTCGGCATATCCTTGATATTCTCTTTGACAGCATTTGCCTTGTCTTTCACTTTATTTTTTGTATCTAAGACAGCACCCACCTTTGAGCCTGCACGATTTCCAAAACTGGAAGAAGTGTTGCTTCGTGAAAATGTACGTTTATCTTTTTGAGGATTACTCCTTGAAGAACCATTACCCGATAGCATAGCTCCCGTAACTGCACCCGTGCCAGCTCCAACCATACTTCCATGACTAACAGCTCTAGCCATACGTCGCTCCATTCTTCTAGCTCTATGTCGCATAAACAGATATGGTCTGCGGAATATCCTGCGTCCCATGTTTTGACTGTCGCCAGCGTTCAAAGAGAACATATTCATTAAGTCGCCTAACTTGATAAAGATACCTGCGAAACACACTATCTGTAAGAACGCCACCATAAAAAACGGGTAATCTTTGGAGATGTTATAAAACATACTGGAAATACTGAACGCCACCGTTACAATGAGTGTAATTCCTGCCCGTGTCATTATGGTATTAAACACCCTCACGATTGCCTGCTTTGCCAGATTTTCTTGACTGGGTATCATGGAAAGAAGAAAACTGATAGGTAAAAACATTGAAAAGATAATAAAAAGTATCTGGCTTAACATCATTATCCCCGTCAGTAAGAATACAAAGATTGTGATACCTATATTAAAAATGAATAGGAAGAACACCATGCCTAAACGGTTCACGACCTGCGGTATCGTCAGATTGTTGTTGTCATTGTCCTCGATTTCTGTTTTCACAACTTCTTCTCTGGTTTTCCCGTCCTCGTCCTCTGGACTTGCCGATACGAGAGCGTCCACACGGTCTGTCCCGATTTCCTCTGCATTGCTGTTACCGAATTGCAGAAGTAGCCACGGCTGTTCCACTTGAATAGAAAATAAGCTGTCCCGTATCAAGTCCACGCTGTCCTTGCCCTCGCTGTCAGAGTTGGGGAGCATGATTTTTGTTCCCAAGTCAAGTGAAGCGGTACTGATGTCTGATGAAAATTCATTTATCTTCTTGATGTAGTCGGGGGCATAGGCAATAAAAGAAGCCGACAGCACGAACACCACAAGAAAATTGATAACTGCTTGAACCGCTTTGCTGGTTTCTCTTTTTATCAATCCCGTATAGGCAACATAAATACCAATGATTAAAATTATCAGTAATAGAGAACCTACATAAAATCCCGTACTCCCGAAGCCATTCTCGGTAACACCTGCAAGGGTCTGTATGCTCTTTCCGATACTGTCTGCCATATCGTTGATAAAATCAAGTTTATAGGCTTCCTGCACCACATAGCCCGTGGCATTGCTTAAATAAAGGCTTATCGTCCAGACAAAGTTGGTAATACAGTAAAGCCCGTACTGCACCGATTTTCCGATACCGTCCAGCCAGTTCCACGGAAGCCACGACCAGCTATTATCTACATAAAAATCAAGCTGGTAATTCGATAGCGGATATTTTGAGTAAAGATTTTCTGCGTTTATGGTATCGTCCACGAGCCCCGTCGCATGAGCCACCGTCCCCAGAAGTGAAAGCAGGATAAGGGAGAGTACCACGACAAACAGAGCCATTTTGAGAAAGTGAAAAATCTTCTTTTTTGTGAACGCACCTTTTATCCTTTCTTTCATCACTCCACCTCATTTCTCTGCACGGGCGGTCTTGTATCAAAGGCGTGTAGCAGTTCTTCAAAGACGGGGTGTATCTGCACCACACCGACACGCCGTATAAGTCCTGCAATAAGCATTGTCCGTTCTCTAAATCACGCAAGCGTTTCTGGTTGTTTTCGTCGTCCTTGTCAATGCCGAAAAATTCTAAGGTCTGTTTTATCTCGTTGATGTCGGTACTACGAAAGGCAAACTTCAAACCGATATTGTTTTTCAGACTTTCCTTTGATACGTCGCCAGAGGATTGTGTAACGAAATAAACGCCTGCCTGCATAGCTCGCCCAGCACGAACCAGCTTGTTAGAGAGCGTTTCTCCTTGTGCCACATTTAAGAACGCCCACGCTTCGTCAAGGTCTACGATTTTGAAGATAGAACGGTCGCTGTGAATGAAGTCGAGTGCAAAGGTACTAATCACAATCAGCATAGACACCGACAATAATTCAATGGTCGTGTATTCCTCAAAAGTGGTATCTTTATCTGGCAGTACAAGGTCGGCTACTTGAATGATATTGAGCTGATTATCTAAACTGATAGCATTTTCCACCGTACCGTCTGAAAACAGCAGGTGTGCAAAGTCGTAGTCCGTGAAGCTGTCGATATGGTCTGCGATATTTCTTGATACTGGCGTATCTTCACGGCGAAGCTCATCTATCACATGGAGCAAGCCCGACTGTCGCTCTGGGTAACGGAGCGAACCGCTTTTCGTAATACGGGGAATTTTTCGCCGTCCCTAGAGGAAATACCCGTAAGGAATGTCAAGATGTCGATTGCCAGACTTTCAGCGTCCTTAACATTCTTCATAATCACGAATGGGTCAAGAAGTCCTGCATTGTCTTTATCGCTGGTTAGGTTTACGATATTGATTTCATGGGCTATCTCTGGGAGCGTTTCTTTCCAGTTGCCACGCTCTGATTTTGGGTCTAAGATAACCGCTTGTCCCCCAAAGAGAACCGAATAATACACCAGAAGATTGTTGCAGAACGATTTTCCACCGCCAAGCGAACCAACAAAAGCAGAAGCAAGGGCATTTGTAACTGTTCCTTTTACGCCCTGCGAAGCTAAAGACGGTTGCAGGTACACATTTCTTCCCGTATCAACGGAATAGCCCATATAGATACCCGTAGTTTCCCCTAACTGCTGTGTCGCACCAAAACCAAGTCCTGCCAAGAAGTCTGATTTTACATACTGCACATAATCATTGATATATCGCTTGCTGGCTGGAAGAAATTCAGAATGAAGCCCCAGCATATCCCCAGCAGGACGCACCAGCTTTACATTGAGGTCGTCGTAAAAGTCTTTGACTTCATCACAACGGCGTTTCAGCTCGTCAAGATCGGGTGCAGACACCCGTATCACGTAGCTTAACTTATACATACTTTCTTTTGTCTGGTCTAAATCTGTTTCCAGCTCGTCCACGCTGTCTAAAGCGTCCACCACATTTGAGCTGGTTTCACTTCCTGCTTGATAAGCGTGATTGTCAAGGTCTTTCAATTCCTTTTTCTTATTTCTTACTGTGGTAAGAGCCTTTCTGTTCTCCACGATTTCTACATTCATAGAAGTATCAACGGGGAATGTGAATTGCTGTTGCTGGAAATAGAAGATTTCACTTGACGGAAAATCAAGCTCGCCTACAATCGCATTGACGGTAAAATAGGACACATAGCTTTCCTTATCCTCATGTTCCAATCGTAAATACCGCTGGCTTTCCTCAATCACACACCTTGTCGGACGGATAAGGTCGTAGTATTTTATCAGCGTTTCTTTGTTCAATTTCTTCTTTGGTAGCTGGTACTCATAATCTTCATAAGCGATACCGTCCCTGCCGTAAAGATGTTCCATGAGATACCCAAAATCATTGATTTCCAAGCGACGCACCTTAAAGCGACGGGAGATTTTATTTTCCAGTAACTTTTCCATTTTCATGTAACGGTTGATTTCATCATTCGGCATGGAAACAAAGTCATTCATCAACGTGTGGTTCACTTCATGGAGAAATTCCGTGAATGTCAGCCACGCCGATTTTTTGATGTTCTTCAGATTGAGCTGTTCTTCCGTAACCATCAGCTTAAAGCCAAGAAAAAAGCGGTAGTCCACTTGATTGTCCCCAATCATAGATACTAACGCTTCGGTCTGCTCGTCTATCTTCTGGCAGGCAACTTCCTTTAATTTTCCCGTTACCAGTTTCTTTGACTGTTCCTGCATACTGCGGATTGAGCTTTCCGTCGCTATCTGCAAGGCATGAATTTTACCCTCACGGGACTGTGCGATAAGCTGTCGGAAACTGTCATGCACGATAAATTTCTGCTCTGCGGATAAGAAAGAATAGTTGTACGGTATCAATTCATAGTAAGCAAACACCTCATTGTCCTTGTTCCAGACAAGGTTATTGTCAATATATTTTATCGGGAACATAATTCACACTCCTTACTGCCGTGATTGTTTCATTCAATATCTGCTTATGCAGTTTTACGGCTTTTCCTGCATAAGTGATTTTCGGTCTTATCGCATAGGTTATCTGTGATTTCAAAAAGCTGTACGGCTTCTTTCCGTCAAAGTCTTTTGCGACATAAACCAAGTGAGAGCAACGGGAATACCAAAGTATTTGAGAAATGCTCCCTCAATCATGGAAAGTGGGGGAATATCCCCAAACAGAATGATGATAAATTCCGTAATCACAAACCATGTAATCTGTGTAAAAGTAACGGGAAAGGGTAAGTTAAAGTCATTGATTGCATACAAGACTTTTTCCACGTTCCAGATACCCGTGTAGCTTTTAATCTTTTTCAAGTTCTTTCAGCTCCTTTCGTAAATTTCTAAATGGAAAAGGACAGCCATTTTCAGACTGTCCCTTAAAAGAGAAATATGCTGTCAGTAGCAACAATGCTTGTCGCTGATCTTCCAGCGTTAGTATGGTATCTCGCACATACCTCGGCTTGTTTCAATGAAGCAACCGCCCATATCCAAATCTCGCCCGTAGGCTTCATAGTCAATGTAGTTCTGCAAGCTGGGTGGAATATCCCCTAGTGCCTGCAATTCGTCTATGTAGTAGTAGGCAACATCTGTCATGGTTTCACAGTCGGATAATAATAAATATCGTCCTTGTGTTCCACGACTTCTTCCAGCGTCCCAAAGTGCTGATAAATTCGTCCAGACACTCTACGATATAGTCGGGAAGTTCCTCTATCATTTCATACATATCATTGAGTTCTTCAATGGAAACATACTCGCCAATCGCAATCGGGAAGTTGTCGGTATCATGGATTGCGTATTCCTCATACTGTTCATTTAAGCCGATTTTTTCTTTTACATCTTCCTCGTCAATGGGGAACGTGAACCAAGCACCGACTAAATAGCCCTCATTGTATTTGCCAAGATTAGCAATGTAAACCGCCATATCATCAATCATAAGCACCACCTCATTTCCTACTCTGACAGTTCAAAGATACCGTGTTCCGTTACTAAAAATTTCCCGTGTTCCTGCAAGTGAGAAGCATAGGCTTCAAAGTCAAAATAGTATTCTTGACAGTCCTCGGATAAATGTTTGAACGTCGGGTCATTCATCAGCTTTTGCCTTGCAACATCTATCATGCTTTTGCAGTCGGGATAAACCGTAATCACGTTCCTGCAAATATAAAGTGCTTCTAAATTTTCATACACCGCAAGAAGTGCTGTATATTCTTCCTGCATATCGCTTGAAAGCTGGCGGTACATAAAATCGAATTCGTTGAGCTGGTACACGCTTGTATGTTCGTGAACTTCATCAGCATAAGGCAACACCTTTTCGATAATGCGGTAATCCCCACTTTCTGCACCGATACCTAACTTTTCTTCAAACTCTGCAACATCTATCGGCAGGTCGAACCAGTATGATATTGTTTCTTCGCCAGTTGTTCCTTTCGTTTCCACCAGCACCCTTGTTTCCTGCATTGTTCCTCACGTCCTTTCTGTTGTTTTATCACATCTTTTATGGTCTGGTACGACATACTAAACACATATTTAGAAAAATCTTCTAACTGTTTTTCTTCATAGTCGGCAGGGTTCAGTCGTTTCATTTCATGCCATACCTTACGCTTGTAAGAGGGCAGGTCAGAAATATAATCACAGCCGACTTTTGACTGCATATTCTTAAAAATATCGTTCATTTCATCACTCCAATCTGAAATTTTGGTAAGAAAAAAGCAGTAAACCGTTATGATTTACTGCTGATATACGTGTTATAAAACCAAAATAATTATAGTGGTTCTTTTCTAAAAGAATCTTCCATGAAATCCATAATTGCGTCGTACATTTTTACAATATCTTGATATTCCAAATAAAGTTGTTTATCTTCTTCACGGTAGCCAATTCCAAACTTATCAAATTTCTCAAAGCCTTTTGTTAGCCTACCACCATTATGAACAACCATGTTTCTAGCGTCACGAATTGTTGTAATGTATTCCCAATTCTTATTTTCATAAAACCCCTTAATATTTACTTCGTTTTTTAGGTATTTAGCGGCTCTTTCTAATCCACTACCTTTTATATCCTTTAACTCTTTTGTAAGATGTTCAGTATCGTGATATATTCGGCAAAGTGTATTTACTGATTCCTCTAATAATGAAACCATTGTTAATAATAAGGAGTATTGTGTTAAAAGTCTACACGACAACTATGGAGTGAACCACTTGTCATTGCCCAACTTTCTGTTACAAAATCATCATTTTGACGAGCTTGCTGTGCTATATCTCGATAACTTTCAGCTATCGCATCTAAAGCAATTTTGTTATTTTCAATCACACTTCTAAAAGGGTAAAAATCACAATGAGCTAGATATAATGCCATATCACCCGCTTTACTCATATTATAGTATTTCATATCTGGAAATTTTACATCACTATCTATACTACTCATTTTATTCCTCTTTTCTTAGATTATTTGTGTTATAGTATATCATACACCTTTATCTTGTACAAATGAATAAAATAGTTTTTCGACAAAGGAGGAATTTAAATTACGCCCCAATAATCTTATTGAACAGCTCTAACAGTACATCTTTCACACCGCCAGCGTTGAATACCAAACCGACAGCAATCAAGGCAACTACCAAGAAGCCAATGAGCTTTGAAAACTCACGCTTGAACCCTAAGTAGATACCGATAACCACGATCGCCATAAGCACTAAGCTCTGTGCGTTTGATAAAAACCATTGATATAAATTTTGTCCGAAATTCATTTAATTGTCCTCGCTTTCTTTTCATTGTTTCATTTCACAGTCAGCTTCTTTGCCGACATTCAAAATACACATCAAGACTACGCCGATACCCATTCCCATAGATACCAGCAGGAAGTCTTTTACTAATACCCACATTTTTTATCACTCCTAACTTTCCACCAAATCTTTTGCAGGGGTCGTCTGCTGTTTGATTATCATTTCATGCTTTTCTGTGAGCTTTGCCTGCTGTTCGATTGTTTCCATGTAGTCTGTACCGTTTCCCTTATCAATCTTTTTCAGCATTTTCAAGGTTGGTGCTACCTGCCTTTGTACCCAACGCAATGTACGTTCTAAGGTGTAAGGCTCTGGCTTTGTCGTCAGTTTCAAGCTCTGTCTGTTATCGCCGATAAACCAAGCCCAGCGGTCATTGAGCTTCCAGTCATTTTTTCGCTTGTCTGGTTCTTCATCAACAAACCGCACATACTGGTTGATGATAGAAAAGCAGTCTGTTCTGCGTCATAATAAGTCAACAAATCTCGTACTGCATAATAGGCTCGTTCATTTCTAAGCCGTATCTCAAAACGATTGATAATGTCGGCTTCTTCAAGCGGTGTCCCTAACTTGACGTACTGCTCATAGTCTTTTCATAGATACAGAAATACACATCTGATTTCAGCGAACCAAGATAAAGTGTACGTCCCATATATTCTCTGTCGTCCTCTCTGTGCTTGATAAGTTCGCCAGACTGGTAAAACTTATAACTTCTGGACTTTCCGATATATTCCCGTTTTCTGCATTTTTCCGCAAGCTCTGGAATATCCAAAATGCCCGTATGGTCGTTGATAGCAAGGTCGATACGTTTCATCACGCCACCGTCTATAAGTGCGTCCATGAGGAAGTCATACCAGCTTCTTTGCTGTGCCAGCAGGTAACTTTCAAACTGTCGGCAACCACGCCCCTTTAATTCTAAAAGGACACCTTTTTCTTCGTCAGCCGACGTATAGATAAAGATGTCCCCTAAAGAATAATGCTCCGCATAACTGTAATGTCCGTAATCTTCATGGAGCATATAATTGATATTCAGTTTTAATATATCTTTGATGATGTGCTGTATATCCAGCGTGGAAAAACGAATTTTCACATAATCAAACAGCATGGTAAGCGGTGCTTCTGGATTGAACCTTGCCAGTTCTTTATGCAGAGTTTCCAGAAGTTCCTTTGACGGCTTCATTTTTCCACTTTCTATCTTGTTGAGATATTCCCTTGTGATACCCGAAGCCACCGCCAGCCTGCCTTGTGAGATACCGTAAGCAATCCGTTTCTCCCGTAATTCTTTTATCCATTGTTCTTCATTCAGAACCATACCCCCAATCTGTAAAGTGTGAAGTTTTTTAAGGCGACTTCACAGCCGATTTTTGCTAGAAAACCATGCCAGAAGCCTTATGTTTCCTATGTTTTTTGTCTATTGTCTATTTGCAAACGTACCCCTCTGTTAGATACCGAGGGGTTTTACCTGCTGGCGTGGCTTACGCCACACCAGCAACGGCTAGTCCGTGCCGTCGCCTTTCGCTTCGCACGTCGCCGTCCCGTCCTGCCTTGCTTGTGCAAGAGAGCCGATAGTCTGCAAAAAATCATGTCCTTTCGGGACTAAAGGCGTGTAAAACTCACTGATAACGCTTGTTCCCACATCACAATAGCCACGCCCCTTGATACGCTTCTGAAAAAACTGTTTTTTCACATCTGAACCGAACAGCATACCGTAACCTAATTCGCTGATACGCCCCAAGCCCACACGGAAATTGAAGTTATCTCTGATACCGTCCGAGAAATACTTTGCGTCTGGACGCTGGCAGGCAACGATAAGGAAATAACCTGCTTGTCGTCCTAACATAACGATTTTCTTTAACTGGCTAAGTAAGCTCACACTTTCTTTCGTCCCCAGCATTTCAAAAAATGCTACATATTCATCAAAGATAAGAAAGCAGGGTGGCAGTCCCAGATAGGCATAGTTTTCGCCCGTCTTATAGTTCGGGTGTTGCTTCATTTCCTCACTTCGCTGTACCATGCCCTCATAAAAGGCATTGACACAGTCTATCATTTCTTCTTTGGTGTGATACACATTTCCCATAACTGTTCCTAAGTCTGCTAAGTCCGCATTTTTCGGGTCTAAGATGTAAAGGACAGCGTTAGTATGCAGTAAGGCTTCAATGAGCGTCAGCAGAAAATACGTTTTACCGCCACCAGTCCCACCAGCAATCAGAGCGTGAGGGAGTGCGTCATATTCCCAGACAAGATTTTTCATCAGTCTAAGACAGCCGTTTTCTGCCCGTACTTCATCAATGGTAATGCGGTTCGCTATCATATCATAAAGCAGGGTATATTCGATATAACCGTCATGTAAGGTCTTGTCGGTCAGTTCGCAATACAAGCCACTTTCCAATTTATCCTCTAACCGTAAAAGCTGGTCTTGATATTTCCCCAGCGTAATTTCACAGCGGATATGAAGCAGTCCCTTTTCCATTTGATAATAAATCTTTGGAAACCAGACGATTTTTCCCTTGATCTGCTTTGCAGGTCAGTAAAAAAACCGCTGTCTTGTACGGTATCAGCTTCATACCACTTATTTTCCAGTACCATTCTTGCCAGCTTTTGACGGTGCAGGAGCTTCTTGAAACCGTCGTAACAAAAGCGGTAATATAGAAAAGCGACCAATGCACAAACACCAGTCGCTATCAGTATGGTTATGAAGTTGTAAGGGGAAAGCGTCAAGCCGTTCTCTAACAAGCTGAAATGCTCCCAATCGGTACACATGAGCTGTTTGATATTGAGTAACAAGAGAACCGCCACGAATACAAACAGAAGCGTCCCTATGGAAAAATGATAGACAAGGTGTTTGTCGCTGGCTCTGATACGGTGTCCTTTGTTCCAAATCTTACGCATAAATCAATCACTCCTTTCTGGGTATGAAAAAAACAGTCAATCCTAAGACTAACTGCTTTTTCATTACTATTCATTAAAAATCTTCTGAGTCCAACACTTTATATCCAGCCTCAATTAACGCTTGTGCAAACAGACCTTGACCTTTTATCAATTTTCCCGTAAAACTACCATCATAAATATTTTTGACTGCACAAGTTGGGCTTCTTGATTGCAGAATAACTAAGTCTATTTCCACACTTTTTATTTCATTTAAAGCCAACTGTACCGCATGACGATATTCCTCATCAACAATATTTCCATTTATATCCATGACAATACCATTTACTATTTCCGCACTAGGACGTGGTGTAGGCATATTCGCTAATAATTCTG
>ENA-OUNI01000843-OUNI01000843.1-human-gut-metagenome-genome-assembly--contig:-NODE-843-length-13538-cov-2.851465_pt1 | contig 13538 bp, 12 predicted proteins | sample MGYA00242499_ERZ504580 | MGnify/ENA primary metagenome ERZ504580 (study PRJEB26092, sample SAMD00036315) | human gut metagenome | host: Homo sapiens | study: EMG produced TPA metagenomics assembly of... | reverse complement strand
CGGTTGCCGCAGTGCTGATTGTCGCTTGCTTCGAGTTCGCGTTGGTGCCGCTGTGGAGATTGCTGACCTTGGTTGAAAACGTGATGTCTTTTCCGGCAAGGCCATGCGTTGGGTGAATCACATTCTCGTATATGCGGGGATTGAAGGCATGCTGGTGCTCGCGTGATGGTCGGTCAAATCTGGTTGTCGCCTTCACGCTTTCTGATGGCTGCGATGGGGGTTGACGGGCAAATGTTCCCATACGTCGTGCTGGCGGTCGGAGTGGCGGCGCTTCTACTGATCGCGGCGTTCGAACTGTTGATGGTGGTGATGCGCTCGCTGTTGATGCAGGCCATCGAACAGCGTGATGAACTGGCGGCGGTGATCTGATATGGCCATTCGTGTGAACCTTGATGTGATGCTCGCCAAAAGGAAGATGAGTGTCAATGAGCTGGCGGAGCTATAGCATAACGCCGGTCAATGTTTCGGTGTTGAAGAACGGGCGGGCCAAGGCGATACGGTTTTCCACGCTTGATACCATATGCGAGACGTTATGTTGTCAACCGGGAGATGTGCTCGAATGGGTTGCCGACGAAGATGAATAACGTCTTGCGGTAATGCGATCATCGAACGTATGTACGAATGTTTGAACCTGTTTTCAGAGCCGACCAAGGCATGGTTCAAACATGCGTTCAGTCGGCCCACTGAAGTCCAGCAGCAGGTGTGGCCGGCCATCCATTCCGGCGAGAACGTGCTCGTTGTGGCGCCCACAGGGTCGGGTAAAACCCTTTGTGCGTTCCTTTCGGCTCTTGACCGGCTTATGGCGGGCGGGACGCGTTCCGCAGGAGTGGATGTTCATGGCGAAATCGCGGCAGCCAAGAGCCATGCGGAACAAAAAGCTGCAGGGAAAGGCTCCCGCAAGAAAACGAAGCGTGGCGTCAAAGTGCTATACATTTCGCCTCTGAAGGCGCTTGGCGCTGATGTGGCGAAGAACCTTGAACTGCCATTGCAGGGAATTTCCCAGCAGTATGAGGCGATGGAGCTGCCCATCCCCGATGTCGAAGTGGCCATGCGCAGCGGCGACTCCACACCTGAACAACGTCGAAGAATCGTCAGCCATCCGCCGGATATTCTCGTCACCACGCCGGAATCACTATTCCTGCTGCTCACCTCCAAGGCGAACAGCATATTGACGAGCGTGGAGACGGTGATCGTCGACGAGATTCATGCGGTCGCAGGTACAAAACGCGGCGCGCACCTCGCTGTCAGCCTCGAACGCCTTGATAAGTTGATTGGGCATCCAGTGCAACGCATAGGGCTTTCGGCAACCGTTAATCCCGTTGAGGAAGTAGCACGGTTTCTCGGTGGTTCGCAACCGGTAACGGTGGTGAACCCCGGCGCTGTTCCGGCCATGGATTTAAAAGCCGTGGAACCATTGCGCAATATGCTCGACACCAGCGCTACAGGCGGTTCGGTATGGCCGGTCATTGAACGGTCCATTCTCGACGAGGTGTTGCGGCACCGAACCACATTGATATTTGTCAACTCGCGTGGACTGGCGGAGAAGCTCACCGCACGGCTCAACGACATGTATGCGGAGTCGAAACAGGGCACGGTGGCAACTGATCTGAGTGAGCACCGTGACTTGGGCTCACCGGAGGGCCGCGAGCAATTTGCCGGGCACTATGACTCGGTGGTGGGATCCACCACCATGCTGGTTGAATCGCATGAAGACATTGATGCGATTGCCATGGCTCATCACGGGTCCGTGTCAAAAGATAGACGTAAACAGATCGAAGAACAGTTAAAACGCGGCGAATTACGTTGCGTGGTGGCCACTTCCAGCCTGGAACTCGGCATCGATATGGGTTCGGTGGATCTCGTGGTTCAGGTGGCCGCCCCATTGTCGATCGCATCGGGATTGCAGCGAGTGGGCCGTGCCGACCACAATGTCGGCGGAGTCTCGCACGCGTTGTTCTTCCCCATAACCCGCCAACAGATTATTGGCGTAACAACCAGCATGGAATGCATGAGGGAAGGGGCTATAGAACCATTGCATATGCCCCGCAACCCTCTGGACGTGCTCGCACAGCAGACCGTCGCAGCCGCGGCCATGGAAGATCTTTCCACGAACGATTGGTACGAGCTTGTGCGTCGTTCCGCACCTTTCCAAAATCTCGACCGGTCTATGTTCGACGCTGTCATCGGCATGATGACGGGCGCCTACAACAGTGAGAGCTTTTCCGCATTCCGTCCACCGCTGCAATACAACGAAGAGGCAAAGCTGATTTCCGCACGTCCAGGAGCGCAACGCTTGGCGGTGACCAGTGGCGGCACCATACCCGACCGTGGCATGTACGCGGTGGTGCTTCCAGAAGAGGGCTCTGGTCCAGGTCCTCGGCGAGTGGGCGAGCTTGATGAGGAAATGGTATACGAATCCCGCGTGGGAGATGTCATCACTTTGGGGACTTCCACCTGGCAGATTCAGGAGATCACACGAGATAGGGTAGTGGTGGTTCCTGCTCCCGGGCGCACCGCGCGCTTGCCATTTTGGCATGGGGATCAGGATGGGCGTGATTATGGTTTCGGATTGGCGCAAGGGCGTTTGACGCGTGAGCTCAGCCAAGGATTGCATAGGCGTGAACCAGCAAAGAATGGTGATCAGAATACGGCTCAGACTGTATTGGAAGCACAGTTCAACCGTGAGACCGCGCAACGTTTGGAGCGAGATGGTCTCGACCATAATGCCATAAGCAATCTTGCCAAACTGCTTGACGAGCAATGTGAAGCGACCGGTACGATTCCTTCGGATCGTGATCTCGTGGTGGAGCGTTGCCGGGATGAAGGCGGAGATTGGCGCATCATCATCCATTCACCATATGGTAGGCGCGTGCATGAGCTTGGGCGTTAGCATCACCACTCGAATCAAACAGCGGTTTGGTTTCGACGGTCAAGTGTACGCGGTCGACGATGGCATTGTTTTACGATTGCCGGACGGTTACGGCGATTTGCCTACACGTGAGCTGTTGCTATTCGACGTGGACGAATTGCAACGCACTGTTGAGACGCAAGTTGGCGAAAGCGTGCTTTACATGGCTCGATTCCGCGAATGTGCGGCCAGATCACTGTTTCTGCCGCGCACACGTCCCGGTAAGCGTGTGCCTCTCTGGCAGCAGCGGTTGAAGGCCGCGCAACTGTTGAATGCGGCTCGTACTTGCAAGAACTTCCCCCTCTTGTTGGAAACTGCGCGCGAATGCCTGCAGGACGTATATGATTTGCCGGCATTACGCACGATTATGACAGGCCTGCATGCGGGAACAATACTTTTATCGGAGGCAACTACTGAAACACCTTCTCCGTTTGCGCAGAACATGCTGTTCGGCTTCGTTGGATCGGTGATGTACCAGTATGACGTGCCCCAAGCCGAACGAAGCACGCAGTTGCTGTCCATGGATCTGGAAGTGCTCGAACGGCTTCTAGGAAGCACGGATATGGCATCGTTGTTGGACGCCGAAGCTATTACACAAGTGGAGGACGAGCTTGCTGGGCGAACATTCTGGAATGATCTCGCCGAAGAAGATATCAGCGGGCGCGTAACAAGATACGCCAAAACGCATGGACCATTCACCGCTGACAAGATGATTGCCGAACTGGGCATTGACGCGGCTCAGGCGGTGCATGCGCTTGATGAACTGGATGCCCGAGGAGAACTCATCAAGGAAGATTCACTGATTCAGGTGAGACTTCCGAAAAGAACGATATTCAGCAATGGCTCCACAAGGATGTTTTCCGGCGTATTCGAGCATTGTCTCTTGCCAAGCCAGAAAGGCCGTCAAACCGGTCGATCCGAGCGTCTATCAGGCGTTTCTGCTTAATCGTCAGGGCGTTGGCCCTGTTGGAGGTGAACGCTACGAAGGCGTTGATGGTCTGATGCGTGTCATCGAGCAGTTGGAAGGCGTGTTCCTGAACGCTTCGGTATGGGAGTCCATGGTATTCCCGGCACGTGTGCGTGACTATCAGCTAGTATGCTCGACGAACTCATCTCATCGTCGGATGTGGTGTGGGTCGGTTCGAAAGCAAGTGGATCCAACGCCAAAGAAGCTGGTGAGATCGCCTTCTATCCAGCAGGTTCCTTGCTGCTCAACCAGCCTGAATCGGCGGTGGATAAGCTGAACGATAATGAAACGTTGCCCATGCCGGATGCCGTGTTAACGGCGTTAAGCGGTGGCGGAGCATTTCCTATTCAACTGCTTTCAGCCGTGACAAAAACCATCTGGCTTGAGCATGCCGAAGCGCAGGTGAACCCCGAAACGGGTGAAATCATCTTTCCGGCATGGGGCGAGCGGCAGTTCGAAGAAGCCTTATGGTCACTGGTATGGCAGGGGAAAATGACGAACAGTTCGTTCGCACCAGTACGAGCGCTTCTGCACGGAGCAAAACCGTTCGCGCACCCCGTCGTGCCGCGCGTAGACGCGTCACCATGCGTCCTCCAACACCATTGGCGCTGAGTGGATTATGGTCCGCAGTATCTTGTGGCGACGGGCGAACCGTTATGCCAAACAAACCACTAGACGGTGTTATCGAGCCGGGCATGCTCGAAAACAGCGATACCGGCATTGGCATGGCGCATACGGCAAGTGTAGAGGAGCGTGAGCTGGCGCTCATCGACTCATTACTGGACCGATACGGCGTGATTGCCGCTCCTTTGGTTGACAAGGAACGGATTGCCGGAGGATTTTCAGCGCTCTATCCGGTACTCAAACGAATGGAAGAACATGGCACACTGGTCCGAGGCATGTTCGTGAAAGGTTTTGGCGCGGCACAATTCGCGGAACGAGACACCGTCGACGCGCTGCGCAGCGACACGCAATGGCACAGTCAATCCTGCGTTGCGCTCGACGTGACCGATCCCGCCAATCTCACTGGTTCCGCAATCGCCTGGCCAGAACAGGATTACCTCAAACCAGCACGCAGATCCGGTTCCATCATTGTGCTCAAACAAGGCGAACCGGTACTGTTCTCCGTACCAAAAAGCCATAAAATTGTCAGCTTCACCGCAGACGAAACAATATTAAGACCGTCATGCGCCGAACTTGCCTACGTATTGCAGCGCCAACCAGCGGCAGCATCAGCTTCAGCGAAATGAACGGAACATCATTGAAAGCACGCAATGAATACCGGCAAATCCTTTACGCCGCAGGTTTCGTCGATAGTCCGCAAGGCATGAAACTTTACTGTTGAAAAAGATCATCATCGCTAATGCATAGTGACAGCGCGGACGAAAACGCAGGAACAACAATGCCCGCGTCCTACGAACGGAATCCTAAACGATTCCAAACTTCGCAAAACGCGGGCACGTCACATTGCAATGGGTCAGCCGACGATGGCGATTGGCGCGGAAAGTTCCGTACCAGAACCGTCACGACGCATATCCGGCTTCGGCAATTCCACGCCGGCACCGCCCTCCGTGGAAGCATGTACCGGATATGTGCCCACGAAGCGAGGATCAACGTATCCTGCCCCTTAAGGAAACGCTGCGAACGCACGCCACCGGTACCGCGACCCTTTGTCGGGTACATCTCCAACGGGGTTACCTTCGCTGAACCATTCTCCGTGCCCGGCAGTGCTTCGGAATCGCCGGCAACCGTCAACACCACGGCTCCAGACGCGGAGAACAGGCCATTGTCTCCCTCCTCGTAATTCCAAGCCACCTTGTTGGCGGGAATCACCGCAAACGCGCAACCGAGCAGCCTTCAGCCAAGCGGATACCTGCCATGCCGCCCGCGGTACGGCCCTGAGGGCGTACGTTCTTCGCATCAAACGTCAGCAAAGACGAGTCGGTAGAAACAAACACCAGTCGATCCTCATCGCGCGCTTCAGCGGCAGCCAGCACTTCATCGTCATCCTTCAAATCGATGATGCTCCATGAATCCATCGTGGTGGGCGACTCACGATTCCAACGCTTGATCACGCCATTACGCGTGCCCAATGCAAGAGGAGCAGGTTCTGCGGCATGATCACCGGAATCATCGGCAGTTGGCATGGCAATCGCAGCAATCACGCGTTCGCCGCGAATCGGATCGGTATTTTCCGTCATACCGATCAACTCTTCGGCATGGACGCCGCCAGTCACATGGAGCGGACCATCCGCAGACACAACCGGCAACTCCACGACATGCGCCACAATCAGACGGCCGGCAGATGTGATCAAACCATATGAGGAACGTGTGGTGGTAGGGAAAATCGAAATAATCTGATCGTCCTGCACACGTTTGTCGGCAGAAGAACGATTCTCCCAACGTTCCAACGCATCTTCGGAGGTTCGCGCGATCAAACCCGTGGCCGACAGCATCACCGCACATGGTTCGTCGTCAATCTGCAATGCCACAGCGGCCGCATTGTCTTCACCGGCCTTCGTCGCTGCCTTAGCGGCTGCGGCAACATCAGCTGCTGCGGAAGAGACCGTTGCGGCGGCACGGGCTGCGGCCATAGCCGAAGCGGACACGCCATCATCACCATGCGCCACAACAGGCACAAGCTTACCATCGGCATCCTCATCCAGCAATACGGTTCGACGAGGCGTGCCATACGTGGCGACGGCCTCATCCATTTCGGAGATCACCACATTGTCGAGCGCTTCGGCGGAAGCGAGAATACGATCCAACTCTTCGATACGTTGCTTCAAATCGTCACGTTCCGACTCAAGCTCGATGCGGCTCATTTTCGTCAGACGACGCAGACGCAAGTCAAGAATGTACTGTGCCTGAATCTCATCCAAATCGAATACGGCAATCAGCTTCGTCTTCGCGGCATCAGCATCGTCAGACGAACGAATCACCTGAATCACTTCGTCAATGTCGACCATCGCAAGCAGAAGCCTTCGACCAAATGCAGACGCTCCAACGCCTTCTTCTTACGGAATTCGCTACGACGGCGAATCACCACACGACGATGGTCCACCCACACCTGAAGCATTTCCTTCAAACCCATGGTGTGCGGGCGGCCGTTGACCAACGCCACATTGTTGATAGTGAAATTGTCTTGCAACGGCGTGTGCTTGAGCAGTTGCGCAAGCACGGCGTTCGGATCGAAACCGGTTTTGATTTCAATGACAAGACGAGTGCCGTTATGACGATCCGTCAAGTCGATCGCCCCGGAAATACCTTCCAGCTTGCGATTCTTCACGCCCTCGGAAATACGTTCCAGCACTCGTTCGGGCCCCACCATGAACGGCAGTTCCGTCACGACGATGGCTTTCTTACGGGCCGTCACATTTTCGATATGCGTCACTGAACGCGTGGTCAACGCGCCACGTCCGGTCTCATACGCCTCACGAATGCCGTTACGCCCAACGATCACGCCGCCACTTGGCCAGTCCGGACCTGGAACATAGCGCATAAGCTCTTCCAACGTGGCATCAGGATGATGCATCAGATGCTTGGCCGCGGCAACCACCTCGCCCAGATTATGCGTCGCCATATTCGTGGCCATGCCGACGGCAATACCGGAACCGCCATTGACCAGCAGATTCGGAATCGCAGCGGGCAAAACAGTCGGCTCCTGCAGCTTGTTATCGTAATTCGGCGTGAAATCAACGGTATTCTCACCGATATTGGCATTCATGCCAAGCGCTGCCTGGGCCATACGCGCCTCAGTGTAACGGGAGGCCGCAGGACCGTCGTCAAGGGAACCGAAGTTACCATGGCCATCCACCAACGGCAATCGCATCGCAAACGGCTGCGCAAGACGAACCATCGCCTCATAGATGGCGGAGTCGCCATGCGGGTGCAACTTGCCCATAACCTCGCCGACCACACGGGCCGATTTCATATACGGACGATCAGGATTGAGATTCATCTGGCCCATCTGATAGATGATGCGGCGTTGCACCGGCTTCAGACCATCTCTGGCATCGGGCAACGCGCGGGCATAGATCACCGAATACGCGTATTCGAGGAACGACTTGCTCATCTCCTCATTCAACGGTGTTTCGACGATGTTCTCTTTGACCGTACGCGGGTCAAAGGCTGGTTTTGCCGGTTTGCGGTGCGACACCATGCGGTGAATCTCCTCACGGAAAAGTAATGGTAATCAACCTAGCAATGCTACCAGCCGGTACCGCCGCGGTGCTTGAATGGGAATTATGAGTGTTGAAGTGCCAAGCGTCGAAGAGCTGCTCACCATGACCGAACCGGCATGCTACGGCGATGACGTGTCATCTGAAGGAACCCGTGGGGAGCGTTGCACCTGTCATCGGTACTTCCTGCTGTTTCCAACGCCATCGGATACCCCATGCCAACGGCAGTCCATCCTGATCCGAAGCGTTTGCAGGGAGCGCTCGGCATTCCCGATGCGACTTCCGTGGTTGTGGCGCTCGTGGACGGTCTCGGCTACTGGAATCTCAACATGAGGCTGGGACATGCCCCTACTTGCGTGCGCTGATGAACGACACCGCCAATCAACGTCCCATCGCAACATGCATGCCAAGCACCACCGTCGCAGCCATGTCTACCTTCGGTACGGGAACATGCCCCGGTATGACCGGTATGACCGGCTACACGCAGCTCAATCCGAAAACCGATGAAATATGCCAGCTGATTTCCTTCAAAAACGCAATTCCTCCGCTTGAATTGCAGCAACAACCGACCATTTTCGAACGGCTGAGCGCGCAGGATGTTCGAGTGACCAGTTCTGGACTGCCGAAATTCGCCTTTTCCGCGTTGACGCAGGCGGCGCTACGGGGCAGCGACTACATTTCCAACGATGATCCGCGAAAACGGATTGCAGCCGCGGCGCAAGCGGCAAAAACGCCCGGTCTGACATATTTGTATCTGAGGGACACCGATAAGATCGGGCACAATTACGGTTGGGATTCCGACAAATGGATCGGCACGTACGAGCGCGTCGACGGGCAACTCGGCCTTCTTCGCCGTAGCGTGCCCAAAGGCACATTGATTGTGATTGTGGCGGACCACGGTATGATCACCACTGATCCCGAATCCGTGATTGACATTGCACAGGATCAGCGGCTCATGCAGGGCGTCGCCCATGTCGGCGGTGAACCGCGTTGCGTCATGCTCTACGCGGAACAAGGCGAGAATCCAGAAGACATCGCCACACGATGGCGCAGCGTGCTGGAGGACCGTGCGCAGGTGCGCACGCGCTCGCAGGCAATGGATGAAGGCGTGTATGGGCCGGTGGAAGCTCGCGTCGAACCGATGATCGGCGATGTGATCGTATCGGCCGCCAAAGCCGTCACTATTGTGGACTCACGTACGCAAGCAGAAAAGGCGATGCACCTGCCAAGCGTGCACGGGTCGCTCACCATGCTCGAATCCGACATTCCCTGCTTGATCGACGTGGCCTAACTTCAGTCGCCAAACAGGATTTCGTCCCAGCTTGGCACGGCGGAACGTCCGGCACGACGCTTCGATTTGGTGGTGTTCTGGCTATGCGGGTCAAGTGTCTGGTTCTCGTTCGCCATGTTCGAAGCAGGCTCCGGCGTGGATGGAACGGTATTGCGTGTGTCGGTGTTTGTTGCGCTGGCTGTATTGGCTCCTGCAGCAGGGTTCTCCGGTCGGCTCGGCAGAGGCAAGTCGGATGCGATGGCTGGCGCGTTCGGCGTGTCAGGCGTGTCGGATTCATTAGACACGCCGCCGATTGGTGCGATCGGAACGGAAGGCGCTGCCGCGGGACGGGCTGCAGGCATGGACGGCTCGGGCGTGTTCCATGCGGACACCGTTTGCTCGATACGCGCCGACCGTGCGGAATTTCCGGGAAGATTCAGTGACACGAGAAAATTTTCATCGGCGTGTTTCTCGGCGTGTCCTTCTTTCGATGTGTCCTGTTCTCCAATGAGTTTTCGTGCTGCGGAATTCAGGCAGCTTACGGCATTGTCGTGCATGTTCCACGACCATTCCGCGCAGACATTGTGACCGGAGGAGACGAACTGAGCGCTGATTTTCCAAGGCTCCAATCCAAGTCTGGTGGCCTTCCAAGTCACATCTTCCAAGCGCACCCGCGCTGCCGCAAAAGTGCGTTCGATCAGTTCGGAAAGCGTGCGTACGCGGCTTTCCTTCGGCGCTGGAACGGCGAGAAACTGCTCGATCGCATATTGCTTTTCCGTTTCGACCGAAGCCGAGAAACGCCGAACAAGCGCTTCGCTTAACGAATATCTTTCCGCGACACGCGCGGGATCGGCGCCAGCGCGAATCAACGATTGAATTTGCGAAATCGGCAGGGTGGGTGGGATGCGTGTTTTCTGTTCCTCCTGTACTTCGGAACGAATCTGCTTGGCCTCCAAAATGGCTCTTTCAAGCGCTTCGTCGACCTTTACAGCGAACTTTCCGGCACCTGAAACAAAGACGAGTTCACCGGTGTCGCTGACATGATCGAACCGCGCTTCCTCGAGTGAATTCCCAGGCACAACACACCACTTTCCTTCAAGAATTTCTGTTTATTCCATTGTGCCCCACGTGTCGGATTTTACGAGTATTTCGATTCGTGTATCCTATGCGGGGTAAAAGTCATGTATCCTATGGCGCATAAGCACCATAGATGACGAAAGGAATCTCGATGGCACAGGATTATGATTCCCCGCGCAACAAAGACGAGGACGAGGAGTCGCTCCAGGCTTTGGGCAAGAGCTCCCAGAACACTTCCAACGATATGGACGATGACGAGAACGCCATCGCCGAAGATTACGAGCTGCCCGGTGCGGACCTCAGCAATGAGGACGCCTCGGTGACCGTCATTCCTATGCAGGGTGACGAGTTCATCTGCTCCGAATGCTTCCTGGTGAAGCACCGTAGCCAGCTTGCCTACACCACTGACGACGGTCAGCCGGTGTGTCAGGAGTGCGCTGCCTGATGGCGTTCGACGAAGCATATAACGAACCGGAAAACGTTGAGGTTCTGGTAAAGTCGCTGGATCCTGACCATCCGGCGGAATTGTATTATGCCCATGCCGGTGACGCTGGCGCTGATCTGCGCACTACGGAGGAAGTCACGCTGAAGCCGTTCCAGCGGGCACTGGTGCCTACAGGAGTGGCGATCGCCCTTCCAGCGGGTTACGTGGCTCTGGTGCATCCACGGTCCGGTCTTGCCGTCAAGCAGGGTGTGACTGTGCTCAATGCGCCGGGAACCATCGACGCGGGGTACCGTGGTGAGATCAAGGTGCCGCTGATCAATCTTGATCCGGAACACACCGTGACGTTCCATCCGGGAGACCGTATCGCGCAGCTGGTTATTCAGCGTTACGTCGAAGCGAAGTTCATCGAGGCGGAAACGCTGCCTGGGTCGGATCGCGCTGAGCGTGGGTTTGGTTCCACAGGCGTGGCTTCCTGAGCTGAACGCACTGGCTTAGTCGCAGAGGAATCGGCAAACGCTGACATCTCAATGGTTTCGGGGGTATTTGGCCGTGCAACACGCGGTCGGATGCCTCGGATGCACGGTGAGGCGCGGGTAGTATAGGGAGCATTGCGAGCGAGGAGGTGGACGATGGGTGACGTTGAGCGTGAGGTTCATTCTGCCCGAATGTTGGGCTGCGAGATCAGCACGAATCCGCTTGATCCGCTTGAGCCGATCCTGAAGATGTGCGAATACCATCATCCCGATGAGGACATAAGCATTCTTGAGCGCGCTTATGAGCGTGCGGTCAAGCAGCATTCTTCGCAACGGCGCAAATCGGGCGAGCCGTACATCATCCACCCGTTGGCCGTGGCGCAGATTCTTGCCGATCTCGGCATGGGACCGTTGGTTGTGGCCGCCGGCCTGTTGCACGACACGGTTGAGGACACCGACTATACGCTCGATGAGTGCCGCGCCGAGTTCGGCGATACCGTGACCGGTTTGGTCGATGGCGTCACCAAGCTTTCCAAGATGGAATACGGCGATTCCGCGCAAGCCGAAACCATTCGCAAGATGGTGGTCGCGATGAGCCGCGACGTGCGTGTGCTGGTCGTCAAACTCGCCGACCGTGTGCACAACGCGCGTACCTGGCGTTACGTCAAAACTCCGAGCGCGCAGAAGAAAGCGCATGAAACGCTTGACGTGTACGCGCCACTTGCCAATCGTCTCGGCATGAACGCGATCAAAACCGAATTGGAAGAGCTCAGCTTCAAAGTGCTCTATCCGAAGATCTACAACGAGATCGTGGTGCTGGTGGCCCGTCGCGCAGGCCAGCGAGACGTGTATTTGAAGCAGATTCTCGCGGAGATCAACGAAGATCTTGACGAACAGAACATTACGGCGTACGTAACGGGACGTCCGAAGGACTATTTCTCGATTTATCAGAAGATGATCGTACGTGGTCATGATTTTGCGAATATCTACGATTTGGTGGGTGTGCGCATCATCGTCGACACGATTCAGGATTGCTATGCCGCGTTGGGTGCGGTGCATGCGCGTTGGAACCCCGTTCCGGGCCGTTTCAAGGATTACATCGCCATGCCAAAGCTCAACATGTACCAGAGCCTGCATACCACGGTGGTGGGTCCTGGCGGCAAGCCTGTCGAGATTCAATTCGTACGTGGGACATGCATCGCCGTGCGGAATTCGGTATCGCCGCGCATTGGAAGTACAAGGAGAACGGTCAAGCTGGCCGTGCGCTGAGCTCGCCCGATAAGTCCGATCGTAAACGTGGCGAGAACCAGGAGCTGAGCGAGGCTGACAATTTCAAGTGGATTCAGCAGCTCGCCGACTGGACGAGTGAGACCCCGGATTCCAATGAATTCCTTGGCTCCCTGAAGGAAGATCTGGGTGCTGCCGAAGTCTACGTGTTCACTCCAAAGGTAAGATCGTATCGTTGCCTGCCGAGGCGACACCGATCGATTTCGCTTACGCGGTGCATACCGAAGTCGGCCACCGTACCATGGGCGCCCGCGTGAACGGACGTCTGGTACCGCTCGACACCAAGCTTGAAAACGGCGACACCGTCGAGGTGCTTACGTCGAAGTCCGAATCGGCTGGTCCGTCTCGTGACTGGTTGAGCTTTACCAAGAGCCCGAAGGCACGCAACAAAATTCGCCAATGGTTCAGCAAGGAGCGTCGTACCGAGGCCATCGAAGAAGGTCGTGACGAGCTGACACGAGCCATGCGCAAGCGCAATCTTCCGATTGCGACTCTGCTGACTCCCGAGCGTTGGTCGGTGTTGCTGATGAGCTGAATCTCGCCAATGCCGAAGCCGTGTTCGTGGCGATTGGTGAAGGGCAGATTTCCACGCAGAATGTCATCTCGCATCTGGTCCGTGATGCGGGCAGCGACGAGGTGAATGAGGAGGTGGAGCAGGAGGCTCTGCCGCTCAAGCAGGTGGAACGCACCAAGAAGACCACCAGCTCGCTGGGCATTTCCGTCAAGGGCGTGGGAGACATTTGGGTCAAGCTCGCCCGATGTTGCATGCCGGTGCCGGGAGACAACATCATCGGCTTCATCACCCGCAATCAGGGCGTGTCCGTGCATCGTGTGGACTGCCAGAACATGCTGGACTTGCAGAAGCGTCAGCCGGAACGTGTGGTTGACGTGCAGTGGACGAGTACCAAGGGCGTGTTCATGGTCAAGATT
>ENA-OUNI01000842-OUNI01000842.1-human-gut-metagenome-genome-assembly--contig:-NODE-842-length-13546-cov-4.667561_pt1 | contig 13546 bp, 13 predicted proteins | sample MGYA00242499_ERZ504580 | MGnify/ENA primary metagenome ERZ504580 (study PRJEB26092, sample SAMD00036315) | human gut metagenome | host: Homo sapiens | study: EMG produced TPA metagenomics assembly of... | reverse complement strand
CTATTGGGACTATGATGAACTAATGCCTGTTCATTACATCAACATCAGCCGTGATTACGCAGATGACATCGAAGCGCAGGCAGTGAAAACAGGTTTACAGCCTTTCCGCACCGATTTGAATGTCATGATGGCTTCCAGTACAAACATTCAAGGGCAGATGGAGCAGGTGGATACCGATCTCGGCTACACATGGGACAGCTATACCGATCCCAACAGCGTCCGGATCGGCGTCAACTGGGGATATACCTCATCCCAGCTGGAGTCGCATCTCGATCCGGAACTTGTGATCGCCATAGCAGCTTTTTTGCTGCTGGTGATTTTCACCGGGTATCTTATCATCTATAACATTTTCCAGATCTCTGTTGCGGGGGATATCCGGTTTTACGGGCTTCTGAAAACCATTGGCACAACGCCCCGGCAGCTCAAACGCATCATTCGCCAGCAGGCACTTCTGCTTTGTCTGATCGGCATTCCGGCGGGGCTGCTGTTGGGCTATGGCATTGGCGCTGTTCTGGTGCCTGTTGTCTTGCGCTCCACCCAGTTGGATGCAGGCATCACCACCATCAGCACTTCGCCTGTGATCTTTGTTGGCTCCGTGCTGTTTGCCCTGCTGACGGTGCTTTTGTCCTGCTCCAAGCCCGGGAAAATGGCAGCCAGGGTTTCTCCGGTGGAGGCTACCAAATATACAGATGCGATGCAGACCAAGAAAAAACAGCGCAGCACCCGGGGAGCGAAGCTCCATCAGATGGCCTTTGCCAATCTGGGACGAAACAAAAAAAAGACGGTGCTGGTGGTGGTGTCTCTGGCACTGTCGGTGACGCTGTTCAATGCACTGTGTGCCTTTGTGGGCGGCTTCAGCATGGAGAAGTATGTATCCTTCATGACCTGCGCCGATTTTATCGTCAGCACGCCCGACTATTTCCGTTACAACCCGGCAGATGAATTCATCACGCCGGAACAGATCGAAGAGATCGCAGCAAACACAAAGTCCAGTCTTTCCGGCACGGGATATGCTGTGCGAAAACCCGTATATCTTTGGATGACGGAGGATGCTCTGCGGCAGGACTATGCAAGGTACGAAAGTGCTGAGCAGTTGGACAGCCATATGAGCCGCATGGAGCACCGGGGCGATATGGTGATGGGAGATACCAGAATCGAGGCTCTGGATAACAGCCTGTTTGACAAGCTGCAAGTGTTCGACGGAGATATTTCTCCTATGCTGGAGCCAAACAATAACGCTATTGCCATTGCGGTTTCCTTAGATGACTACGGTAATCTGCCCAATCCTGAATACTACCCCAAGGTGGGAGACACGATCACCGCCACCTATGCGGACGATGTGAAATATATCGACAGCCGCACCGGGGAACTCCGCACCGAAGATACACCGGAGGAGTACTTTCAGGAAAAACTGTATGGAGCCAGAGATGTAGAGTACACGGTCTGCGCCTTGGTAGAGCTTCCGTATTCCATGAGTTATCGTTATGGTGGTATTGGATATGAGACAGTTTTGTCTGTGGATACCGCACAGAGGGACAGCGGCGGTGCGGCCATTCCGATGCTCTACCTGTTCGACACAGCAGACGACGCAGACGAGGCCGAAGCAGAGCAATATCTATCGAAGCTCACTGCCGGTGAGTTTTCACCCTTGATGTATGAAAGCAAGGCCACGGCTCGCTCTGAGTTTGCTCAGTTCCGGCAGATGTTCCTTCTGGTAGGTGGTATCCTCTGTGCTATCATCGGGCTGGTGGGACTCTTAAATTTCTTCAACGCCATGATGACCAGTATTCTTTCCCGCCGCCGTGAATTTGCTGTGCTTCAGGCTGTAGGAATGACGAACCGGCAGCTCAAAACCATGCTGATCTACGAGGGATTGTTTTACGCAATGTCCTCCGTATCGGCGGCCTTTATTCTGTCGCTGGCGGTGGGACCTCTTGCAGGAAAATGCTGGGCAGTATGTTCTGGTTCTTTGAGTATCGATTCACCATTCTGCCTGTCCTGCTGACAATTCCGGTATTTCTTCTGCTGGGGTGGCTGATTCCTTGCATGATGTATGACAACGCGGCAAAATGCAGTGTTGTAGAGCAATTAAGGGATGCTCAATAACTGTTAAGCAAAAAACGGCCCTCTGCCAAGGAAAAGGCAGAGGGCTGAGTTTTAATCTAAGGGTTTACATTCAGTTACAGTTTTTAGATAAATTTCGGGATCACCGTTCAAGATCAAGTCTGCATATCCAACCGGATCATTGTAGATTAGATAATCCAGTTCTGACCGTTGATACATATTGTCAGCAACCTCATTCTCCACGGCGATGGTATCAATGGCAATCATGCTGCCATCTAAAAATTTCAGTTCCACACAAGCGGTATCCATGTTAAACTCACAAGAAATCAATCTATCCATAAGAAACCTCCATTTTGCGGGATGTTAGATCATCCCAAAATATTTGAATGCTTCTCGGATTGCTTTCTCTTTTTCCGGCGGACACTGGGGCTGTCTGGAATCCTCGGACTTCGGCAGATTATAGTTCTTACCAACCCCAATCCCACATTTTCGTTTAATCTGTGAGATATAGAGGTTGGACACCTTTAACCCGGTATGCTCCAACACATACTCCTTGATCTGCGGATAGGTTGCCCCATCCTGAAATTCGGACATATCCATATCTTCCAAAGAGAACTCAACCCGAATCTTTTTCGAGTCGACTTCGCCCTTGGAAAGCAAGACAACCGTCTCTACATGGCAAGTCATCGGAAACTGGTCCACGCCTCTTACCTTTTTCACCTCATACCCCAGCTCCTGAAGAATCTTCAGATCCCTTGCCAGTGTCGCAGAATCGCACGAGACATACACAATCCGATCCGGCTGCATATCGGCCATGGTGCGGAGCAGATTTTCCTCGCATCCTTTCCGCGGCGGATCGACTACAATCACATCGGCATGCGCATGTTCGCCTGGATGTTCTTTGGCATATTTTTCGTAATATTCCGGCAGTACTTCCTCGGATTTCCGACAAAAACTCTGCATTTTCGATTCCATTGATTTTCGCATTGTTTTTCGCATCTGCGATGGCCTCCGGCACGATCTCCACGCCGTAAACTTTTTCGCCTTCTGCGCCAGAAAAAGTGAAATCGTTCCGATACCGCAGTACAGATCCCAGACAGTCTCTTCTCCGGTAAGACCAGCATATTCCAGCGCAAGGCTGTACAGTTTTTCTGTCTGCACGGGATTTACCTGATAGAAGGAAAGCGGAGAAATCTGGTATTTTACCTTTCCGATATAATCGGTAATAAATTCCTGTCCCCACAGACAGCGAATCTCTTTCCCCATGATAACATTGGTCCGCTCACGGTTTACGCTGAGTGTAATGCTCGTCATGCCTTCCAGTTCCGTCAGTGATTGGATGAGTTTTTTCTCTGCCGGCAGTTTCTTTCCGTTCACAACGAGACAGACCATGATTTCTTTCGTTGTAAATCCAAACCGGATCAGCACATGGCGCACCAGACCTTTGCCGGTCTCCTCCTGGTATGCCGAAACGCTGTTTTCTTCCATCCACGCGAGAATGCGGTTCAAAATCTCTTCGTTCTGCTCTACGCCAAGATAGCAGTTCCGGTTTTCCATGATCTGATGCGTTCTTCCCGCATAAAATCCGGTAATCAGTTTCCCGTTTTTATCCTGTCCGATCGGGAACTGTGCTTTGTTTCGATACCGGAACGGAGACTCCATCCCCACAATCGGCTCCATCGGAATTTCCGTCATCCCACCGATCCGCTGGAGGTTCTGGGCAATTTTCTTTTCTTTAAAGCGGAGCTGCTCTGCATAGTCAAGCATCTGTAACTGACAGCCGCCGCATGGACGGGCCACAGGGCATATCGGCTCTACGCGGTGCGGGGACGGTTCGATCAGACGCATCAGCCGTGCGTAGCCGTAATTTTTCTTTGCTTTTATCACTTTTACTTCGGCAAGATCTCCGATAACCGTGTCCTTGACAAAGAGGGTATAGCCTCGCATTTGCCTATACCCTCTCCGTCGTGTCCCATATCTTCAATTTTCACCGTCAGTACATCATTTTTCTGATAGCTCATGAAAAGTCTCCTGTTCTGCGGATGTTGGACTCAAAGAACCGGTTGTAGCCAATCCACTCATTGCCTGCCGGCGCTGCATCAAACAGCTCGGTCAGAGTCTCCATTTTGGCATCGGCATTATCAGCCAAGTTCAGCGCTACCGCTTCTACCATTGCCGGCTTTTTCGGGGAACCGTATTCCAGCTCACCGTGGTGTGCCAGAATGCAGTGTTTTAACTGATTTTCCAGCTCCATCGGAAAACCTTCTATTTTCTGTGCAGCATCGTGTACCATCTCCGCACCGATCATAATGTGGCCGAGAAGCTGTCCATCATCCGTGTAATCGTTCTGCGGGAATAAAGAGAGTTCTTTCGTCTTTCCGATGTCATGCAGAATCGCTGCCGTAATCAGCAGATCACGGTTTAAGATCCCGTACGATTTCGCCATAAAATCACAGAAACGGGTGACACTTAACGTATGCTCCAGCAGTCCGCCGACAAAGCCGTGGTGAACACTTTTTGCCGCAGAGCTCATGCGGAACCGTTTTACCGTCTCCTGGTCCTGGATAAAATAGTACGTCAGGATTGCGGAAAGATACTGGTTTTTCACCGTTCCAATCCAGGAAAGCAGTTCCTGATACATCGTGTCGATGTCGTAACGGCTGGTCGCAGATAGTCTGCCGGGTTGTACTCGCCCTCTCCTGCCTTTCTTGCACGCTTGATCGAAACCTGAAGCGCGCCGTTGAATACGGTGATATCGCCGCTGATGTCGACGTAGTCAAGTGCTTCGAATTCGTCGATTCCCATCGAATTCGGATCCCAGATTTTTGCATCGATCGTACCGGTGCGGTCCTGTAAGATCACGTTTTCATACTGTTTTCCGTTTTTCGTAACGGCTGACTGTTTATGTTTGCAGAGATAGACACCGGACATGCGGTTTCCTTCCCGGAGTTCGTTAATATACTTCATAAAAATAAATCCTCTTTTTCTAAAATAAATGCGGACACAGCGTTCCGTTTTTGTTTTCCTTGTTTCTTTACATGCCTTACCAATTCTACCAGATTTTTATACAGAATGCACGTATTTTTTCACAGCGGTTCGGAAACCGTCCGAAAAGAAAAAGCTTTCGGAAACCACGCCGGTCAAGGCCGGCTTTTTGGCTTCCGAAAGCCTCTGTTTTCAGACTTCTCCAAGCGTCACATCAAACGTCATCTCCGCGTATCCTTCGGCGCCTTTCCGCATCGCCGTCACGGTAACCACTTCTCCTGCGCTGTGTTTTCCCAGCTGCTCATGGTACTGTTTGATCGTTTCCACCTTCTGTTCCCCGAGCTTTACAATCACATCATACTCTTTCATGCCCGCCATCATCGCCGGCGAATCGTCTGTGACGCTGCTGATCAGAACGCCTTTTGGAATCCCTGTTTTGTCGGAAAGCTCTTCTGTGACATCCTGCCCGCGGATGCCGATATAAGCGCGGCTCACATTGTTGGAGAGATTTTCAATCAGCTTTTTGATCTGCGAAATTGCAATGCCCGTCACCACGTTGTTTCCCTTGGCACTGTAGCTCTGCGCGATAATACCGACGATTTCGCCGTCCAGATTTACCAGAATACCGCTGCCGTCCGTACTGCCGAGGATGTCAGTTGTCAGCAGATTGTACTCATTGTCCAGCGCTGAGATCTTATTCGTAACCGAAGTCACCACGCCGTACGCAATCGAATCACTGTAGCCAACCGGGCTTCCGACGGCCACAACCGGATCACCCTGGCTTACGAGATACGAACTGCCAAGCGGCGCAATTTCAAGGCCGTCCCGTGTTTCCTCATCCAGCTTCGACTTGTCCACCTTCACAATCGTAAAACCGGTGCTCGGATCATGGCGCTGGTATGTGGCATCTACCATCGTCTCATCCCAGAACGTAACCTGAATCCGCTCCACATTTTCCACAATGCGGTATTCCGTCAGGATGAAAAGATCCTGTCCGTTGTCTGCAACGATCAGTCCGGAAATCTGCTGCTGGTTTTCATAGTTCTGGTTAAAATAGTCCATCTGATTGGTAATGCCGATGACGGTCACCAGCGCTCGTTTTGGTTTTTCCGTTACTTCCAGCATATCCTGGTAGAGCACTTCATAATTTCTGAGACTGTTGTCCTTTGCCTCCGCATCCGTTTCACCATCGACTGTGGAAGCCTCACTGCTCTCCTCCCCCGTCTCCGTTCCCTCTGCCGCTTCGTTTCCATCCGTGCTCTCGGAAATCGTGCTTTCTGCGACACTTTCATCCAAAACACTGCCATCCGCTGTGGAACTGCTGATTTCCGAGCCGGAACACTGCTGTCCACCGGCGCATTCTCCGAAGATGCTGTCATCGTCTCATCCATCTCCTGTCCGCTGTTCGGATCCTCGTCGCCCGGAATATCCACTTTGGCCGGCGGCTCCTCTTTTGTAATTGCACCGGCAATCTTTGGCTCTGTCACAGCAAAGACCGCGGCCGCAACCAGACCGCCAAGTGCTGCAAGAACCAGCCATCCGGCAATCAACAATACGATCTTTTTCCAGTCAGGCGGCTGCTTTTTGATGCTCTCTTTCATGAATTTGTAAGGTTTTGGGTCATTTTCCATACATTTCTTTCTCCATACATTCGTATTCCATTCCGAACTGCTCTGCGCATACGCGCTCCCACAATTTTCACATATATAAGAAACTTTACCAGATAGATATGAACATTTTATGAAGACTGTTACATTTTTTTCTCATTTCTCCAAGATCCCGCATTTTCTCGTTCTTGGGGTTTCTTTCTTTTCCTTTTTAAGGTATAATTGGGGGAGTGGAAAAACCTGTGACCCACATTCCACCTGCGCTCTGTGCTTTCCCGTACAGACGCCAGATCAGATCCGGGCGGTATGTGATAAAAAATACCGCATTATCTGTAAACGATGATGAATTATTAATACGAAAAGGTAAGTATCATGAATCAGAAAGCATTAAAAACGCTCGAATACGACAAAATTATCGAACAGCTGGCTTCGTATGCCAGTTCTCCGCTGGGCCGGAAGAAATGTCTGAAGCTCGTTCCTTCTTCTTCCCTCTCCCAGATTACGCGGATGCAGCACGAGACACACGACGCGCTCACCCGGCTCTTTAAAAAAGGCCACATTTCCTTTGGTGATGCCAAAGATATCCGCGGCGCATTAAAGCGTCTCGAAATCGGCAGCTCCATGAACATCACGGAGCTTCTGCAGACCGCCGCACTTCTGGAAAACACGGCACGCGTCAAAGCGTACGGCCGCCGCGAAAATGCGGACCAGACGCCGGACAGCTCGAAGATCTCTTCGAAACACTGGAGCCTCTGACGCTGCTTTCCACGGAAATCCGCCGCTGTATTCTCTCCGAGGATGAAATCAGCGATGATGCAAGCCCGAATCTACGCCGCATCCGTCGTTCCATCAAATCGTGTGAGGAAAAATCCACAGCCAGTTAATCTCGCTCGTCAACGGTTCCTACCGCACGTATCTGCAGGATGCCGTCATCACGATGCGCGACGGCCGCTACTGTATCCCGATCAAATCCGAGTACAAAGGCCAGGTTCCTGGCATGGTACATGACCAGTCCTCGACCGGTTCCACCTTCTTTGTCGAGCCGATGGCCGTTGTCAAACTGAACAACGATATCCGTGAGCTGGAAATTGAAGAAGCAAAAGAAATCGAGGTCATCCTCTCTACGTTGAGTGCCCAGGCAGACCTGCACCGCGATGAGATCCGTTACGACCTCGAAAACATGGTAGAGCTTGACTTCATCTTCGCGCGCGCCGCTCTTGCAATGGAGCAGAACGCCAATGAGCCGATCTTCAACACCGAAGGTAAAATCCACCTGCGCAAGGCACGCCACCCGCTGATCAATGCGAAAAAAGTCGTTCCGATTGATCTGTCGCTCGGCGAAGATTTCGACCTTCTGATCGTCACCGGACCGAATACCGGCGGTAAAACGGTTTCCTTAAAGACGGTCGGACTCTTAACACTGATGGGCCAGTCCGGACTTCACATTCCGGCACTCGACCGCTCCTCCCTTTCCGTTTTCGACGAGGTTTACGCCGATATCGGTGATGAGCAGAGCATCGAGCAGTCGTTGAGTACCTTCTCCTCCCACATGACGAATGTGGTTTCCTTCCTCGACAAGGCAGACCGCAATTCCCTCGTCCTGTTCGATGAGCTCGGCGCCGGTACCGACCCGACAGAGGGCGCGGCGCTTGCCATCGCGATCCTCTCTACGCTCCACGAGCGCGGCATCCGCACCATGGCAACGACACACTACAGTGAACTGAAAATCTATGCCTTATCCACACCGGGCGTGGAGAATGCCTGCTGTGAATTCGATGTCGAGACTTTAAGCCCGACATACCGCCTGCTCGTCGGCGTTCCTGGAAAGAGTAATGCGTTTGCGATTTCCAGCAAACTCGGCCTGCCGGACTACATCATCAACAAGGCAAAAGACGAAATCAGCGAGCAGATGAATCGTTTGAGGACGTTCTGACCACTCTCGAGCAGAACCGGATCACGCTGGAACGCGAAAAAGAAGAGCTTGCCCGCACCCGCGCGGAAGTCGAATCCCTGAAGCAGAGCCTTGCCAAGAATCAGGAACAGATCGACGCAAGAAAAGAAAAGATGATCTCCAATGCAACCGAGGAGGCACAGAGAATTCTCCGCGAGGCGAAGGAATACGCCGACCAGACGATGCGCGATTTCCAGAAATTTGGAAAAGAGAATGTTTCCGTCCGCGAAATGGAGCAGAAACGTACCGCTCTGCGTGAAAAGATGAACAAGCTCGATAAGAAAAAGGCGAAGGAAGTACCGAAGCGCACCGGAAATCTCCGCCCGCAGGATCTTCATCTCGGCGATGCCGTCAAAGTCTTAAGCATGAATCTCAAAGGTACTGTCAGCACCCGCCCGGATTCGAAGGGAAATCTCTTCGTCCAGATGGGTATCATGCGGACCAAAGTGCATATCTCCGACCTTGTGCTGATCGACGAGGCTGTCATCACCGGCCCGTCCATCTCCCGCACAAGCAGCGGAAAATCGAAGCTTTCCAAGGCTGCCACGATTTCTACCGAGATCAATCTGCTCGGAAAAACGGTGGATGAAGCGGTTGCCGAACTCGACAAATATCTCGATGACGCTATCTCTCCCATCTGCCGAGTGTCCGCGTTGTCCACGGAAAAGGAACGGGCGCACTGCGGAAAGGCATTCACAATTATCTGCGCCGCCAGAAACACGTAGCGGACTTCCATTTAGCGGAATTCGGCGAGGGCGATGCCGGCGTTACGATTGTTACGTTTAAGAAATAAAAACTCAGGAAAATATGGGACGGAACGCATACTGTATGCGGTTCCGTCCTGTCCCCAGTGAAGGAGAATCTTTTATGGCTTCCAAACAGAAAATTCTGATTGTCGATGACGATAACAATATCGCAGAACTGATTTCTCTCTATCTGACCAAGGAATGCTATGACACAAAAATTGTAAACGATGGAGAAGAGGCTGTCCGGGAGTTTCACTCCTTCCAGCCGAACCTGATTCTGCTCGACCTGATGCTGCCCGGCATGGACGGCTACCAGGTCTGCCGCGAAATCCGGCACGATTCCGATGTTCCGATCATCATGCTCTCGGCAAAGGGCGAGGTGTTCGACAAAGTCCTCGGCCTGGAACTCGGCGCGGATGACTACATCATCAAACCATTTGATTCCAAGGAGCTCGTTGCCCGTGTGAAAGCAGTGCTGCGGAGATTTCAGCCATCACGCACGATCCCGGTGTCCGCGACCGCAGGAAAATGTGTCGAGTACCCGGATCTTATCATCAACCAGACGAACTATTCCGTCATTTACCAGGGCCGCACCGTCGATATGCCGCCGAAGGAACTGGAGCTTCTCTACTTCCTTGCTTCCTCACCAAACCAGGTCTTTACGCGGGAACAGCTCCTCGACCATATCTGGGGCTATGAGTACATCGGCGATACCCGCACGGTAGACGTTCATATCAAACGTCTCCGCGAAAAAATCAAGGACCATGCCTCCTGGGCCATCACGACGGTCTGGGGCATCGGTTACAAGTTTGAGGTTAAAAAATAATGCGACGCACGCTTTACCGGAAATTAATTCTCATTTATGTCATTCTCGCCATTGCCGGCTTTACGCTGATCTCAACGGTCGGCTCCCGCATGGTGGAGGACAGTCTGGTCTCCAGCGCGAGCACCAGTCTGTACCGGGAGGCCACGCAGATCGCTTCCAAACAGGGCGACCTTTATTACCACAGTGAGCGTTCCCTGACGGATCTTTACAATTCGCTCAGTGCACTGGCTTCCTATCACAATTCCCAGATCTGGCTCATCAGCGCAGACGGGGAAATTCTGCTGAACACGGCAGCTGCACTCGATGAGGAAAACCCGGAGATCATCGACGGTTTTGATCCAGTTGCGCTCGGCAGCGAGTATTACAGCACGGGAACGTTTTTCGGCTATTTCGAAGACAAGATGCTGAGCGTCATGGTTCCCGTCACCTCCGATTTCCGGATCAATGGCTATGTCGCCATCCACCTTCCGCTGCAGGACGTCTATCAGCAGAGGGAAAGTCTGCTGGCACGGATTGATTTTCTGTTCCTGCTCGTGTTCGGACTCTCGTTTGTGATTCTGATCTTTTTCTCCCTCGTCGTGTACCGGCCGCTGAAAAAGATCATCAACGGTGCAAAGGAGTATGCCTCCGGCAACCTGACCCACAAAATTGATGTTAAATCTCACGATGAGATGGGGTATCTCGCTTCCACGCTGAACTACATGTCCGGCGAGCTGAACAAGACCGGCGAATACCAGCGGAAATTTGTGGCGAACGTCTCTCACGACTTCCGCTCACCGCTGACCTCGATCAAAGGCTACGTGGAGGCAATCCTAGACGGAACGATTCCGCCGGAAATGCAGGAAAAATATCTGAAAATCGTTCTGTTTGAGACAGAACGGCTGCACAAGCTGACGCAGAGCCTGCTGACGCTGAACGACATCGACGATAAAGGGAATATGCTTGATCTGACCTCGTTTGACATCAACGCCGTCATCAAGGATACCGCCGCTTCGTTTGAGGGAACCTGCACAAAAAGCGGATTTCCATTTCACTGATCCTCGCATCGCGCACCTTATACGTCTGCGCCGATATGGGAAAATCCAGCAGGTGCTGTACAATCTCATTGATAATGCAATCAAATTCAGCAACAACGATTCCACCATCACAGTTGAGACAACGGAGAAGCACGGTAAAGTCTTCGTCTCCGTCAAGGACACCGGCTGCGGCATTCCAAAGGCAAGCATCACGAAAATCTGGGAGCGCTTCTACAAGCTCGACGCCTCCCGCGGCAAGGACCGCAAAGGAACGGGACTTGGGCTTTCGATCGTCAAAGAGATCATCACTGCGCATAACCAGAATATCAATGTCATCAGTACAGAGGGCGTTGGTACCGAATTTATCTTTACACTCGCCAAAGGCGAAGCACCAAAATAAGCCCCTCCGCCGAGGGCTTTTTTGCCAGACATATCAAACTAACTCTGGAGGTAATTTTCACTATGAACCCAAACACCATTGATTCCATCATCAAACAGCTCATTGCATCCCACACCACCATTTCCACCATGGAAAGCTGCACTTCCGGTCTGATCGCCTCCCTGATCACCGACACCGAAGGCGCCTCCGCCATTTTCCCCGGCGGCTACGTCACGTATCTGAACGAAACCAAAGTCCTCGTCGGCGTCGACCCTTCCGTCATCGAAATCCACGGCGTCTACTCCCCCGAATGCGCCGAAGCCATGGCCCGCACAGTACAAGAAAACCTGCACACCGCCATCGCCATCGGAATCACCGGCACAACCGGAAATCTCGACCCCAACAACGCTGACAGCGTACAGGGCGTCGTCTACTTCTGTATTTTATACAAAGCCCAAGCCCACACCTTCACCTTCCAGACCAACGTCTCCGGCATGACCCGCCACGAAATCAAACAGCTTTACGCAGAGCAGGTCTTTGCCGAATTGGAAATGATCTTAACTTCTTCCTTATAAAAAGAATGCAGCTCCGTCTACGATCACCAGAGTCCCGTCCGTCTACCTCCACTCATGCGTCCGCAAATGCCCCGCGAGCTGCATATGGTCAAAGCTATTCTGCCGCAGTGCTCGTACAGTACGATCGCCACGGAATTTGAAAGGTTCAGCGACCGAATATCATTAATCATCGGAATCCGCACCGCCGTCTCCTGATTATCGTACAGAATATCCTCCGGAATCCCCGCGCTTTCCTTTCCGAACATGATAAAGCAGTCCTCTTCATACTGCACATCCACATACGTCTGCGGCCCCTTCGTCGTCGCATAGTAAATCTTCGCCCCCGGATTTTTCTCCAGAAAATCCTCGTAACTCTCATACACTGTCACATCCAGCTTCGGCCAGTAATCCAGCCCCGCGCGCTGACCGCCTTGTCCGAAATATCAAACCCCAGCGGCTTAATCAGATGCAGCCTCGTCCCCGTCGCCACACACGTCCGTCCGATATTACCTGTATTTGCTGGAATCTCCGGCTCATGAAGAACAATATTCAAATGTGCCATTTTACCAATCACTCCTGTCGTATATTTAAGCCTTATCTGCCAACCCGGTACATCTCATCCATCTGCGGCTTATCCAGATACCGGACCTCTTCCCCGTTCCGGAGAATCCTCTCCTTCCCGGATGTCGTCCGCCCAATCACCGCCGATGGAATCCCTTCGAGTGCCATTTTCTGCACCAGCCCCTCGCCGTCCGCCGCCGCAATCAGCAGCGCCCCCGTCGAAAGCATCTGATACGGATTCACCCCGAAAAATTCACAGATCTCCACCGTCTCCTGCTGGATCGGAATCCTCTTCAGCGCCACATCAAGCCCGATACCCGCGCCGTCCGCCATCTCCCAGAGCGCCCCGAAAATCCCGCCCTCCGAGAGATCCTGCATCGCAGCCGCACCGTGCTCGATCGCAATCTCCGCCTCACGGCAGACAGAGTAATCCTCCGAAAAATCCGCCGCCCCATGGATAAATCCCGGAGAAAATCTCGTCAGAAGCTCATCCCTTCTTGTCTTTGCCAGATAAGACACCGCGCCAAGCGCAATCCCCTTCGTCACGACAAGATCCAAATCCGCTGTCACACACGACGGATCAAACAGCCCCGCACGCGTTGTCCCGCCTGCCGCCGTCACGGTAAGCACCGGATACAAAACCCCGTCCGTCACCTCCGTATGCCCGCCGATCACCGCAGTTCCATACCGCACACACGCACCGTCAACCGCCCGCATCAGCTCCTTTAAATCCTTTTCTTCCATCGCCTCCGGCAGCATCAGCGACACCAGCACTCCTTTTGCCGATGCCCGCCGCGGCCACACTGTTGCACACCCGGCAGCACCGCGAGCACCGCGTCCTCCGGATCCTTCCACCG
>ENA-OUNI01000841-OUNI01000841.1-human-gut-metagenome-genome-assembly--contig:-NODE-841-length-13564-cov-1.701848_pt1 | contig 13564 bp, 22 predicted proteins | sample MGYA00242499_ERZ504580 | MGnify/ENA primary metagenome ERZ504580 (study PRJEB26092, sample SAMD00036315) | human gut metagenome | host: Homo sapiens | study: EMG produced TPA metagenomics assembly of... | reverse complement strand
AGACTATAAAACAAAGACCGAGAGTTTTACCTCCCGGTCTTTGTTAATAGAAATCTCTCTTTTAATATTCATCATTTGTGATAAATATTTCTACTCTCCTATTTTTAGCACGTCCAGCTTCACTTGTATTGTCTGCAATGGGTTCGCTATATCCTTTTCCATCTTCTGTTATGTTGTTTGTTTCTATACCAGCGGTTCTAAGGTAATTTCCTACTGCTGCTGCTCTATTTTTAGAAAGTATGATATTGTATTGTTTTTCTCCTATATTGTCAGTATGCCCAATTATTTTAATCTTAGTATTGGGTATTTCACTAATGATATTACATAAGTCAGAAAGCATTTTTTGAGCTTCTTCATTTAATTCATATGAATCAAATTTGAATAGGATTTCACTTTGAGCTGTTGCTTTAAACTGTTCTTTTCCATTTTTATCTTTATAGCTGGAGATTGATAAGCCATCAATAGCTTTTAGTTTATTTCTTCTAGCTTCTATCTTTTCTTGGATAGCTTTATCTCTTTCCTCTTTAACTAATTTTGCACTTCCACCAACTATTGAAGCGGTTGAATAGTTACTATTATTTTCTATCATGTCTTTTTCTTTGTCGCTTAGTTCAGCGTTACTGAAAGTTATCATATGCGTTGAAGTACATGCGGTAAAAAATGTAACAACGAAGGCTGCTAGTATAATTATTTTCTTTTTCATGATTATCTTATTGCTATAATAGGTCTGATTTTAAATGAATTTCTTTTGCTTGTACTGGTTGCTCTTCCTTTTGTTAATGAAGAAATTAGTGCAAACACTTTAGGAGTATCTTTTCCTGCTCCATCTTCTGTAGAACTCCAGTACCAACCATCAAAGTGCGTTCCTCCAATGATTGAGAAAGAAGAATATACCTTTTCAAGATTATTAGAGATTGCTTTGTTTTGTGCGATAGAGCCAATAAACCAACCTGTAACACCTTTTGGTGCGTATTCTATAGCTTTTTGAGCTGCTGGATAAGCTAAACTATCTTTTATAGCAAAGTTCATTATTGCGGCAGTATTAGCTGCTCCATCAAAGCTGTTTTCATCTTCCGAAACATTAGCTATATCCTCGTCTGTATCTATTAAAGGATTTTCTTCTAAATCTTCTAATGAAACGGCATAAGCGGTTTCTTTTATATCAGGATTATTCCCATCATTACACCAAAATACAACTCCAATGGCTTCTTTTTCATTGGGTGAAAAAAAGTGAGGGATGCACTATACTTCCATCACTACATAAGATACTACCCGGCTGTAATGATGTGTCTATAATATCTTCGTGTTTTGTACATGATGATATTACCCCTATAATGGATAATAGAATTATATATATTTTTTTCATACTTAATTATTTATTGGAAATTTGACACCTACTAATAATCCATTTCGGAAATGGTCACGTGTCCAAAAGACAAAATCATTTTTTTGCATTACAAAGACTTGCATTCCATTTCTAAATGAATAGCTATATTCTAAACCTATATCAATGGAAGCCTGAAACCCTTTTCTGTTAGCTCCTAAATCTGCTCCAAACCGCCATCTTAAATTACTGTTTTTGCCTCGTGAGATTGTAGGTTTATATGCTGCACCTATGCCGAATGTTTTATAGCTCCAGAAACTATCAGAGCATACCTTATTACATACCGGGCATTTATCATATGCTGTAGCTAAATCAATATATAGTTCATAAGCATTGTGATATTTACCTTCAAACTCCAGCCCTACAACTGCATTGACGGTATTTTTCCATTGCCAACCTCCTGAAATATTAAAAAACTTATCACCATCACCAGCCATTGACTTTAGGGAAAAAAATAAGGTGATAACAAGAAATGCTATTCTTTTCATAATCGTAAAATTTTATTCAGTAAAAGCATCTGCATGAAGAATGTCTGCATAATCAATTCTTAATGTTATAGTACGTCCTGAAATCTGTTTTTCAGATATTTCTATGGTAAGAACTTTTTCGTCTGGGAAAGTAAATTTTTCAAAGACAAAAATATTTCGATAGTTCTTCTTGAAAACAAGATTCTTATTAACTTGCATCAATGGAAGTATTTCTATAGATTGAAAATTAGTAGCCTTTGTTTGTTTTTTATCTTCTATTTTGAAGCGTATTTGGTCTATATCATATCGTATTTTTGTTTTATTAATCATAGAAATATCAATAAAGAAATACTTATCTAATGTGTAGATATTGTTTAGTACAATTTTCATTAGGTTACTTTTACTGGAAACATCATAGAATTTATTTTTTGAAATAAACATTCTATGTGCGTAATCATACATTTGTGCTTTGGTTAAGTTCACTTCTGGATTCATATAGCTACGTAAATCAGCATAAGGGATATTAAAGCGAGTGTATGCTTTTGCTAAATCGCTACTATATACTAGCATATATTGTACGAAAAATCTTTCTGTAACAATGGTGATAACTCCACTAGCTCCTTCTTTTGTGGGCTTTATTCTAAGAGAGTTACCAGTAGGAATATCGCCAACAATATCATTGACTGATATATCAACATATTTTATATCTTCCATAGCTATAAAATGCGTTGAAACATCTTTGTTGACGTATATAACCTTTAGTTCTTCTGGGTTTTCACCTGCAAGCTCGATGTTTTCTCCAATAGGGGTGTTCTGTGCATTTCCTGTAATAACAGAAACCATTGTGCATAATGCAATAAAAATCTTTCTCATATTATTGTTCTTTATCTTTGTTGTTTACTAAAAAAACTTGTGTGTTATATTTTAATTTGGCTTTGTTTTTTTGATGTTTTTGGAAAGAGCTTGGGTTGTACTACGGTAAGCATCTTGTAAAGCACCTAAAGCGAATTGTTCTACTCCTTCTGATTGGCTGTTCATTTGTATAGTTTGGCTTCCTATTTGCGCTCCAACATCTTTACTCAAATCTCTAAAAGCTGATGAAGGAACAAAGAAACCTTCTTGTCCGTCATTATCATATACAGATAAATCTACTTTCATTTGTCTGCCATCAACCATTATAGAGGAAATATTAATGTGTACTCTTTGAGCTTTAAAGCCAGATACATTCCCATATAGGTAAGTGCCTTTAGTTAAAAGAGCGTCATTAATCATTATATCATCTAGAAGCCGTATGCGTACTCGGCTACCATCTGTTACTTTTAAAGTTTCATCTAATATAGCTGTGATTAGTGAAGTTTTTTGTTCTTTCCCTACAGTATTAAAATATACTTCTGCGGGATTTTTCGCTTTTACAACTTCTATAGCCTTTTCTTTTGGCTTTTCATCTTGTTTTTTTTGAGGTGTTCTAGGACGTGGATTTTGTAATGAATCTATATAAGCCATTTGCATTTTAAAAAGCTCCATTTCTTCTTGCATCTTGGATTTTTCAGGAGCTTTCCTAGTTTCTGTTTGACTTGATTCATCTATAGTAGGAAATCCTTTTATTTGTTGTTCCAATTCCTTTTCTCGGATTCTAGAAGCTTGATTTAAACTGTCAATTTGCCTTATTTCATCATTGGAGTAAAGAGAACCAGAACTTTCAATTTCGCTAACTTCTTCTTCTTTATCTATGGTTTGTATTGATGAATAATCAGAAGATTTATTGAAAGCTCCTTTGAGTGATTCAAATTTACTTTTTATCTCTCTTTTTTCTAAATTAGCATCAGGAATATCAAGATTTAATTCTTCCGTTTCTACTAATGTAGTTTCTTCTGCTGGGGCAGAGTTTATCATATCCTTAACTAGCCATCCTATCCCTAGAATAAAAGGTAGGATGAGTATCGGAATGATGTACTTAGGCTTTTTAATATCAATCTGTTTCATACGCTATTTATTTAATTTATTGTATAAATTTTTTATTCGTATAGTGTCTTCTGGAGTTAATTTCCCATTTTTTCTTAGCTCATTAATTTCATTTTGCATTTTAATCACTTCTAACAAGTCGTGAACTCCTACTTGTTTTTTTTGTAGGGTACTATCAATGTTAATTTGTACTTTGCTTTTTTCTTCGTTGAAACTTGTATTGGCTTTCTTTCTGGACGCATTACTAATGATAGAATTGTGACGAAAGAAAGGAATGAAATCGTAATTCCAAACATAGCTTTACGGTGTATATCAGCCCACGCCAATAAGCGTTCACAAGCGTTATTAACTCCGAACTTTTGAAATATTTTAGTAAGAAGAACAACTGTAGCTTGCTCGGCTTTAGTCTTGATACTTCTTTTCTATCATTCTTTTTATGTTTAAACAGTTTCATTAGAAATTCTTTTTTACTTTATAATCTAGGTCTTTGTTTAGTATCGTTTTCCAATCTGTGATAATAAGTCCATGAGGATTATTTTCAGTACGTGGAATTTGTCTTAATTTCCCTGTAGTTACAAGTTGCCTTTTTAGAATAGAGGTTTCTCGCTCTATACGTTGGATGCCATAGTACTCAAAAGATAGGTTGTTCATGTCCACCTTGATACTATCTGTCATAATTGTTACTGTTGCAGAACTCGCTAATATGGTGTTGAAATATCCTTTTTCTTTTAAATTATTATATTGTTTTAATCCGCTATCATCAATTAGATACATGGCTTTTTCCATGTTGTATTTTATAAATTCATCGTCTGGTGGTAATGTGAAAAATAAAGTGTGGAATAGATTTATGTGGCTCTTACATTCGACTTCCAAGTTGACTTCTGTACCAGTTTGTTTTACTAGTACAGGGACATCATTATCCAAAACATATATTTTTTTTCTTTCAGCTTTTACTAAAGAGAAACAAAAGGCTAGTACCATACCTGAAATAACTATACTAGTTGCAAAACAGCCAATGGATAAAATTCCGGCTAATTTGATTTTATTTTCTAAGTTTTTAATAATCATGATTATGTGAATTTAAAATTTAATGAATCTTTTTACATAGCTGCACTGGCTCCACCTGTAGCCGGAGCTGCTACAGCTTTGGTTGCGATGGCTGCTCCTCCAACCATGCCTCCTACTGCTTGCCCTACTCCAGTTGTACTTACAATCCATGTAGAAACAAAAGGTATTGTAAGCATGGCAAATGCTCCAAGTAATGCTGTAAGAAGGAAGCTATTGACACCTCCAGAGGTCATTCCGACATACATGACAAATGCAGCTTCATTTCTAAGCGCATATTCTAAAATTTCAATTTCTCTTTCTATCCCATATTGCATTACTACTAAAGAAATTGATAATACTATATATGCAATACATGAATATAAACTAACACTGACAAAACGAGCTATCCATTGTATATAAGCATCCCGAAATGCAGGTAAAACAGAGAATGCAAAAGCTAGTGGACCAAGAATAACTAATATTCCTGTGAATATGATTTGTAGGAAAAAGACAAAATAGGTACATACTTGCCAAAAAGTAACGACAATAAATTCAATGATATTAAACATTATCATTTTAACCTTAGCGACTACATATACATATAATCCAGCTATCTTGTCTCCAATAGCTGAGAAGTCTATACTAAAATCATACCATTTCTTATCCTTAACTTCATTTTCGGCTCTTTCAACTTCTAATGAAGTATGTAATAACTCTACTGCTACGCTATCAATGAGTGCATATCTATTACGAGAAAGTAATTCTACTTCTTCTATCTGATTCGTAAACATAGCCTTGCTTCGTGCTGTTAATAACTCTCCGGGATAACTGATTAGATTAATAAAGGGAATCCAGAACATAAGAACCAATCCCAGTGCGAATGGACGCAATAACGGGATAATCTCTAATTTTTTATCTCCACTCATCATTTGAAGCTTTCTACTCCAAAATATAACAACATAAAGATTGCTGCCAATGCTTGTGCATCCGCAATAAATTCTCCGAATAGAACAGTTGTTTTATCTCTTAGTCCATCAAATAATTCAAATAAGAATTTATCTATTAACTCATTCATGGCTCATTATTGTTTTATTTATATTATTCAATCTTGTTATTAATGAAAGAACCTCTATTAGTTCTTTATCAAAATCTAAATAGCTTCCCTTTTTTTAGAGTTACTCATATGTGAATCATGGATTATATCTATGTTCTTTTTTATTCTAGTAACTTCATCAGTTATAACTTCAACATGTTCTTTATTACCGCCATTAGAAGAATATTCGACAAGTTTTTATTTATATCATTAAGAATATCATTTCTACGATTTTTAGTTAAAGTATATTGATAATCAATTTCTTTATCTCCAAATTTGAAGAGTTCCTGTCTATATATGGTATCAACATTATACCCTTCTTTTTCTGTTTCTGATTTATTGTACTCTACGGCTGCCATCATGGGAATTTCTTGTAACTGGAAATTACGTCTATCTTCCTTCCCGTATTTGTCGTGTAACCCTAAGCCCGGCAAAGGAATTTTAATACCCAAAACCTTTTTATACCATATCCAGTAATGATACCATTCTGGTTGTAGTCGTACTCTATCCATAAATTCCATATTATTAAGCACGCTCCATTTCCCTTTATCCTTTACAGGCATTTGGGAATAGGTATTAGAAGTACCAATAATCAACATTAGGGAAAAAAATAAAAGCACTCTTTTCATATTATCTTTTAGGTTTTACTTTATAATTCTGTAATAAATCATCAACTAATTTTGAACGATTATCTTTGTATTTAAATACCCCCGGAGCTAATGTTTGTAATACTCCATTTCTTTTTGCTGTTTTCATCTGTCGGCATACAGCGTATGCTATACCTCTCATGTTTCTTAGTTCATTAATAACATACTTAAGCAAGTCTATTCTTTGCTTATTATCCATAAGGTTTACATCTGTCCCGACAATAGCGACCTGATAAATGTATTGTGTCAAATCCGCAGTGCGATTTACTAATTCTAGCTCTGTTTTGCTGACACCAATAATAAAGCCGGGTCACCTACAGCAAGTTCAACCATTTGTTTTTGATATTTACCAATATCTGCTGCAATATCAGTGCAGTAGATAATATCTTTTCCTGTTTTTATGATGGCTTCTACAGATTTTAGGCTATTATAAAATTTGCTTTGGAAAAATTCAATCTGAACCATTTTTTCACTGATTTGTTTTTGTATAAGGCTTATTTGAGCTTCATTCTCTTTCACTTTAGAGAAAGAAGTATGTTGCACCTTATGATTAGCTATAAGTGTTTCCATACAGGTTATATCCAAGACTGCCTTTTGCGAATATGCAACTTGGGTTAAAGTAGATGCTACCACTAAAATAAATAGGATTTTCTTCATGATATTATCTTTAACGGTTTGTAATCCATTTGTATTTATCTAGGATATACTTATATAATGGTTGTTCCCCTATGATGTTAAGTATATCTTTTAGGCTTCCATCATCGGAGTGATACCCTAGTACCTTATTGACTTGTAAAACCCAATCCATATTTTTTAATTTGGAAGATTTTAGGTCTATTATAAAATTATCCAATCCTGTTTGGAAACTACCATAAATGATATGATAATATCCAACAGCATCTTTTTCAATTCGTTCTGTAGTAAATGTGAAATATTCGTGTAGAGAAACCTCTACTCCAAATACATTTCCATAATTTCCTCTTTTTATAAATACTTCATTAAACCGATTACGGTTTTCTTTATTGGGAAGTTGATTTATGGTAAATATTTGCTTTTGATTTACTTCCGTTAGGGATAAAAGATTTGCTATTTCTTGATATTTGTCTATAAATTTACTTTGGTCTAATAGGCATATAATATCGGAGTTGCTGATTATAGAGTTTTTGACTACAGGATTACTAATTATGTCCTCCAGTTCTTGAGTAACAACCATTGCCATACCCCAAAATTTACGAACTGTTTTATACAAATAGAGTATATAGCCAGCCATCATAGGCTAGCTATGGCTTTCCATGCTTCTTCAATTATTAATGCCTTTCTGTTCTTTTTTAATCTCATTTTTTGAATAAAAACGTCCATAATAATTAAGGTTACTATTGGAAATAATTCAGGGTCATCTTTAATTGCATCAATTTCAAAAACTATAAAGGGTTCTTCAAAAAGGGAAGTGTCAAAATCCTCATTAAGAGTTTTTTCTAACTGTCCTCCTTTATAGAATTTTTTTAATAGAACTTATAGTTAGTAATATCAAAATCAATTTTGTTCTCTTTGCAAATGATAGGTATAATGCGTAGGGAAAATTCGTAGAAAGAGTTAAAAGATAAGCTTTCAACTTTTATTTCTTTCAATATATCTTCCTTCTTCTGGATTCGTCTTTCTATTATAGAAAGTAATCTAGTTTCAGGATTATCAAGCTCTTGGCGTGTAAAGCCTTTTTCGATGAGAATGTTTTGTATCGCTTTTTCTGCGTTGGTTTTTTCTCCGCCTTCTCCTTTTTCTACTAGTTGCTGTAATTTCTCTATTTTTTCGGAAAGTATCTTGCGTTCTTCTTTTTCCCTTTCGTTTTCAAATTCTTCTTCATTGACTTGAAATTCGAGTAGTAAATTTTCACGTATGGCTTCTTTTTCCGCATCTGAATAACCATTAAAGGGATGAAAGTAGAAAGAATAGTATTTTTCTATGGTAATATCCATAATTTCTTCTTCTTGCTTTTTGACCTCACCATTTGCACCTTTCCATATCAGGAAAATTAATGATTTAAGAAAGTTTTTCTTTTCTACATTATACTCTTCTTCAGTAATTCGGAAAGGATTCATAGATATAGGCTTGCTTTCAGAATAAGTAATGTATTTGCCATGATAGTATTCGCACATTCCTGAATAACTATGCCCTGTATCTACCAATACAATATCAGTGTTATCTAAAACCCATTGTCTTACTTTGGAGTTGACATAGAAAGACTTACCAGAACCACTTGGACCTAAAACAAAGAAGTTGGAGTTATTTGTATATTTTTTCTCACCTTCTTTCCCGGACATATCTATTCCAACAGGCAATCCTTGTCTGTCTGTAAAATAAGTAAGAAAAGGGCTGTTTTCTGTTACTTGTAATTTTTCCTTGAACAAAAGACAAATTGCAGCATCGGAAGTTGTTAGAAATTTGTCATAACTGTTTAGGTTGATTGCGTTTCCTGGCAGTGCACATTCGAATAATTCTAATTGGTTGAAGCATTGTTTATTAATAATAATGCCACAATCAAAAAGAGATGTTTCAACATAGTTGATAGCCTTACTAATATCATCAAGACCAGCAAGAATTATATTATAATGTGCATATACAAGCATTTGCCCTTCTCTGGCAATATCCGACTGCACTCGTTCTATGTCTTCTACACATAAATCATTTGCAGGGTCAGGCATTCCTTTATGTTTTTTCTTTTTGCCTTCTAATTTGTTTGCTTCGTTTCGTTGGTCTGGAATATTTATTACTTGATTATAGATAATTGTGTCTATACCTGGTGTATCATGCAAAAAAGAGAGTAAGTCAACAGGAAACCTTAGCCCAATATTGACCTCTTTATATGGTTTTATAACAGAAGGAAAATTAACTTCGTCAATATCTACAAGAGAAATGCACTGTACGTTTTTTTCTCCAATTATAAGATTTTCTTCTCTTGCTTTGATATTTTTTAGGCTTACTGTTTGCTGATTGAAATTGATAGATAGAAATCTTTTTATATATATTTCTATTTCATTTTCATTTAATAGTTTAGCTCTTATTCCTCTGTTAGCGAATAGTCCTAATACTTTTGTGATGTTTCTAATAAAAGTATCAAACCTTCGAGGGTCAAAAGAAAAGAATTTAGACCTTTCTACTTCTCCTGTAATAACAAGATAAGTAGAAATATCAGTATATATTCGTCCTTTAAAATGTTCAAAATAACGATTTGATAAATAGTCGTTCTTCCTATTCTGGGGTGGTAAAAATGATTTTTTACATAGAATATCCTGTTTTTGTATTGTATATCCAGTTCCTAATACTTTGAGGATATTAGTAAATAAGTGGTGAAAATCATAGTAAGCATCCATATCTGCTGAATACTGTATTATAGGATTTTCACATTTAATGATAACAGAATAGTCGCCCCTTCGGTTATAGAATATAGGAGTATTGTCTATTGTTTCAATACCAATATAAGGAGCTTCAAATTCACTTTTCTTTTTCATAAGCTTTATTTTTTTCTATCTCTTATAAAAGTGCGTGATACTATATATATGCCTTTTCGTTTATCTTTCCTGTGAAGCCCTTTTCTTTGTAATTGCGATGTTATTCCTAACCCTCCAAACATAACTATTACAAGAGTTATACCTCCCCACATAAAAGAAGCCAGAGTAGAAACAATAGCACATAAAAGTAAAGCACTAATAATACAAGCTCCACCGATATATATGAACTTGCCTTTAAATCCTTTGAAAATAAGGGGCTTTTGTAGCCCCTTATATACATTGTAACTTGGATACTCTTTCGACATATTAGATTCCGAAGAATGCTTTTACGACAACACCTGATACAACCAGAAAGATACATGACCCCATCCAGCCCATAACAGCCTTTTGTACATCTTGGTCACCAGAGTTCCATTTTAAATAAACTCGCACTGCTCCAACTAATCCTACTAGACCTCCTAGTATCATCATCATGTTTCCTAGGGGGTCCATGTAGGTTGCAAGTTCAGAACTAGCTGCATCAATTCCCGCAGCACCTTGTGCAAAAGTGTTAGTTACTACCATTATGCTAATGGCTAAAGCGAATGCTCTTTGAGCAATTTTTGAAAAAAACTTTTTTCATTTGAATAAAAATTAGTTGTTTATTTGTTAAAATTTACGTGTGAAAACATGCTTTTCCCTTTAGCAAGAAGTTGTTCCATTGGAATACCTTGTGTTTCAACTTCCATTTCAATAGATTCATTTACAGATACATAATTCTGTTCAGATTCTTTTTTTTCATCTTCTTTTTTCGTATGAGCCTGTTTCAAAATCTTCATCTACAACTTTGTGAGGTATTTCTTCTTCCTCTCCTATTGAAATAATTTCTTCTTCTTCACCTGTATTGGTTTTGCTTTGCTTTAGGAAAGCATCATACAGGATGTTTGCAGCGTAGTAAACTACATAAATGGCAAATACAGCCATGATAAATTGTGAATAACTCATATTCTTAAATTTAAAAGTTTCATTAATCGACCCTTTTTCTGTACTTTTGATTTATAATAGTACTAGAGGTAATAACAGGGGGGAAAGCCCTAGTTTAAAATAGTTTCGCGAATAGTTGAATTTATGAAACTTGGATTTAAATAAAATGGAGATAATAGGCTACGCTCGTGTTTCAACGAGGGAACAGAATTTAGATTTGCAGCTAGATGCTTTAAAAGAAGCCGGATGCAAACTTATATTTGAGGAAAAAGTATCAGGAGTAAAGGATAGACCCGAATTAGATAAAGCCCTTGCATATTTGCGAGAAGGTGATACTTTTGTTATCTGGAAGCTAGATAGATTAGGACGTTCTTTGAAAGATTTAGTTTATATAGTTGATTGTTTGCAGAAAAAGAAAAATTGCATTCAAAAGCATAGTTGATGGTATTGATACTAATAGTGCTTTAGGAAGATGTCAATTTGGAATTTTTGCTTCATTGGCTGAATATGAACGTGAAATAATAGTAGAACGAACTAGGGCTGGATTACAAGCTGCAAAAGAACGAGGGAAACTTACGGGACGACCTATAGGGTTATCGGAAGATGCAAAGAGAAAAGCTATAGCAGCAAAGCGTTTATATGAAAATCGGGATTATTCTATAGATGAAATATGTAGAATTTTACACATTGGAAGTAAGGCTACTTTGTATAGGTATTTACGTTATGAAAAAGTAAGATTGATGAATAGAAGAAATAAATAGGGCGTTACCTTTCAGGTCGGGCTTTTCGCTGCAAGTCCTCGCTACGCTGTGGGCTTTCCGCTGCAATCCCTAACGCATTTTCCCACCCACCCTTCTAAGGTATATCCAATGCTTTGCTTTTTTCACCGCTTCTATGAAGCACCTACAAAAGCAAGGCATTGGATATTCGGTTTTTATAGACTTCATGTTCCTAAAGGGAATATTCCGTTTATAAAACCTTATCTCTCACCCAAAATATATAAAACTTTAGGGAAAAGATAATACGTTAAAAATCAGCCGATTATAAACTATTTTTTAACAAAAATAATTGTCCTATTATTTGCGACATTTATAGAAAATTACTATCTTTGAGTATTGAAAATAAAGAGATAAATAAACTTTTAAAGCTGGTTTGGCTGCCAGTATAAAGAACAGCAAACAAAATTATGAAATCTACTTTTGATAAAAATGCAGAGAAGTTTGTAAACCTTATGGTTGAAAAAATTGAAAGCTTGTCTATGAATTGGCAAAAACCTTGGTTCTCTAAAGTCAACTCTAAACAGAACTTTTTACCACAAAATTTAACAGGTCGTACTTATAGTGGTGGAAACGCTTTTTTACTTTATTTTTTGTGTGAAAAAATATAATTATCAAACTCCTGTTTTTTTGACATTCAATCAAGCACGAAACGAAGGTATTAATGTTCTAAAAGGTGCTGTTGCTTTTCCTGTTTATTATACATTATTTTGTGCTTATCATCGTCAGACAAATGAAAAAATTTCATATGATGAATATAACAAATTATCAGAAGAAGAACAAAAAGAATACCGTTTAGCAGCTTATACAAAATATTTCCAAGTTTTTAATTTAGACCAAACAAACTTTGCGGAAAAATATCCCAATAGATGGGATATATTAAAGGCTAAATTTTCAGGAGAGGAACAGCCACAAGAAGAGAAAGAAATGTATGTAAATCCAATACTTGATGAAATGAATAAGAATCAAAATTGGGTATGTCCTATTCAAACGGTTTCTAGTGATAGTGCGTTTTATTCAATATCAAATGATAGCATTACTTTACCTTTAAAGAGCCAATTTAAGGACGGAGAAAGTTTTTATGGTACAGAATTACATGAAATGGGACATAGTACAGGTGTTAAAAATAGACTAAATCGAAAAGGATTTTATGAAAATGATAAATTCAATTATGGGCGTGAAGAACTTGTAGCAGAATTAATATCGGCTTTGTCTGGTGTATATTTGGGTATTTCTGTAACCGTCAGAGAAGAAAATGCGGCTTATTTAAAATCATGGTGCAAAGCAATAAAAGAAGAACCTAAATTTTTATTTACTGTATTGGCAGATGCTATTAAAGGTAGTAAATTCATAGCCCAGCATCTAAATATAAGGCTAGATGTGGAAGAAGTTGAAGAAGAGAAAAATACAAAGGTTGCTTAAAGGTTCCTTCCCCCCTCATTGGGGGAGTTCTTTTTTCAAACGCCAGAAAAAAGAACAAAAGGCTTAATCGCTTCACTTTGTTACGCTCCAATAGTTTTGCTATCGGTAAACCCACCCACCCTTCTAAGGTATGTTTCTTTATCCCTTCTGCAATCCTTAGTAAAGTTCCACTACCTTTTAGGTAACTCCACTTTAGTAAGCATTGCAGAAGCGGAAACATGACGCAAATTAAAATACATTCTCACTTTGAGAATACATTTTAATGCGTCTTGTTGTCTAACCCAATAAGAACTATAG
>ENA-OUNI01000840-OUNI01000840.1-human-gut-metagenome-genome-assembly--contig:-NODE-840-length-13570-cov-10.213122_pt1 | contig 13570 bp, 17 predicted proteins | sample MGYA00242499_ERZ504580 | MGnify/ENA primary metagenome ERZ504580 (study PRJEB26092, sample SAMD00036315) | human gut metagenome | host: Homo sapiens | study: EMG produced TPA metagenomics assembly of... | reverse complement strand
TGTTCGCTCAGCACGCAATCGCTTGCGTCCTGTGTGAATTACTTTTGGAATTGTTTTTAGTGTTTTTCCAAACACTTAAAAGGTTCCTTACAAGTTTTTCGATATTGTTCAATTTTCAAGGTCCTGTAGCGCCTCAGCCTTGCGGCTGACGACCTGTTTATTTTACCACTGAAGTGGTTTTTTGTCAAGCCTTATTTTTTAGAAGCTTTTGAACTTTCTGAACTTGGATGTCTTGAAGTTTCTCGGAACAAACCGGTCTTTCTTGACGTCTATTGGTTCTTTTCAAGGGCTTCCTGCTGAGACTTCGGAAGTCATTCTTTTGCCTCAGCGCTTGGCGCTCAAGTATAATACCACACCCCCGCCTCCTTGTCAACACTTTTTGACAGATTTTTTCATCTTTTTTCTTGCGCTGCTGAAAAACGTTCATTTTCTTGTATTCAACGTTCTCTTTTTACGCAAAAAAGCCGCCTGCACATTCCTGCACAGACGGCCTTATATTACTTCTATAATAGAGTTAGCGGATCTCGATGCCCAGCTTGAACTTCAGGTTGCCGAGGATCTTCTTGACCACGCGCTCTACTTCTTCCGCAGAGACTTCCTTCTTCGGGTCGGACAGAGACAGGGTGAACGCCATGCTCTTTTTGCCCTCGCCGAGATTTGCGCCGCGGTAGATATCGAACAGCTTGATCTCACCCACCAGAGGGCTGGCCTTCTTGATGGTCTCCTCGATCTCGCCGCAGGTGGTCTTTTCGTCGCAGACCAATGCCAGATCACGCTTGACAGCAGCGTAGGGACTGAGCGGCTGATAGCGCAGCTCACCGTCCACGCAGGACATCAGAGCCTCGTAGTCCAGCTCACCCAGATAGATATTCTGGCTGTCCTTCTGATCCTTTGCAATTTCCAGCTCGCTGTTGATTTCGTTGGACAGCTTGCCGAACACGCCCAGACGCTTGTCACCGCAGTAAACAGCGGCGCTGATGCCGGGGTGCAGCCACGGGGTTGTCTCGCGCTTATAATCAAAGCTCAGGCCAAAGCCGGCTGCCAATGCTTCCAGTGCACCCTTGACCGTGAAGAAATCTTCTTCGGGGCCGAATGCACCGATGCACAGGGTCTGGCGCTCGTGCGGATGCTCATTGATGGGCAGTTCCTTGGCAAGATACACCGGTGCCATCTCGAACAGACGGCCTTCTGTGTTGCCCTTCTTGAGATTGTCCACAATGACATTCAGCATGGAGGGAGCCAGCAGGGTGCGCATGATGGACAAATTCTCGCTGATGGGGTTCAGGATGCGGATGGCCTTGCGGGCTTCATCATCCGCCGGGATGTGCAGCATATCCAGTTCTGCGTTGGAGTAAAAGGCCAGCGTGGAGGCTCATAGAAGCCCTGTGCGGCCAGCAAACGTTTGGTCTTGAGCTGCTGCTTCTGGTCATAGTTCAGACCGCCGTTTGTAACGGAGGCAGTGTTCAGGAAGGTGGGCACAATGTGGTCGTAGCCGTACTCACGGATGACCTCCTCGGCCAGATCCGGGAAGCTCTCCACGTCCTCGCGGTACAGGGGCGCGGACACGTCCCAGCTGCCATCGGCCTGTACATCCACCGTGAACTCCAGACGCTGCAGAATGTCGATCATGGTCTGATCCGGCACGGTGATACCCAGCACGCCGCAGATCTTAGCCGGAGTGGTAACGATGTGCTTGCGCTCCATCGGGCGGCCATCGGTCAGGTCATATTCCAGCGTGGTGATGTCGCCGCAGTCCAGCTCCTGGATCAGGTGCAGGGCACGGGCAAGGCCCAGTTCAGGAGAGTGACGGTCCACACCCTTCTCGTAGCGGCAGAAGAGTCGCTGTTCTGGCCCAATGCGCGGCTGGTCTTACGCACGCAGTCACGGGCGAAGGTGGCGCACTCAAACAGCAGGCTGGTGGTGTTCTCATCCATGCCGGAGTTTGCGCCGCCCATGATGCCGGCAAGTGCCACCGGCTTTTCGGCATCGCAGATGACCAGATTGTTGGGGTTCAGAGTGAACTCCTTCTCATCCAGCGTGACGATCTTTTCGCCCGCATGGGCGCGGCGCACATCGATGGTGCGGCCGGCGACCTTGTTCAGGTCAAAGGCGTGCATGGGCTGACCCATTTCCAGCAGGGTGTGGTTGGTGATATCCACCACATTGCTGATGGAGCGCAGGCCGCACAGAGCCAGATGGCGCTTCATCCAGCGGGGAGACTCGCCCATGCGGATGTTGCGCACATAGTGTGCCATATAGCGGGGGCACAGATCCGGAGCCTCCACCTTGACGGTGATGGGCGCATCCGGTTCGCAGACAGTCTTGTAGTCCATGGCGGGCATGTGCAGGGGCTTGCCCAGAACGGCAGCCACCTCGCGGGCGATGCCAGAACGGACTGGCAGTCCGGGCGGTTGGCGGTGATGGAGATATCAAAGATATAGTCATCCAGACCCACCACGGGAGCAATGTCGGTGCCGGGGACAGAATCCTCGGGCAGAATGAGCAGGCCGTAGACCTCAGAGCCCGGGAACAGGTCGTCGTTCAGGCCCAGCTCTTCGCCGGAGCACAGCATACCGTTGGACTCCACGCCCTGCATCTTGCGGGCCTTGATCTTGATGCCGCCGGGCAGGGTGGAGCCATCCAGAGCAGCGGGCACGCAGTCGCCCAGCTTCATGTTGGCGGCACCGGTGCTGATGCGGATGTCGTGGCCGTAGTCGCCGCAGTCCACCACACACTTGGTCAGGTGGGTGCCCTCCTGCTTTTCCATCTCCACGATCTTGCCGACAACCACCTTGCTGATGCCGGCATCCAGCGGGATCAGCTCTTCGACCTCAAAGCCGCAGGAGAAGAGCTTTTCCTCCAGTTCCTGCGCAGTAACGTCGATATCTACAAATTCTTTTAACCAGCTGAAAGGTACTTTCATTGTCTCTTCTCTCCCCTCTTATTCGTGGAACTGCTTGAGGAACTGCAGGTTGTTCTCGAACATCAGGCCGATGTTGTTGATGCCATACTTCAGCATGGCGATACGCTCGATGCCGATGCCGAAGGCGAAGCCGGAATACTCGTCCGGGTCGATATTGCAGTTCTCCAGCACCTTGCGGTTGACAACGCCGCCGCCCAGCACCTCGATCCAGCCGGTGTGCTTGCACAGCGGGCAGCCCTTGCCGTGGCACTCAAAGCAGCTCACGTCCACCTCCACGCTGGGCTCGGTGAACGGGAAGTAGGAGGGACGCAGGCGGGTGCGGGTGTCAGCGCCGAACAGCTTCTGCACGAAGGTATTCAGTGCGCCCTGCAGGTCGCCCAGCGTGATGCCCTTATCCACCACCAGACCTTCCATCTGGTGGAACATGGGGCTGTGGGTAGCGTCCGAGTCGGAACGGAACACACGGCCGGGCATCAGGATCTTGATGGGCGGCTTCTGAACGTCCATGGTGCGGATCTGGCCGCCGGAGGTCTGGGTGCGCAGCAGGAACTCCTCCGACAGGTAGAAGGTGTCCTGCATGTCGCGTGCCGGGTGATCCTTGGGCACGTTCAGGCGGGTAAAGTTGTGGTCATCGTCCTCGATCTCCGGGAAGGTACCCACCGAAAAGCCCATGCCGGAGAACACGTCGATGATCTGGTTGGTGATCAGGGTCAGCGGGTGCAGACCGCCCACAGAGCGGGTCTTGGCGGGCAGGGTGATGTCCACCGTCTCGGCAGCATTGCGGGCAGCAAGCTCTGCCTGCTTCACCTGTTCTGCAGCAGCATCATAGTCTGCCTGCACCTTTGCCTTGAGTTCGTTGATGATCTTGCCCATGGCAGGACGCTCTTCCGGCGCAACGGTGCGCAGATTCTTCATCAAGGCAGGGATCTTGCCGTTTTTGCTGAGGTACTCCTGCCAGAAGGAGGCCAGCGTTTCCTTGCCGGACACCTGACCAAGGCTTTCAGCGGCCTGTTTTGCCAGCTCGTCGATCATTGCTTGCATGGATGTTCTCTCCTTTATTCTTCGTGTTGATGAGCGGAGTGCAACAAAAAGCTCCGTCCCCTGCCCGATTTCTCAGGCAAAAGGGACGAAGCTGTTGATTCTTAGCTCCGCGGTACCACCCGGTTTCCACCCGTGCACAGATGCCGGGCGGCTCTCAGAACGCCGTAACGGGGCGTGGCCGTTCTGTACTACTGCTGTTTCGCACAGACCGCTCAGGAGCGAACTTCAGCACAGATACACCCGGAAGCCTCTCAGCCGGTGAAGCTTCTCTCTTTGCCGTGTACGCCATGCCTACTCTCTCCGTCGCTGCGTTTGGGAGTATTCAGGTTTATAACCGTATGTATACTACCACATTTCGCGGAAGTTTGCAAGGGGTTGTATCATTTCCGCCCAAACAGGATTAGTCATATTCGCCGCTCATCATTTTATTTTTCCAGTCAGCATCCAGATGATATTCTTCTGAGACCTTTATCACAAGCACACCATCCATTTTCCGGATGGAACCTTCCTGCGGGAATGTCGGCATCTCTGCGATCTCCTCCGTTTCAAGAAGTTTCTGATAAGTTTTGTCATCACACAGATTCAGCCAGATCGGCGTATAATCGCGGAAAGCTGCATCCCAGGAAAAACGGATCGTACCCGCCGTCTCTGCCATAAACAGTCCCACTCTCGCATACGGGTTTGCCGTGTGGTATAGCTCATGGGTGCGGAACAACGGGCTGCTGCTTGCATTTCCCACAAGCATCACCGGGATCTCGTCATCGTAATATCCTTCGCTCACCAGCGTCTGTGCAATCAGGTCAGAGAGTTCTTTCGTTGCCTGCCTGCCCTCATACATCGCCTGCTGATCGACCGCCGACATGAATACGCTCCCGTAAACGACAGCAGCCGCCGTCAGCAGGATCAGTGCTTTTTCTGCTTTATTCCAGCATTTGCGGAACGCATCACAGGCTGTTTCTCCCTCCCGGCTGCTGTCCAATAGCCAGAAACAGACCGGCAGGAACAAGGCCAGACCTCCGGACATGGGAATATAAAACGACGCCTGCGAGGTTGCCACCATAAATACCGTGCACATCATGGGCAGCACCAGCAGCGCTGCTGTGCCATAGAAAGTGTTTTCCCAATCTTTCCGGCGTATGAGCCGAACCAGTCTGCACGCAAGCGCGGCACCCACCACACAAAAAATCAAAGCAAATACAACTGCAGTTTCCTGCAGCATATTGTGTTTTACAAGGGTACCAAAGAAATACCGATAAAAAAGCTCATAGCACTTTTCAACGCTGAAAGGAAGATTTTTCAGAATTTCAGACACTGAAATATCTGCGCCACCCTGGTAATCGGCCATCGCCGTTCCCGTCGCCCACAGTGTAATCTTTAAGATCAGCAGATACAGCACTGCGCCGGATGCAGCACTTGCCAGGCTTTTGCAAATATGTTCCCGAATCTTTTGTTTTTCTCCATTCTGGAAAAGTAGTAGGAGAAAATAAGCCAGCAGCACCAGACAGAAACAGGCAAGGTTCGTCTGGTACAGGCCAAGGCTCAGTGCCAAAAGCACCGCTGCCGGCACAATGCTGCTTACGGCTGATTTTCCCCGGATCACGTGCTCTGTAGCCAGCATTGCAAAGAAAAACGAAAATCCGTACTCCGGTGCAATGAAGTGAAACGAAAGATAGCACCCGACCACAACATTGGAAACATAGCATAAACCTGCGAGCCAGTCAATGCAGGATGTTCTCATCCATGCCGGTTTGAAGAGCATATGAAGCCTGGTGACTCCAAGAGAAACCAGCACCAAGCATACCACCGCATTGATGGGTTCTAGCTGCAGACTGAAACGCAGAAAACTGGTCACCAGCCAGAACCATCGCCCATTGGAAAGCTCCCATGCTCCCGCCATGTACTCAGCCGTTGTCCACAGACCATCACTGTGTTCGTCAGCTTCAAGCTGATCAGCGGAAAATAGACCATCACCGCAAAGCCCAGCATCACAAAGAAATATTTCTTATCCAACTCCCGCAGCCAGTGTCTGATATCCGCTTTTATTTTTACAGACATGATATTCCTCCATCCATAAACTTCTGCTTTTCAGTATATCAAACTCTTCCACATGGTTCAATAAAAAATCCCCTGCCGGGCAGTCGGCAGAGGATCTTGCGTATTTTTCCAGAGTGCTTTATTTTGCCACGATTTCTGCAGCCAGTGCATCCATCTGCGCTTCGGCAGCATCATTGGCAGCACTGCGGATGGTGACCACATTCTCGCAGACCGTGATGTTCTTCATGCCTTCCAGCTCGGCGCGCATGAGCTTTGCGGCCATGGGTGCCCATGTGCCATTCTCCATCAGACCCACCGTGCGGTTCTGGAAGCTCTTGGTCTTGAGGTGGGTCAGCAGATTCTCCATCGGCGGGAAGAGGAAGCGTCGTAGGTGGCGCAGGCCAGCACGATCTTTCCGCAGCGGAAGGCTTCGGTGACGGCATAGGACACATCGGTGCGGGTCAGGTCCATCTCCACGACCTTTGCGCCCTTTGCACGCAGCTTTTCGGCCATGAGGTGGGCTGCTGCACGGGTGTGGCCGTGGATGGAAGCACTTGCCACAAGGATCTTTTCCGGCTCCTCGGGCTTGTAGCTGGACCAGATGTCGTAGTAGTTCAGGTACTTGCCCAGATCTCCGGTCAGCACCGGGCCGTGCAGCGGGCAAATGGTCTGGATGTCCAGAGCCGCGGCCTTTTTCAGCAGCGCCTGCACCTGCGGGCCGTATTTCCCCACGATGTTCAGGTAGTAGCGGCGGGCTTCGCTGGCCCAGTCGGCCTTTTCGTCAAACTTTGCCACAGCGCCAAAGCGGCCAAAGCCATCCGCGGAGAACAGCACCTTTTCGGTGGATTCATAGCTGACCATGACCTCCGGCCAGTGCACCATGGGGGCAAAGACAAAGGTCAGGGTGTGGGTGCCAAGGCTCAGGCTCTCGCCGTCCTTCACCACTACACGGCGCTCCTTTGCCACAGCATCAGCGCCAAAGAACTGGTCCATATACAAAAAGGTCTTGGCGTTGCCCACCACCTGCATCTCAGGGTAGAGTGCCGCCAGCTTTGCAATGTTGGCACCGTGGTCCGGCTCCATGTGGGAGACTACCAGATAATCCGGCTTACGGCCTGCCAGAGCTTCGGTCAGGTTTTCCAGCCACGGCTCGGTAGCGCGGGCATCCACCGTGTCCAGAACGGCGGTCTTTTCGTCCAGAATGACATAGGAATTATAGCTCACGCCGGTGGGCACCGGATACTGGCTCTCAAACAGGTCAATGGTGGTATCGTCCACGCCCACACCCAAAATGGCTTCGCTGATTTTCTTCACGCTCATAGCTTTCCGTCTCCTTTTTATGATATGCCGCAGACTGCAGCAATTATTTCTAAGAACAGTTCCTATTATAGCACATTGTTAGAAATTTCGCAAGAGATATTATTCTTCCCCATTCTCCGGCAGACGTGCCGCCACCGGTTTACCCGGCTCAGCATCCAGCTCCAGCAGAGCGGCAGCAGCGCTTTCGTCCATGGTCTGCACCGCGCGCAGCTTGCGGCTGATGGCACGGCTGCGCACGCCAATGAGATTATCCAGTTCTTCGTCGGTCTGGCGCAGGCGCTGCTGCATCTTGGAAAGCCCCTGCCCAAACTTGTCGAACTCCGTTTTTACTGCGCCCAGCAGCTGCCATACTTCACCGGAGCGCTTCTGGATGGCAAGGGTCTTGAAGCCCATCTGCAGGCTGTTGAGCAGCGCCGCCATGGTGCTGGGGCCCGCGATGTTCACCTGATAGTCCCGCTGCAGCACTTCCAGCAGGCCCGCGTTCACCACCTCGGCATACAAACCCTCGAAGGGCAGGAACAGGATGCCGAACGCCGTGGTGTAGGGCGGCTCCACATATTTTTCCCGGATGTCCTTGGCCTCGGCCCGCAGCACCAGTTCCAGTGCGTGGCGGGCGTTCTCCACAGCCTGTGCGTCGCCGGATGCCTGCGCATCCTGTAAATGGGCGTATGTGTCGCCGGGGAACTTGGAGTCGATGGGCAGCCACACCGTACCGCCGTCCGCGCCGGGCATCCGGATGGCGTACTCCACCCGCTGGGTACTGCCCGGAATGGTGGCCACATTGGTGTCGTACTGTTCCGGGGCAAGGATCTCTTCCAGAATGGCTCCCAACTGGATCTCACCCAGAATACCGCGGGTCTTCACACCGGAAAGCACCTGTTTCAGCCCGCCCACATCAGCGGCAAGGTTCTGCATTTCGCCAAGACCCTTGTACACCTGTTCCAGCTGGTCGTTCACCGCCTTGAAGCTTTCGGTCACCCGCTTCTGCAACGCATCCTGCAGCTGTTCGTCCACCGTATGGCGGATCTCGTCCAGCTTCTGGGCGTTCTGGGCCTGCAGGGCAGTCATGCCCTCGGCAAGGGTGCGGCGCATCTCTTCCAGCTTGCGGGCGTTGGAGGCTTCCAGCCCCTGCAGGCGCTGCTCCATGGTCTGCTGCTGGGTGCCCTGCCCTGCGGCAAGGGCGGTGCTCATGCTCTGCACCGAAGCTGCAGCGTTTCACTGATGTGGCCCATAGCGGCAAGGTTCTGCTGCGCCATCTCTGCCAGCTTTGCGTCCATCTGGCGGTTCTGCGCTTCCAGCTGCTGACGCAGCCATTCCTTCCGTTCTGCATCGTCCCGGTTTGCGGCAGGCTTTGCCGAGCGGTACAGCAGCAGAGCCATCATCAGGCAGATGGCCACCAGAAGCACCGTGTAAAGAAACGCTAAAAATTCCATAATGTCTCCTATTGCAAAATCCGGGCTGTGCAGCTGCAAAGCCCGGATCTGCGTACTTTATATTATTTTGTCTGTTCTTCCCAGAAGCAGCGGCTTCGTCCAGCCAGCCATCCGCAGCCGTGCCGCGGCCAAGGCCGATGCCATGGGCTGCGTGGTCATATACCACTTCTTTGTAAGGTACGCCATGCGCGGCCAGTGCCTTGCTGAGGGCCGGCCCCTGCAGCGGCCAGCACAGCAGGTTCAAGGTCAGGTCATCCCTGCCATACCAGAAGTACACCGGCGGATAGTCCTCTGTGATCAGGTCGGCAAGGCTGTATTCATAGTAGAACCGGCCGCACACAAAGGGGTCGATGCCCACACGGTAGATCGGTGTGATCTCGGAAAACTGCACGATGGGATACGCCAGGATCACTGCGCCGGGCTTGGGCAGGCCATAGTTTTATAGCCCAGAGCGTCCGATGCAAACAGGCCCGCCAGATGTCCGCCGGAAGAATAGCCGATCAGGCGTAGCTTTCCGTCTGCACGCCGAACTGCTGTGCGTGGCCGATGATGTACTTCACCGCCCGTGCAATGTCCTCTATGGGTCCGTTGTTGTCGTTGTCCGGGTAGGCGCGGTAGCGCATCACGAACACCGCATAGCCTTTCTGGTGCAGCTGGTAAGCTGTGGAGATGCACTCCTTTAACTCCGCCGTGCGGTTGAAGATGTTGCCGGAGAGCACCAGCGCATACTTTGCATCCGGCGTGCTGGCCGGGTAGTAATAGAACTCCACATTGTTGCGGGAGCTGTCCTCGGCGATCTCCTGCTCCGAGTAGAGCTTATAGGTGATCTGCACGCCCGCATTGTAATTGCGGATGAGCAGGTTCAGACCATCGGCACAATCCTGTGCCACATGGCTGCTCACATATTTTTCCAGCGTCTGGTCATTGCACCAGTCCTCGGTGCCGGGCAGGTTCTGCTCCTTGGAATAGGTCCAAACGCCTGCACCAAGGATGCTGGGGTTCGAGCGGATCTCGCCCATGGTGGTCTGCGGCGTAATATCCGGCTCGCCATACTCTACTGCAAATGCGGGCAGCGCCATCATCAGCAGCAGACAGATACAGGCTGCTGCGGTGCATATCCTGTGTTTCAACTCAACATCTCCTTTTCAGCCGACCTGTTCCTCCCAGAAGGCAACTGCTTCATTCAGCCAGCCCTCCGCATCGGTGCCCTTGCCTGCGGCCACTGCATGGGGAGCATCATCATACACATGGTAGATATGCGTCACATGGTTGCGGGCCAGTGCCTTTTCCAGCACAGGCCCCTGCGCCGACCAGCACATGGTCATAAGGGTCATGTCGTTTTTGCCGTACCAGTGATAGGTAGGCGGGTAATCCGGTGTGATGTAATCAGACAATGTCATTTTATAATACCGCTGCTTGCACACGCCGGGGTCCAGCAGGATATTATAGACCGGTTTGAACTCCAGAAAGGTGTTTACCGGGTAGCCCAGCAGCATGGCACCGGGCTTTGGCAGGCCGTAATTTTTGTAGCCCACCGCGTCGGTGCCGAACAGTCCGGCGATCTGCCCGCCTGAGGAATAGCTTACAATGGCATAATCCTCCACCTGCACGCCAAACTGTCCTGCATGTTCCGTGATGTATTGCACCGCGCGGACCACATCCTGCAGCGGCGCATTGTTGGAAGCCTTCATGCCGATGCGGTAGCGCAGCACGAACACCGGATAGCCCATTTCGTGCAGGTTCCATGCAGTGGAAATGCCCTCGCGAATCTCCGCGCTGACCACGATCGCATTGCCGCCGATCACCAGCGCATATTTCTGGTTCGCCTGCGCCCCTTCTGCCGGCAGATAATACAGTTCCACACCGTCCCGGCTGGTATCCTGCGCGATCTCCTCCGCCGTATAAAGCGGGAAGGTCACCCGCTGCCCAGCGTTATAGGTGCGGATCAGATAGTTCAGTCCATCCGCCGCATCCTGTGCCGTCCAGTGATTGGAAAGGCGGCTCAGCGGCTGCGCGTCCCAGTACATCCGGTCCAGCACACGGTCCTGATCCAGCGAGTAGGTGTAGATGCCCGCACCCACAATGCTGGGGTTGGCGCGGATCTCTGCCATTTTGGTGCGCGGTGTGATGTTGGCCTGACCAAGCTCCTCCGCAAACGCCGGCTGTGCCAGCAGGATCATCAGGCCAATACCAAACATCACCGTGCGCAATCGTTTTCTCACAGCAATCCCCCATTTATCTCTTTATTTGCACTGTTTTTCCCAGAATTCCGTTGCCTGCAGGATCCAGCCGTCCGCATCGGTGTGGCGGCCCGGGCCAATGGCGTGGGGTGCGTCCTCGTACACATGGCACTCATAAACAGCCCCGCTCTCCCGGAGCTTGCGCTCCAGCAGCGGCCCCTGCTGGGAGTAGCACATGCGCTGCATATAAAGATCATTTTTGCCGTAGAAGAAATAGGTAGGGGTAAAGTTTTCGTTCACCACATCCGAAATATCGGTCCAGTAGTAACGCCAGCCAAGCACCAGCGGGTCAATGGCCAGCTGATACAGCGGCTTCACCTCAAAGAAATCGTTGATGGGGTAACCCAGCAGCAGCGCCGCAGGCTGTGGGAGACCAAATGCCTTATAGCCGAACTTTTCGTTGTCTGAGCCGATCAGGCCCACGATGTGTCCGCCGGAAGAAAAGCCCATCAGCGCATAGTTTTCGCGCTGAACGCCAAACTGATCTGCATTTTCGGTCAGGTACTTTATGGCATTGGCAATATCGTACAGTGGCGCATTGTCGGATGCATTCAGGAAAGAGCGGTACCGCAGCACAAAAGCCGCATAGCCCAGCTCGTGCAGCTGGTTGACAATGGATGCACCTCGTTCAGCTCTGCGGTGGTGTTGCCGCCGTTGCCGGGCACCACGATGGCGTACTTTGCGTTGCTGTTTTAGCCGGGAAATAATACAGCTGCACCATGCCCAGAGAAGAATTTTCCGCAATTTCTTCCGGGGTATACACCTGCCATGTGATCTGTACGCCCCTGTTGTAGTTTTCGATCACAAGGTTCATGCCTTCGGCGGCATCCTCGGCAGCCGCGTAGCTTACATAGCCCTCAATGGGCGTATCATCGTACTGCGTGCTGCCCTCGATCCATTCGTTGCAGTAGGTGTAGTAGCCGGAGCCTTTGATGCTGGGGTTCTCCCGCAGCTCCTTCATGGTCGTCTTTGTTGTGATGTTCGGCTCGCCGTACTCTGCAGCAAATGCCGAAAGCGATACGCACGCCAGCATTCCCAGCGCGCACACCATCGTTCTGATCCACTTCATTTTGGGACATCCTCCATTCTGCAGCGGCGTATCCTGCCGTGCTTTTCTTTGTTATGATTTATTGTATCACAAACCTTCCGCTTGTCAAAGAAATTTCTGTGCAGTACGGCGCTTGTACCGCACCGCAAATTCTGCTATACTGGAGCCGGATATTTTTGAGAGTTGAGGGCGCGGAAAGCTATGCACTTTCCGCCGGGATCGAAATATGAGCAAAATCGAGATCCGGCCCATGGAGCCGGAAGACTGGAGCGCTGTTTCCAGAATTTATTTGGAGGGCATTGCTACAGAACATGCCACTTTTCAGACCACCTGTCCGCCGTATTCTGCGTGGGATGCTTCCCACGCAAAAGAATGCCGACTGGTACTGCTGGCCGACGGCGTGATCGCCGGGTGGACGGCGTTGCGCCGGGTGGACCCGCGCTGGTGCTACCGCGCGTTGCCGAGGTGAGTATTTACGTGGGTGAGCAGTTCCGGGGCCATGGCCTTGGTTATCACCTGCTGACCGAGCTGTGCCATCAGGCAGAAAAGGCCGGCTACTGGACACTGCAGTCCACCGTGCTGCAGGACAACGCTGCCAGCCGCGCCCTGCACACAAAATGCGGCTTTCGCTTAGTGGGCCGCCGGGAACGCATTGCCCGCGACTGTCACGGCCGCTGGCTGGACACATTCTTAATGGAATACCGCGCTGCCGCCAATGAACCGGAAGGCTATAAAAAGCTGTAAGATGCAAAAGAACTCCGCGCCCTGAGGTGCGGAGTTCTTTTTTGTCCATTGATAAAATGATAAAGGTAAAAACAGGCTTACCACTCTTCGCCGTCGATGTCCACGCTGCCGTCCACCACGGCACCGGCGCGGGAACGCTGGAACATGCTTTCCACCACGGCGCAGTACTTATCGGCCAGACAGACGATGACTGCTTCGCGGCAGGTGGGCACATGACGGAAGGTCAGCGGCCACATGTGGCTTGCAATGATGCTCTGTTCCTTTGTGGTAATGCTGAACACCCGCTTTGCATTGACGCAGGCATAACCCGGATGGGAGAAGCCGTGCATCTCAAACAGGCGGCGCAGGCCGTGAAAGGTACCGGTGGTGTGCCAGTCGTACAGATAAAAATCATGCAGCAGGGCACCCACTGCCAGCGAGGTCTCGTCAGCGTGCAGATGCAGACGGCGGTTGAGCCAGAAGCTCACCAGCGCCACATTCTTGCAATGCTGGTAGGTGGTGACAGAGCCGTGCTGGATGTACTCACGCATCCGCTGCACATCCGGGTGATGATCGTATTTTTCAACGATGGCATAAAGCTGTTCGCGCTCGATCTCAGAAAGCTGCATGCTGCAAAATTTCCTTTCGCTTTAAGGTGATGTTTTCAGGAGCGGAGCTGGACCGGATTGGAATTGCCGAAGCTCTGCACTGGAAGGGTTCTCCCGCTTGAGGGAAAAATCCACCAGATACTGCTTGCCGTCGCCCAGTTCTTCCAGCTGGGCCAGTTTTGCCTTTGCGGCGGCTTCGT
>ENA-OUNI01000839-OUNI01000839.1-human-gut-metagenome-genome-assembly--contig:-NODE-839-length-13597-cov-2.190646_pt1 | contig 13597 bp, 15 predicted proteins | sample MGYA00242499_ERZ504580 | MGnify/ENA primary metagenome ERZ504580 (study PRJEB26092, sample SAMD00036315) | human gut metagenome | host: Homo sapiens | study: EMG produced TPA metagenomics assembly of... | reverse complement strand
CCACGAATGATGTTCGATATACGCTTTTAACAGCTCCTCGACCAACTCATCTCTCTCTACTTTCATGATCAGGCTTCTCGCTCCGTTAAAACTTGTAACATATGTCGGATCTCCCGACATGATATATCCGACGATCTGATTCACCGGATTATATCCCTTTTCTTTCAGCGCCTTAAACACGATCTCCAAAATGTCTCCGGCCGAAATCTGCGGTCCCGGTTCTACCTGAAAGAATTGTGTATTGCTGAGATCACTCATCTTGCTGTTCCTCCTTACCTTCTGTCTTTTTGTATAAGAATTCTATTCCTCATTTTTCATTTTCGGAAACTCCGAAATCACTACCTACAATTCTAATATACTCCCATTCAAAATTCAACGTATAATTTGTGAATGATTTTCAATTCTCACTTTTACGATACAATTAGAAATATTTTTTTCGGTTTCTAGTGCAATTTTCATATACTCTTTTGTATGTCCTGTCATAACAGCCTTTCCCTCGATCTGCGCGCGTTCTTCAAAAAGAACTTCCACTTCTTTTCCGATAAAGCTGTCCTCGTATGCCTTTTTCTTCCGTTCGCCGAGGGCGATCATACGGGCGCTTCTTTCCCCTTTGATCTTCTCATCAATCTGGCCGTCCATCACTGCCGCTTTTGTCCCTTCTCTCTTCGAGTATTTGAAAATATGCGTTTCATAAAAATCAACCCGGTCGACAAACGCATAGGAAGCTTCAAACTCTTCCTCTGTCTCCCCCGGAAATCCGACGATCACATCTGTCGTAAGAGCCGGATGATCAAAATATTTTCTCAATATCTGACACCTGTCATAATATTCTCCGCTTGTATACTTTCTGTTCATCCGCTTCAGCGTCGCGTCACATCCGCTTTGAAGAGAAAGATGAAATGCGGACACACTTCGGCATCTCGGAAAGCTCTTTTGCAAACTCTTCCGTAATAATCCCCGGCTCAAGAGAACCGAGACGGATCCGTTCGATCCCTTCGACTTTGTGTACTTCTTTTATAAGGTCAAGCAGATGTCTCTGCCCGTCAAAATCGATACCGTAAGAACTCAGATGGATTCCCGTAAGAACAACTTCTTTATATCCGTTTCCGGCAAGATCTCTCACTTCTTCCAGCACGTCCTTTGTCTGCCTGCTCCGCACTCTGCCCCTCGCATAAGGGATGATACAATACGTACAAAATTGATTACATCCGTCCTGCACTTTAATATACGCTCTCGTATGATCTCCCGGTTTTGTCAAATGCAGTTCTTCATACTCTTTCGTACGGTTGATATCTTCCATCGCATATTCTGTATGACCGCTTTTTTCCATTTCATATTGTTTCAATAATTCCGGCAGATCTTTTTTATGATTATTTCCGATCACAATATCAATACACGGATCGATCTCCTTACCCTCCTGCGCCTGTACATAACACCCCGCCGCCACAACGACCGCGTCCGGGTTTAATTTTCTTGCTCGGTGCAGCATCTGCCGAGATTTCCTGTCTGCTATATTTGTCACCGTGCATGTATTGATAATATAAACATCCGCCCCTTCTTTAAAGGGAACGATCTCATAACCTGCCTGTTCAAGCATTTCCTGCATTGCTTCCGTCTCATATGCGTTTACTTTACATCCAAGATTATGAAGTGCCGCTTTTTTCATAAGTTTACCTCTTTTTCCTATTCTTTCTATCATTGTTCCTTGACTTTTAGTTCCCTATCCCGTAGAATATTCATAGGGTTTTGACCCTATTTTATCACATATTTCAAGGAGGTAGCAAAATGAAAACTGTACAGATTTCATTAAATTCAATCGACAAAGTAAAATCTTTCGTAAATGAGATCACAAAATACGACAACGACTTCGATTTAGTATCTGGAAGATACGTTATAGACGCCAAATCCATTATGGGAATTTTCAGTCTTGATCTCTCCAAACCGATTGATCTTAACATTCACGCAGACGGCGACGTTGATGCAATCCTCGCTGCACTTGACCCGTATATCATCAAATAATAACAGTCAAACATATTTATGCGTAAATGCACAATGCAAAAAGCTGTCTCTTTTGAGACAGCTTTTTGTAATGGCGACGAGCCAAAGCCCGGGATATACCAAACTTCGGCAGCCGCTTACAATCCCTGAACATGCCTTTTGGCACTTTCGGTGATTCTATGCCCCTACGGTGATCACTTCTGCAGTTTCAAGCGCCGTCTTCATCAGATCATCGATACAATCTGCCAGATTGATCTCCGACTTTTCGATTCTTTCTACATTCGGCTTTGTCACCGGATGCTTTGCCACGAAAATCGTGCAGCAGTCTTCAAACGGCTGGATTGAAACTTCGTATGTGTCGATCTTTTCAGATATTTCCACAATCTCTTTCTTATCAAATCCGATAAGCGGACGGTATACCGGCAGTGTGCAGACAGCGTTTGTCGCCGCAAGACTCTGCATCGTCTGACTCGCCACCTGTCCGATGCTCTCTCCCGTAACAAGACCGAGACAGCCGTTTTTCTTCGCAAAATGTTCTGCGATCCGCATCATATACCGACGCATGATGATCGTCAGCTCATCGTGCGGACATTTTTCATAAATGGCAAGCTGAATATCGGTAAAATTAACAATGTGAAGCTTGATCGGACCTGAATAAGCAGATACGAGTCTTGCAAGATCTATCACTTTTTCTTTCGCTCTCTCACTTGTATACGGCGGTGCGTGAAAATAAACCGCCTCCAGCTCAACGCCGCGTTTCGCAACCATATAACCGGCTACCGGACTGTCGATCCCTCCCGACAGCAGAAGCATCGCACTGCCGTTTGTTCCGACAGGCATTCCTCCCGGACCCGGAATGATCTCGGAATAAATATAAACTTCTTCTCTTATCTCTACATTCAGACGTACTTCCGGATCGTGCACATCAACTTTCATCTCAGGATATGCATCAAGAACCGCCTCGCCAAGCGCACAGTTTAATTCCATCGAATTCATCGGATAGCGTTTATTCGCGCGTCGCGCTTCTACTTTAAACGTCTTGTCTGCCTGAGGATACATCTCGCCTACATAAGCAGTCACGTCTTTTTTCAATCCTTCCGGATCTTTCACTTCTTTGCGGACAACCGGACAGATCCCTACAATGCCGAATACTTTTTTGAGACTTTCAACCGTCTCCTCATAATCATATTCACCCTCGCAGTCCACATAGACTCTTCCGTGACATTTATGAACAAGGAATTCTCCGTCTACGCTCTGAAGAGCATACCTGATCTGACGCACAAGCGCATCTTCAAATATATAACGATTCTTTCCCTTGATCCCTATTTCTCCATATTTAATCAAAAATGAATGAAACTCCATCTTCTTCTCCTTCTTTGCGCCATATCTTTCTGTCATGTGAAATCAGCGCCGTGTATATTTCCGAAGCATCGGAATACAATTATATAGTGTTTCCAACGTATAGTCAATTTCTTCTTTTGTCGTAAACTCCGACAAACTGAACCGCAGCGTCGAATCAAGATATTCTCTCGGCGTTCCTATCGCCTGAAGAACACCGCTTATCGCCGGATGATTAGATGCACATGCCGAGCCTGCCGACACACAGATTCCACGATCTTCCAGCGTATGGAGCAGGACTTCGCTCCTCACTCCGGCAAATCCCGCGCTGACAATGTGCGGAGCGCTTCCTTCATCTGTAAGTCCATGCACTTTCACATTGCCAATCTGTGAAATACAGTCTATAAAATGCGTTTTCAGTTCCCGCATATGCTCCGTTTTCAGCTCAAGATCCTGATAGATCATTTTTGACGCCAATGCCAATCCTGCGATTCCAGGTACGTTTTCCGTTCCTGAGCGCATATCTTTTTGCTGACCGCCTCCGAAAATGATCGGTTTTATCTTCACACGGCTGTCCACATAAAGAAATCCCGCCCCTTTCGGTCCGTGAATCTTATGTCCGCTGGCCGAAAGCATATCGACTCCAAGTCTTTTCGGATAGATCTTATACTTTCCGAATCCTTGAACCGCATCCGTATGAAATAAGATTGACTGTTTATACTGCTTCACGATCCGGCTGCCTCAGCAACGGGCTGTACCGTTCCGATCTCGTTATTGACATACATGACCGATACAAGGATCGTCTCCGGACAAAGCGCTTCTTTCAGCGCGTCAAGCCGAATTCTTCCGCATTCGTCAACAGGAAGATACGTGACGCGAAATCCTTCTTCCTCTTCCAGATAATGCATTGTATTCAAAATGGCAGGATGTTCCACACAAGAAGTGATCAGATGATTTCCGTTCCTTCGATTGGCCCGCGCACATCCTATCAGCGCCTGATTATCACTTTCCGTACCTCCGGAGGTGAAAATAATTTCTTTAGCATTTACTTTTAAAAGCTTGGAAATCGTTTCTTTTGCTTCTTTTATATATCTTTCAGCTTCCATTCCCTTCCGATACATTGCCGACGGATTCCCGTAATCCCGACACATGATATGATAGACAAGCTCTCCCACTTCCGGATAACACATCGTTGTAGCTGAATTATCAAGATAAACTTCCATGATTCCTTTCCTTTACTGATTTCTTACTATTAAATTATGACTCTTCTCTTTTCGGTGACACAGCGCGGCTTTCTATATGATACATCAAGATCGAAAGTGTCGTAAGACCCGCAGTCTCTGTCCTTAAAATCCGCTTTCCAAGCGTGACCGGCCGCGCCCCTTTCTCTTTTGCCCTGAGCACTTCCGCTTCTTCAAAACCTCCTTCAGGACCGATAAATATTCCGACCGACTGTCCCGGTTCTATTTGTTCGATCACTCTCACAGTCTCGGCCATACCTTCTTCCAGTTCATACGGGATAAGAACGACGTCAAGACTTTCTGCCTGTTCTAATGCTTCCGTAAAAGAACATACTCCGCAAACTTCCGGAATCACGCCTCTTCCCGACTGCTCTGCCGCTCCTTTTGCGATTAGCTGCCAGCGTTCCTGCTTTTTCACCGCTTTCTTCTCATCTAACTTTACGACCGAACGTTTTGCCGAAAACGGAACGATTTTGTGAGCGCCCAGTTCTACCGACTTTTGTACGATCCATTCCATCTTATCGCCTTTCGGAAGTCCCTGAAACAAAATAATTTCCGATGGAAGTTCCGTCTCGGTATCCAGCTTTCGGAACACATCGAGCACTGCCTGATCTTTCTCATACCGATTCAGGCAGCAAAGATAAGTCGTCCCCTGACCGTCATTGATCCTTACATCTTCTCCCACTTTCATGCGAAGTACATTTTTCATATGGTTGAGATCCGCGCCCCTGATCAAAATTTCACTTTCTGTGATCCATGACGGCTCTGCAAAAAACTGCTGCATTCCTCTTCTCCTTACCGTTTTAATTTTTCGGGCTGTCACACAGACCCACTCGCCTTGATATGTAATGTCAAGCACTTCCAGACCTGCTTTTTTCACAGCTTCCACAACCGTTTCTTCTTTATCATCGATAATACCGCTTGTAATATAGATTCCGCCCTTTTTTATCTGATTCACGACAACCGGAGTCAGCGCTACAAGAACGTCCGCTAAAATATTGGCCGCAACAATGTCATAACACTCATATCCGACTTTATCCTGTACTTCTTTGTCATCGATAATGTTTCCGATCATCACCTCATAACGGTCTTTTGAGATTCCGTTCACTTCCATATTTTCATGAGTTGCATCGATAGCACAAGGATCTAAGTCTGTTCCGACCGAATATTTTGCACCGAATTTCAACGCAAGCATCCCGAGGATCCCGCTTCCGCACCCTACGTCAAGAATCTTCGTATTCTCCGTTACATATTTGCGGATCTGGCGGATGCAAAGCTGAGTTGTCTCATGCATTCCCGTTCCGAACGCCGTACCCGGATCGATATGGATGATCATTTTATCTTCGTCTTCCGGCTTTACCTCTTCCCATGACGGAATGATCAAAACATCGTCTACATAAAACTGGTGAAAATACTGCTTCCAGTTGTTCACCCAGTCCACATCTTCCGTTTCCGACTCTTCGATCAGACACTCTCCGACGTTTACATAAGCCGACATTTCCTCCAGTTCTTTTCTTACATCCGACAGGATCTTTCTCTTTGTCTTCTTCCGGTTCCAAGTAAAAACTCAGATACGCCACGCCGTCATCCGCTTCTGTCTGCGGAAGGATATCTACAAACATCTGCTCCTTGTCCGACTGAGTAAGAGGAATTTTATCCTCGATCTCCACTCCCTGAATTCCGAGATCCATAAGCATACTGCTTACAATATCTTCTGCTTCCGTCGTCGTCTTTAACCGAAATTTATTCCATTTCATTTTTAATCCTCCTGAAACCATAAATTCAAATCTACATTTCCCGTGATACCGGGAACTGCGCCCGTTTCACTGTACTGCCATATTTTATATTCATACGGACACTGCGGCGTCTCATGATAATCCGCATACCAGAAATCATACTCTGTAAGCTGCTCCATATCAAGCGTAAAAGTCATCCATTTTAAATTTGCGTAAATCATCGGATCGTATCCCGCATGTTCGATCGTATCACAAAACACTTTGCAATAATTCGTAAAATCCTGCCGCGTATTTCCATCTGTTCTCGCGCTGTCCCACTTGATCTCTTCTGTATCAAAACAACAGGACCCGTAATATTATAATGCTTCAAATGCTCAAGCACAAATTCCGCTTCCTCCACTGCCTCAGCCGGAGAAACTGCCTGTGAAAAAAAATACACGCCTACCTGCAGCCCTGCTTCCAGAGCGTTCTTCACGTTTTGCTCGTACATCGCATCCAATACAAGAGAGCCGCTCTCTCCGTAAGCCCGATACCCGAGACGAACCATAACAAATTCGACACCGGATTCTTTCACCTGCTTCCAGTCGATCACTTCTCCTTGAAATTCAGATACGTCGATCCCAAGTTTTGCCTTTGCACCTGTTTCCGGGTCCTGATAGCTTTTATAACCTGTCTGCTCATCTGTCTTTAAATCGGAAAAATCGTAAGTACATTTCGGAACATCCGAAAGCAGCGGCGCTTCATAACGGTTCTCTTCCACATCTTGAAAACAGTATCGCTTCTTTTCCCCGTCCTGATTGCCGCCTGCATTTTGTATGAGAGAACCGTTCTTCTGAACAATCCACTCTCCCGAATCGTATGTTTTATCCTCATTTCCTGTTACAGACTGCGAAATCACCTCTTTTTTCGGAGAACAGGCTGCCAGCATAAGAATCGTACAGCTTACAACCGCAATCATCTTTGCCGTTTTTCTCATACTGATTTTTATTTTCAGACTCGTCCTCTCCCCGTTTTCATCTGTCTTCTTTTTGAATCTGTCCATAGATACGCCTCTTTCTTTCCGATTCATCTATATACGCGCTTCTTCACTCCCGCCCCTTCTCATCCTTTAAATGACCGCTTACTTGAAACTTTCCGCTCTCTCTGCAACATAATATCTCCGATTTTGATCTCTCCGCCTCGGATCACTTTTGCAAAAACACCTTCTCTCGGCATAATGCACTCTCCCATCTTCTGAAAAATAAGACACCCGTGATGACACTCTTTTCCGATCTGCGTCATCTCTAAGATCACATCGCGGCATATAAGCCGTGTTCCGACCGGAAAAGAGCGAAAATCCAAGTTTGTTACTACAAGATTCTCTCCGAAAGCGCCGTCGATCACTTCTGCTCCTTTTGCCCGAAACGCTTCGATCTTATCATGAGAAAGAAGACTCACCTGCCGATGCCATTTTCCGGCATGAGCGTCGCCTTCTATCCCAAAATCTTCTATAAAATGTGCGCTGCCCACATTTTGCTTCTGCGTTCCTTTTTCTCTGCTTACACAGACTGCGAGCACTGTTCCGCTTTCTGCTTTTTCTGACATTTTTCTCACACTCCCCGCTATCTTTGTTTTATCTTCTTTATCTTATTGCTCTGATTTTTTGTTCTGATTTCTTTTTCCTGTCAACCGCCGATCTGAGACATCTTTTTTTGTTTCGATTTCTTCGCCTTTTTCCAGATCTTCCGAACTCATGACCTCAGGTTTAAAAAACACCGCTTCTCTCATCTTCTCCTCGATCAAACTGTCATCCGCCCCGTTTCTTAACATTTCCCGAACGTCTGTGCCGTTTCCGTATTGCAGACACGGCTTTAAAAATCCTTCCGAAGTGAGTCTGATCCGATTACATTTATAACAAAATTTATGCGAAAGGGCGCTGATAAATCCGATTCTCCCATCAAAATTATGAAAACGAATATACTCTGCCGGTCCGTTTCCTACTCTTTTTTTATATATTTCATAATCGCCGAATTCGTTGTGAAGCAATTTATATATTTCTTCAGACATTTTTCCGTTGAAATTTTTCCCATTTCCAATAGGCATCATCTCAATGAATCTGACATCTATTTTCCTTTTTTTCGCCAAAAGCGCAAGAGAAATGCAATCTTCTTCACAGAAAGGCACACAATTTACTTTCACTTTCAGATCAGGATATTTTAACGCAGATTCCATGCCTTCCAACGCCTTTTTTATATCACCGCCCCGCGTCATCCGAAAATAACGTCTTTCGTCAAGCGTATCAATGCTTATATTAACAGAAGCAAGCCCGTTTGAAACTAATTCGTTTATTTGTTCTTTTAATAATATCCCGTTTGTTGTCAACGTCACTTCATCTATACCCGGAATACCCTTTAACTTCCCGACAAGATCCGGTATTCCCCGCCGCACAAGCGGCTCTCCGCCTGTCAGCTTGATTTTCGTAATGCCAAGTCTTACCCCAATCCTGCACACTCTTTCAATCTCTTCAAAAGAAAGGATGTCTTCATGCGGAAGAAAGGAAAAGCCCTCTCCCGGCATACAATAAACACACCGCAGATTACACCTGTCTGTTACGGATACCCGCATGTAATCAATCCGCCTGCCGTACTGATCGTTCATCGTCCGCACTCTCCCGCCTGTCCTGTCAATATTTCAAGTCCATGTTCCACTACCGGAAGAACTGCTTCCAGATTTTCTTTTACCGCTTTCGGACTGCCCGGAAGATTCACGATCAACGTATGATTTCGGATCGCGGAAACAGCTCTGCTCAACATTGCCCTCGGCGTCACTTCCGCCGAAGCTGCTCTCATCGCCTCTGCGATCCCCGGAACATTCCGATGTGCAACTGCCATTGTAGCCTCAGGAGTACAATCACGCAAAGAAAACCCTGTACCTCCTGTCGTAAATACGATATCAACCTTTTCATCATCACAAAGTGTACATAGACACTTTTCAATTTCTTTTTGCTCATCCGGGAGAAGTTCCGTTCTCACAACATCGTATCCCTGATCCGCGATCATCTCACAGATCAACGGGCCGCTCTTATCTTCTCGTTCTCCCGCAAATCCTTTATCACTCATCGTAACGACCGCAGCTTTCCATCTGCGCGTCCGTTTCTCTTTTTTGCGGCACACGTTCTCCACATCTTCTGCCTCTGCATTTCCCGCAGATCTGTTTTCTGCCGACAGATTTTCACCGACAAGTCCGGCACACCGGTCAAAATCGTTCCATATATCTCCGCTTTTGCCTCCGGTCTTTTTCAAAAGACGGATATCGGTAATCTCCATCTTCTTATCCAATGCTTTACACATATCGTAAATCGTAAGAAGCGCGGCGCTCACTCCTGTCAAAGCCTCCATCTCAACTCCGGTCTTTCCTGTCACTTTCACTGTACAGGTACAGAAGATCGCACATTCTTTCTCATTCATACGAAAATCCACCTTACAATTCGTAAGCGGCAATATATGACACATAGGAATCAGATCTGAGGTCCGCTTCGCCCCTGCAATACCCGCCGTTGCCGCAACAGCCAAAACGTCGCCTTTACCGACTGTCCCTGCTTTCACAGCCTGAAAAACATCCCGGTTTACAAGAATCTTCCCTTCTGCCACAGCCTCTCGTGCCGTCTCTTTTTTGTCGGTCACATCGACCATGACCGCTTTTCCGTTTTCGTCAAAATGTGTTAATCCCATATAGAGTCCTTTCCGTTCTCTTACATTTTTCCAAATCATTTTTTATTCTACCACAGTTTCATAAATTTTTCGACGACAAGATTGTAAAAAAAGAATGCCCTGTACCGTGTTGCAGTACAAAGCACTCTTTTTGAATCTTCTTTCGTATATTTACATTTATAAAACAGACGCCGCTTCATGAGCGGTATGAACCGCATGATATAATGTTCCTATTTTCGTATTACAGTCTCCGACGAAAACAACTTCTCTCCCCGCATCCGCAAATGCCTGTACTTTCTCTTCATTTGCTTTTACCCCCAGCGAAGGATGATCTGTTCATATGAAAGTTCTATCGTTTTTTCATTTTTTACAAATACGATGCGGTCGCCCTCAATGTTCATTTTGACACCGCCGATCATCTTGACCTGTTCTGCTTCCAACAGTCCGCGCAGGGCAATTTGATTAAATTTGGCGCCTCCTCTTCCAAAATCACAGACATCGATCATGTCAACCAAAGTAACTTCTTTTCCCGCTTTTGCCAAAGACAGCGCTGCTTCGCATCCGGTAAGTCCTGCGCCTACGATCACAACTTGCTTCTTTGCAGAAACTTTCCCAAGCTCCACATCTCCGACCCATACGACATCCTCTCTGCCTTTCGCAAACTTCGGAATAACAGGCTCTGCTCCGACTGCACGATCACCGCGTCATAGTCTTTTCCCTTCAGATCTTCCGCCCGAACTTCACTGTTCAAATGAACAGAAACCCTCTCTTGACCGGAAATAGAATGAATCGTCCATTCTACATATTTTTTGATATCTTGCTTGAATTTCGGAGCGCCTGCCATTGTGAGGACTCCGCCTAAATGATCTTCTTTTTCATAAAGATCTACTGTATGCCCTCTTTGCGCCGCCGTTCTCGCCGCCTCGATTCCCGCAGGTCCTCCGCCTATCACGGCAATCCTCTTAGGCAAAGTGTTCCCCAGATTCATATACAATGTTTCCATCCCAAGTTCTGCGTTTACAGAACACCTCACCGGAGCAAGATCATAATGCGTCCGGTTAATACAATAATTGCATCTGACGCATGGTCTTGTATTCTCAGGCATCCGCTTTTGGCGTTCTTAACCACCATCGGATCTGCCATCAGTCCTCGCGCCATAGAAACCATATCGGCCTTTCCTTCCGCAATATACTGTTCCGCCTGCTCTAATGTAACCGACCCGACTACCGTCACCGGAACAGAAATCTCTTTCCTGATTTTTGCCGCGTCTTCGATGTTGATTCCATGATCGTAATAGATCGGCTGATTCATATAAGGAGCAAGTTTTTGCTCGGAATGCATCCCTCTGGATACATGAAGAAGATCGATATACGGCTCAATCCGTTTTACAAATGCGATAACTTCATCCAGGGAAGGCGAACCCTCGATCATATCATTTGCATTGATCCGATATTCGATAGCCAGACGATCTTTGATCTTCTCACGAACCGCAGCGAGCAGTTCCACCGTAAATCTTGATGCATTTTCAATCGTATCCGCGCCATATTCATCTGTTCTTTCATTGATCCTCTTGTTCAAAAAGCATCCCGGAAGCTGCCCGTGAGCTCCATGGATCACAAGACTGTCAACTCCGCATCTTACCGCGCGCTCTGCCGCCAACGCAAAATCTTCAATATATTCCTTGATCTGTTCTTTCGTCATATAAGTAGGGTCAAGCTCTACCGCCGCTTATCGCCGTTGTGATCTCTGTCTGCGAAGTTTCCGCCATACATATTAATGGCAAAAAGTTCTATTCCGATCTTGCACTGATACATATGACAAGATCTGATAAGATCGTCATTTCATTTACGACACTTTCTTCGCTCATTCGCAGCAGATGAGTGACAAACGGAGGGAGATTTCGATTGACGCAGCCACATCCGATATTAATACATGCCGCTCCGCCTTTTACGATATCCCTTACCCATTCAATCAATTCACGGTTTACATGACCGTCCGCCGTCGCAAAGGACGGCCATACAGGAGTGAAAGAAACTCTGTTTTTCAATGTCATGGGGCCGATTTTGATAGGACTTAAAACATGTTCGTAGTTCATTTTCTGTTCATTCATTTTCCGATGTTCCTTTCAAAAGTATTTAATCATCTTTTGAATGTCTTGCACCGATCTGAAAATCTTCGTTATGATCGAACATATATTTCACGGTGATTGGATCATCCCCTGTCAGTTTTTTGAAATCATCAGTAAAGATATCCATTTTTCCTTCTCTGATCGCCTGCGCAAACGTCACCATTCCATCGCTTGAAAACGGAGCTTCACTGTCTTCCAGGAATACGCCGTCCGTCGTTCTCGGCACTCCCATAGCATCCCATATTTGATAGTTTTCTTCATCCGTTACATTCTGAAACGTCAGATTATTTCCTGTAGATTCATTTCCGATCTCGATAAACTGAGTAATCGTCATCAGCTCCGGTCCGTTAATGTCCCAAACTTTCCGTGTAAACTCGCCCGATCTGTGGAGCGCGTATGCCACAGCCTTCGCACAGTCTTTTCTGGAGATATAAGCCATCAATCCGTCGCCCTGTGAATTTGTGAGCGGAGTTCCCATTTTTACATAAGTAAAGTAATTTGTGACCATCGCCTCTGCATACTGTGAATTTCTCATAAACTGATAATCTAAGCCGACCTCTTTTATATAATTTTCTGTATAAATGTGGTCTTTCTTTTCAACACTAGGATTTGTCTCATCGTCTGCATTCACTAACGAAGTATAAATAATCTGTTTTACTCCTGCCGCTTTTGCCGCATCTATCGCATTTTTATGAGCTTTCTGCCTTTTCGCTCCTACAAACGGCATCGAAATAAGAGCCAGCGCATCTGCTCCTTTGAATGCCTCCGACAATCCATCTGCGTTGTTAAAGTTTGTCTGACGAGTCTCGACTCCCATATCTGCATATTTTTTGAGCGCCTCTTCACTATAACCACAAAAGATCAGATTCTCTTTCGGTTCTAAAGTAAGCAAAATTTCAGCGGCAGTTTCACCTAAATTTCCGTCAACACCTGTCAATAATAATTTACCCATCGTTTCATTTCTCCTTTGCTTTTCATACTGTAATGATAATATTTTAACAAGCAAAAAGAAACTACCTGCTTTTCTATAAAGACTATAAGTTTTTCTTATAATCTTTAAAATATGCTACAATATATTCATAAAACTGAACAACACTTTGTTTTTTATTTTCTTTTAAATAAGCCACCGCAAAATCTGCATGATGATGACTTCCTACTATTTTTACAGTGCACAGATCTTCCTCTTCCGGCACAACCTCTCTGCCTGTATATCCTATTCCTTCATCCAGTTTTATAGATATAAAATACTCCGAAAGAGAATTCACTTCTTTTACAATATTCGGTTCAAACCCATCCAATATAAACGCCTTCATAAAATCATCATAAAACTTTCTGCCCATCTGCGAAGATAACGTGATCATCGGCTCGTCTTTTACTAAAATGGGGTTGATGCTTTTATACTGACTTAATCTGTTTTTTCTGCTGCATACAATACACGTTTCCGACTGATGAATCGTTTCATAAGAA
>ENA-OUNI01000838-OUNI01000838.1-human-gut-metagenome-genome-assembly--contig:-NODE-838-length-13602-cov-3.791317_pt1 | contig 13602 bp, 15 predicted proteins | sample MGYA00242499_ERZ504580 | MGnify/ENA primary metagenome ERZ504580 (study PRJEB26092, sample SAMD00036315) | human gut metagenome | host: Homo sapiens | study: EMG produced TPA metagenomics assembly of... | reverse complement strand
ACCTTTTGCTTTTCCGGGTCAGTGAAATAGCTGGGATTGTTTTTGAGCGTTTTCTTCCATGAGTTTTCATCATTTCGGTCGCACGGCTCAAGGATTTGTAAACCTTCATAAACTCGTCCGGTACATGATAGCACCGAAATTCTTCTGTTTGTGGTGTGGGCATGGGAACGAGTTCCGCTTTTTCAGGTTCAAATTCTGCGCTGGCAGATTCCAACACTTCCAATGCCTCTGGATGCAGGATTTGAGCAAGGACATCTGAACGATGCTCGACACCTGCCTGCACAAGCTTGGACATTTCTTCGTTGGTGAACTTCACTTCGCCGGAAAAGACTTTCTGCTTGATGCCGGGAGAGAGATTATCTGCGATGTCGATGCCTCGTGTATAGTGGCTGGCACGAAGAACGGAGGCACGGCTGACACCGTTTTCCTCTGCGATCCGGTCGCAGGTTTTCTTCCCGGAGTGGTGGTTATCACCGTGATCACCACCACTTTTCTTTGCTAAAGTGTACTGATTGCCCCGAAAGATTTTTGCAACTTTCTTCTCGGCTTCGTACTGCTTCCCAAGCAGATAGCGTTTCTGTTCAGGACTCAGGTTTCGCCGTCCCAACTGATTCCGGCAGATCCACGCAACGGCTTCTTCGCGGTTCTCAAATCGGAGCGGCATAGTAGAAAAGCAGATTTCGGGGTGTTTCTGAAGAATGGCATAACGATTGTGGCCGTCAACAAGTGTATTGTTCCACACGATCAAAGGAGAGAGCAGCTTGCCCTCTTTCAGGATATTTTCTTCAAGCTGCTTGAATTCATCATCGGTCAGTGGAGGGATCTGGGACTGGAACTCCGTCGATTTTCAGATTGATCATACGCACACTCCTTTATCTCTCCTGCTGCGTCTGCTCTTCCTCCCGGAAAAAGGACGCAACATTCTGCTTTGCGGTTTTCAGTTTGAGCAGTTCCTCTTTAGCTTCCTTGTACTGCTCGTAGAACTTTGCCTTTTCGGATGCCAGCTGCGCATACTCGGCTTCCAGCTTTTTCGGGCTGGGCAGCTTTGTGATATTGTTTGCCTTGAAATAGGCTGCTGCCGCCCGGTACGCTGTCAGCTCTGCACGGTGCTGCTCCTCAAAGGCTGCGGGTCGCTTGGCAGTATTGAACTGCTGTACGATACCCTTGGTGCTGGCGTAGGCTGCGACATGATGGCGCAGTTCTTTGTTGGCCTTCATGCGACCTTCGAGGCCTTTCACCACCGCCAGTGAGTCGTGATACTTGGTTTCCAGTTCAGCGATGCGCTGGTTTAGAGCGTCCTCGTCGGTCAAGCCCTTTTCCTGCAGAAGATTTACGGTCTGTGCCATAACTTTGAGATTGTGTTTCGTGAGCCAACGCTTATAGCCGATGCCCTTGCCCTCGGTCATCCTCGACTGGATGTCGATCAGTTTCCCGATGGTATCCTGTTTGAACTGCACCTTAGGTTTGCGTTCGGCGTTTGCCTGCAACGTGGCAAGCACTGCTGCCTTATCGAACTTGTCACCGAGATGTTTCGCCCGGATGAACTTTGTTCTGCCAGAGGGCAGATAGCTGAGCTGCCCACGGCTTTCCTTGACGGTGATGCTATACTGCTGCATGAGCCTATCGGAAAACTCTTCAAAACTCGTTGTGCGGTACAGCACTGACGAAATCTGTTTCCGTAAAGTGTCTTTCACGGTTTCAAACTTCTTCTGCCGGGGCGGTTGTCCGGCTGCGGTAAGAGCTGCGTTCTCACGGTCAAGTTTCAACTGACCACGCCTACGCGCCCAATACTCAGCTTCTCTGACGCGCTCTTTCGAGCCGTTGAGCAGGTCGATCTGGTACAGTCCGGCACCCTCGCACAGTTCCATGACCTCGACACGCAAGTGCCGCATGGTCTGGGCGGTGCTGGAGTGCTTCGTGCCCTCGCGCCAATCGCGGGGCTTCTGCATATAGGGCTTGCGCTCCACCTCTCGTGTTCGGACGCTGCCGATCACGATGTGGACATGGATGTTTCCCGAATGGTTGTGCCATCCGGGTGAGTGCAGACGATGGCAGGATGACCGGGGAAGTTTTCTTCGCAGAATTTCAGGCCAAGTGCCTGTGCCTTTTCCATGGTCAAGCCGTTGTCGGCTGCATCTCTTGGGTCAAAGCTGATGATATACTGGTGGCTTTTAATATCACCATGCTGGGTGTTCTTGCCATACTTGCGGTTTGCCAGCAGACAGGCCGTTGCAAATGAGAAATCACCGCACTCAAGGGTGTCGAGCAGGTAGGATTCCCGCAGCTTCGGCTTGCCCTGTTCATCCAGAAGCTGCTTTCCGGTGAACTCATCGTGTTGGTAGATCAGGTACGCTTCAATGGCGGTGTAGTCCGAGTTCTTAGAGGCGATATGCTTGAGCGTTGCCATACAGTTCACCCAGAACTTTCTCGGCGTGCAGCGAAATGCGGTCAGGTCTGCAAGTTCGTCAAGAATTTTCGCCCGGATCTGCTCGGTGTCCGCACCGCCAGAATTGAAGTGCCTTGCAAGCTGGTTGAGGTTGCCGCCCACCTTGCTGCACTGGGCAAGCAAAGTGGAAACAGCGGTCAGGGTTTCTTCGCCGCCGCCTGCAACGATGACCGTTTTCTCGATCTTGACGTTGTGGATGGCACGGCGGATAAAAGTGGAGAGGGAGAGATTCAGGAGTTTGCAAGTGAGTTCCAGTGACGCTTTTTCCTCCGCTGTCACACGGAACTTGATGACGTGCGTTTTGTTGTTCGGCGTGTCGTGGTGCTGGGAATTGCTAGGGGTCAGTTGAACATTCGTTTTGGTCATTGTACCTCCTGTCTGTTCGATAACTCCTCGGTGAAGTTATGTAAGCACGACACGCCGTTCCATTCGTGCCGTAAGGCACGAATGATGAGCAGGGTTTGGGGCAGGCACGCCCACAAGATCACTTGGAAAACTCGCAAGAGTTTGAGAAGTGAAGTCCCGGATGGACAGGAAATTTTCAAGAATTGAATTTGTGGCCACGGGACGGTTCTTGCCCTCTACCGCTGCGCTCAAAACCATTTCTGGGTAATTGTTTCCGAATGGTTAAGGCGCAAAAATAAGTAGAGAGTTCCGCTGCTCGTGTATGTTGATCACCGTTTGCTCCGAACGAAGTTCCTACCCCTGTTTTGCAGCGGCGTTGACAAAAAGTCGGTATCACGTCCGGTCGGCTCATGAAATTTTCAATGTGCAGCTCCCGTAAAAGAAAAATACCGCCCACGCAGCGCAGCGATGATTTTGTCGGGTGAATCGTCGGCAAAATGAATCGGGTGTGTTGCGGGGCGGTAGCTTCTTTCGTGGATTTTTCCTCACTGAAGTGGTGGGGCTCACGGTGATAACCAACCACTTTTGCAGAAGATTTGCAATCAATCTACAAGTTCAGTGGGATTTGTGATAGAGAATATCATGGTTCGTAGGGTACGTCAAGATGATTCCGAAGAAATTATTTATGAATGGAGACAATAGTAAGACTTCTATTATGAATATGATACACTTTACATCATGAAAGAATTTAAGCTGCACAAAGATGATTCAAGCGGATGTGCAATGTGCACAATAAGTTTTCTACAGCAAAATACAGATGTGGTCATTTAGCTCTTTTACCAGACAACTTTTATAAAATAAAAAAATTTGTTGACTTGAAATTGCTTGAAATGTTATCTTGTTGGTAACAAAAGCACGGTGAAGTGCTTGCTACCACACGAAAAGGCAAAACAAAAAAGGAGAGTAAAATGATGAAAAAGCGTATTGCGGCGTTGGTCACCGCCGGTGTCCTTGCTTTGTCGATGCTTACCGGCTGCGGAAGCAAACAGGAGAGCTGGAAAGTTACCTGTCCGTGGGCACCGTCTGGTGTAGCAGCGATGGTCAGCCAAAAGGCTGCTGCCAAGTCCCCTGATTATTCTGATAATAAAATCACACTGGTTGCTGAAGCCGTCAAGGGCGATGCTGCTACTGTCAACACTTGGGTGTCCAGTACTAAGGCAAATGATAAGGAACTGGTCTTCGCCGGTGAGGGTCTGTTCGCCATTACCGAGACTCTGGATCCGGCCAAGCTGCAGTTCAGCTACGACGATTTTGAGTTCGTGGAGAACTTGTACTCCTCCGTCTTCGTCCTGTCCGCTGATTCTTCACTGAACCTCAAGAATCTGGACGATCTGGAGGCCTATGTCAAGGCAGGCAACCCCGTATCCGTGGCCGTTAACGCGCTACCGGCTCCGAGGCTTTCCTGGCAGCGGCTCTGTTCGGCTCTATGGGTGCCGGCGACCAGCTGAAACTGACTCCGTACCAGTCCGCTGCGGAGGCTGCACAGGCTGTAGCTAAGGGTGAAACGAACTTCGCGGTCTCTCACCAGTCTCAGATTCTTGAGACCTACCAGCAGGGCAGCGTTGATGTGGTTTGCGCATTCGATGACAAGGCTATCGAAAACGGCCCCTTCGCAGGCGTTGAGGGCGTTGGCTCCAAGGGCTACCCCTACTTCCGCAACCGCTGCTTCGTCATGGCTCGCAAAGGTACTGACGCCGCAAAGGTTGCCGAGCTGAAAGAGCTGTATGATAAGATCCTCGCCGATGATGAGATGGTCGAGTGGCTGAACGACACCATGCTGCTGGAAGTCGATACCATGACCGAGGACGATGTGAAGGCTCACATTGAGAACGTCAAGAGCATCGTCGAGCAGTATAAGGACATCGTGGCAGGCTGATAAAAAGCCCTCATAGCGACAAAAGCTGAAGCAGGGGGAACGGGGACATCCCCTTCTCCCTGCTTTTATGTTTCCAAAAGGAGTTGAAACAAGTGAAAAATCTGATAGAACGTGCCGAAGCAAAACTGGATGAATGGGGCGCAAAGCTCGAACAGAAGAACATCGAGTACCCGGTAGACCTGATTTGCGGCATTCTGTTTCTGGTCATTGGCATCGTGCTGCTGCTCATCATGCCGCAGCAGGTGCAGATCTCGGAAAAAGACGTTGTGAATGGCCGCGCTTTCCCGACGATGCTGATTTGGCTCATGCTGGCCATGAGCGCCCTTCTGGTGGGCCGCGAGGCATACAACATGGTGATGCACCGCCCGACCAAAACTAAAACGCTGAATCTTTTGGTGGAAACAAAAGCACTCGTCATCGTCCTCATTCTGGTGGTCACTTATCTGCTGGCAGAGGTCACGGATCTGTTTGTTGTGGGCGCTGTATTCTGCGCACTGGCATTTCTGGTCTTTTTCCGCTGCAAGAAACCCCTTTACTATGCCATCACAGTTTCAATGGCTGTGTTGATTTGGGTCGTATTCCACTTTGTCTGAATGTTAGTTTCTGAGGAGGCAGAATATGGGTTTGTTTGACTTTATCGGCCCGGCCTCCGGGCTGCTTTTCACCCTCGAAAATATCATCTGGATAAACCTCGGCGTCTTTATTGGCTGCGTGTTCGCGGCCATCCCGGGATTAAGTGTTATCCTCTGCATCATCCTATTCCTGCCTGTCACTTATACCATGCGTGCGATTCCCGGCATGATGTTCCTGTTGGGCATTTACTGCGCAGGTGGCTATGGTGGCTCGGTATCGGCTATCCTTATCAACACGCCGGGTACGCCCCACGCGGCGGCTACTATGCTGGACGGCTATCCGCTGTCCAAAATGGGCCGCACTAAGGCGGCGTTGAAAATTGCACTTTATGCATCTACCTTTGGCGGTATCTTCTCTGCGTTGGTGCTGCTCTTCCTCGGCCCTCAGGTCGCAAAAATTTCGGCACAGCTCGGCACGGCGGAGTACTTTATGGTCTGCCTGTTCGGCATGACGATTATTGCAGGCGTTTCTGGTAAGAGCCTTGTCAAGGGCATCATCGCCGCCTGCCTTGGTTTGCTTATTTCCTGTGTGGGCGCAGACCCCATGACCAGCTATGACCGCTTTACATTTGGTATTCCCCGTCTGTATCTGGGTCTTGACCTTGCCGTTACCCTCATCGGTTTGTTCGCACTGGTGGAAATCATTGGCAAGGCAGAGCTGAAGCGGAATGAGTTGAACCTTCACGCCGGAAAAATCGGCAATGATGACGGCAAAATCACAAAAGATGAATACAAGCGGATGTTCCGACCAGTGCTGATGGGTTCTATCATCGGTTCCTGTGTTGGTATCGTACCTGGCACGGGTGCGTCGGAGGCCTCGTGGTTCTCCTACAATACTGCGAAGAACCTGTCCAAGCATCCCGAGGAATTCGGCCACGGTTCTGTGGAGGGCGTTGCGGCTGCTGAGTCTGCCAACAATGCCGTCTGTGGCGCGACCCTGATTCCCTTGCTGACGCTGGGCATCCCCGGCGACGGCTGCGTGGCCATCATGTTGTCGGCCTGATGATAAATGGCCTGAACCCCGGTCTCTCGCTGTTCACCACCGACGGCGCTATCATGTATGCCATCATGCTGGGCCTTATCCTCGTGAACATCTTCATGTTCCTGCAGGGCAAATACCTGACTAGCCTGTTTGCAAAGGTCGTCTCCATCCCTCAGCAGATCTTGACCCCCATCATCGTGATTTTCTGTTTCGCCGGTGCTTACTCGGTGAACAGCAGCTATTTTGATTTGAGCGTTGCGCTGGTGTTCGGCGTGATGGCGTGGTTCATGCGCAAGCTGGAGCTGCCCGCTGTCCCTGTGCTGCTGGGCATGGTGCTGGGCAATATGACCGAGACGAACTTCCGCCGCGCCCTGCTCATCTCGGATGGAAGTCCCAAAATCTTCTTCAGCAGTGTGTATTGCTGGATTTTTATCGCGCTAATCGTGGTGGTTATCATCGGCATCCTGCGCGGCAAGATGAAGGAAACGAAGAACGCGAAAGTGGAACAGTAAAAGGAGGTAAAGACCGTGGCATATAACATTATTTTCTACTTCAGTGACCAGCAGCGCTGGGATACCTGCGGCTGCTTCGGCCAGCCGCTCAACGTCACACCCAATCTGGACAAGCTGGCAGAGGAGGGCGTAAAATTTGACAATGCTTTCTCTCCCCAGCCGGTGTGCGGCCCTTGCCGCGCCCTGTTCCAGACCGGAAAATACCCCACTGAGACAGGCTGTTTCCGCAATAACCTGATGCTGCCCTCGAATATCAAGACTCTGGGCGAGTATATGGAAAAAGATGCCGGCTACGAAACTGCCTATGTCGGCAAGTGGCATCTGGCCTCGGATGGCGAGCTGGAAAAGAAGCCGACCATTGACCATACCATTACAGCCGTTCCGTTGGAGTTGCGCGGCGGCTACACCGGCTACTGGCGTGCAGCCGATGTGCTGGAATTTACCTCCCACGGCTACGACGGCTATGTGTTCGACGAGAACAACAACCGCATCGATTTTAAGGGCTACCGTGCTGACTGCATCAACCAGTTCGCGCTGGACTACCTCGACCAGTACACCGGCGAAAAGCCTTCTTCATGACCGTATCCCAAATTGAGCCGCACCATCAGAATGACCACAACCACTACGAAGGCCCCAACGGCTCGAAGCAGCGATTTGCGGATTTTGTCCTCCCCGAAGACTTGAAGGCTCTGGGCGGCAATGCAGCAGAAGAGTATCCGGATTATCTGGGACAGTGCGCAAGCCTCGACGAGAACCTCGGCAAGCTGGTGGAAAAACTGAAAGAAAAGGGTCTGTATGAGAATACTGTTATCCTTTACGCTTCCGACCATGGCTCTCATTTCAAGACCCGCAACCGCGACGCCCATCTGAACGGATACGATGACTATAAGCGCTCGTGCCACGACGGCTGCCTGCATGTGCCGCTGGTCATCTGCGGCGGCCCGTTCAAGGGCGGCAAGGAAGTCACCGAGCTGGTCAGCACCGAGAGCATCCCCAAGACTCTGTTGGCTTTGGCAGGCGTGGATGTCGGCGACAAGATGATCGGCGAAAATCTGCTTGACGTTGTGGAAAAGAAAAATCATAATAGAGCTAATGAGTCTACGCCCAAATCTCGGAGAGCCGCTGCGGCCGCTGCATCCGCACGGCAGATTATATGTACTCTGTCTATGCCCCCGGTGTCAATGGCGGCGAGGCTGCGGCATCTGATGTGTATGCGGACGACTTCCTTTACGATATGCAGAAAGACCCGTGGCAACTGAACAATGTGGTCGCGGATCCTGCATATGCTGCGGTCAAGGCGGAACTTCGTGAACGTCTGCTGAACTGGATTCAGCACGCGGAAGGCAGCCGCCCCACTATCACCGACTGAAAAGGAGCGCTTGCCCATGCTCTCGGCTGTTGAGAAAAAATCCGATCAGGTTTATCGCTGGCTTCTGGCTTATATTGACGAAAACAAATTTTCCGGGAACCAGCGTTTGCCTTCGGAAAATGCGCTCTGCCGGAAGCTGGGTGTCAGCCGAGAAACGATACGAGTGGCCATCGACCAGTTGGTAGCAGAAGGACTCGTGTACAAGCTCAAGGGAAGTGGGACTTATTTCCACCGGGAAAAAGTAATGACGCGGGATTTGAACACAGATGATGCCCTTTATAAAATCGGCCTTGTCCTGCAGGGACAGGATACAAGTGCCAATTCGGGATTAATCGAAGGGGTTCGCAGTGTTCTGACGCAGGAGCAGGTTGACCTCCATGTATTTCTGACCGATAACAAATTCTGCAACGAACGCCGCTGTCTGGAAACAGTGGTGCATCAGAATTTTCATGGCTTTATCGTGGACGGTGTTAAGTCGAGTATCCTCAGCCCGAATCTTGACTGCTACAAGGAACTTTATCGGCGCAAAATTCCGGTGATATTCTACAACAATTTTTATCGGAATCTGCGCTGTCCGCGTGTGACCATCAATGATATTGAATGTGCGCATCAGTTGATAGGGCGCCTGATCGATGCCGGACACAGCCACATTGCAGGCATCTTCGTGTACGACAACTACCAGAGCGTAGAAAAGTTTCAAGGCATGGCGGAAGCGATGCGAAATCGTGGTTTGGAACTGAACGATGATTACATCAAGTGGTGTATTTCGGACGAAGCCCACAACGAAAGCTATGTCCGTTCCATTGAAAGATTTCTGAAGAGCATCCCTAAATGCACCGCTATCGTCTGCTGCAACTACATCATCTATCGGCTGGTCATGAAAACCCTGCAGAAAATGGGGAAGACTGTACCCGAAGATTATTCGCTGGTCTGTTTTGATTATTCCGAAGAAACTTATCGGCAGGAGGATGTTACCTGCTCCGTGGAGCAAGGCTTCGAGATGGGACGTCAGCTTGCGCTGCGGCTTATGGAGATGATTTCCACCGGCGAATGCGATGACCGGAACTACACTTATGTCATGAAGCCCATCCTCTACGATGGCCATTCCATCCGGAAGATCAAAAAGGTAAAATAAAGATTCTCCCGGAGGCAGTACTGCTCTCCGGGAGAATCTCTTTATCGGTTTTGTTGTGCCAGAAAATGTGCAGCAGTATGCAGGCGCGGAAGCACATAGGCAAAGAACTGCTTATACGCTGCGCAAAAGCGGTTGCTTCCAGAGGCATCCCAATCTCGCTTGCATCCGCCCCGGCAGAGCAGCTGATAAGCACATGCTGCGCATTCCGCCGGCGTTTGCGGCCCTGTGCCAGAAATGTCTGGCTTGTGGAGAATCAAGCGCATCTTCAACGGTACAGTGGCTCAGATTTCCCAGCTTCCACTCATCCAGAACATAAAAGTCACAGGGATAAAGGCTTCCGTCACCTTCTACGGTAAGATAATGTCCACAGGAACCGGAGGAAGCGCAGGAGGTAGGCGGCATTCCCAGCAGGATACGCAGATAGTCCTCAAAATTGCGAACGCTGATATAATTGCCTCGTTGCAGCTGCTGATACCAAGTATCAAAGACGCCGCACAGAAAACGACCATAAAGTTCCGGCGTTAAAGAATATGCCTGCCCTCCAATCGTATCAAGTGGGTCAAGACATGGGATGAATTGCAGATTGTGCTGTCCCAACTCGCAGAGGCTTTTGAAGGCTCGCTGCGGCTTTCTGGCCAGCTGTCCGGTCACAACACAGAGCAGATTCGTTTCGACCCTGTAGGCATCCAGCAGCGCAAGCGCATGAGTTACTTTATCCCATGTGCCCTGCCCAGCTGCGTCCAGCCGATAGAGATCATGGTTCTCCTGTGTGCCGTCCAGAGAGAGGCCTACGAGGAAAGAGTTGGCTTTGAAAAAGGAAGCCCACTCTTCATCCAGACAAATGCCATTGGTCTGGATGCTGTGGAACACAGAGATATTGCGCTGCATGGAACGCTCCGTTTCCAGAAAGAACCGGAAGAAATCCAACCCGGCAAGAGTCGGTTCGCCGCCTGAAACAGAAAATGGACGCTGCCGCCTTCCTCTGTGGCTGCAAAAGCCTTTTCAACCAGTTCTCCTGCCATTTCATGGGAAAGCAGTCCCATATTTTTGCAGGCTCGGCTGTTGGAAACATCGTCATAAAAGCAGTACCGGCAACGCAGATTGCACAGGCTGGACGCTGGCTTGACGAGAAATGTATTATGTTTCATAGAGATTCCCTCCGTGCTTCGCAGTTCTTAAAACAAGGATACCGGAAAATATGGGCTTTCGCAAGCAGTAACAGTTAAAAGCTGTTTGAAATAGTAAGAAAACGAATATAGTTGTCCGAAAATCAAAAAAAGGAGAAGAAAACTTGTATGGATGAAAATAAAACATACGGTACACGGTTAGCACGGCTTTGGAAGCTGTTTTTGAGTACGCTGTACATTAGCAGCTTTACCTTCGGCGGCGGCTTTGTCATCGTGACCTTTATGAAGAAAAAATTTGTAGATGAGCTGCACTGGATCGATGAACAGGAAATGCTGGATATGACAGCGTTGGCGCAGTCCTCTCCGGGCGCAATCGCGGTCAATGCTGCAATTCTGGTAGGCTGGCAGGTAGAAGGCTTGATTGGAATGATCGTGGCAGTGTTGGTACCATCATCCCACCTATGGTCATTCTTTCAGTCATTTCTGTGTTCTACAATGCTTTTGCCACCAATCGCTATATCGCGTTGTTACTCAAGGGAATGCAGGCTGGTGTGGTGGCGGTCATTCTGGATGTTGTATTCGACCTCGGCGGCAAGGTGCTGAAGACCCGCTCATGGGTGTATATTGCCCTGATGGTCGCAGCGTTTGTCGCAAATACGGTGTTTGATGTCAATGTGGTGGTGGTCATCCTTGCCGCTGCAGTATTCGGCGTGGTGCTGGCTCTGGTCCAGTGGAAAAAAGGTGGTGCAAAATGATCTACTTACAGCTTTTTCTCAGCTTTTTGCAGGTGGGTATGTTCAGCGTAGGCGGCGGCTATGCGGCCATGCCCCTGATCCAGAGCCAAGTGGTGGAACAACATGGCTGGCTGACGATGCAGGAGTTTACTGACCTCATCACGATTGCAGAAATGACCCCTGGTCCCATTGCGGTCAACTCGGCAACTTTTGTTGGTTTGCGTATCGCGCAGGTACCCGGAGCCATCATTGCAACACTAGGTTGCATTACACCGGCGCTGTTCTTTGTTTCACTTCTATCCTACATCTATCGTAAATACAAGGATATTTCTCTGCTGCAAAGTGTTCTGGCCTGCCTGCGTCCGGTCATTGTAGCGCTTATCTTTGGTGCAGGTCTTTCTATACTGTCTATGGTGGTGTTCGGAGAGAGTGCAAAGACGCTCGCCAACGTAGACTGGATCGGCATCGGCAGTTTTGCATCGGCATTTTTTGCCTACGGAGCTCAAGTGGAATCCCATCCTGACCATGTGCCTGTGCGGCGTGGCCGGGCTTGGACTTCACATTTTGCTCGGAATATAATCTTAAGACAATTTGTCTGTTGGAATCATGAAAATAAATCATTGGGTTTGCAATCAGGGCAAAACTGTGGTATATACATTATACGAAACATTGCTTTGATGAACGTATTACCGTTCAATGACGTATAAAATGGAGGTGCCCGCCATGACCGCCGTGATCTATGCTCGCTATTCCTCGGACAACCAGCGCGAAGAATCCATCGAAGGCCAGATCCGGGAATGCACGGCTTATGCCGAGAAAAATGGCATCACCATCGTCAAGCACTATATTGACCGTGCTATCTCCGCCAAGACGGACAACCGCCCGGAGTTCCAGCAGATGATTAAGGACAGCGACAAGAAGCTGTTTGACATTGTGCTGGTCTGGAAGCTGGACCGTTTTGCTCGGAACCGCTACGACAGTGCCCGGTACAAGACCCAACTGAAGAAGAATGGCGTCAAGCTCATGTCTGCCACCGAGATCATCTCCGAGGGGCCGGAAGGCATCATTCTGGAATCGGTGCTGGAAGGTTATGCGGAATACTACTCCGCCGACCTTGCCGAGAAGGTCGTGCGTGGACAGACTGAGAACATCCTGAAAGGCCGCTGCAACGGTGGTCGTGGAACCTTTGGCTACACGCTGGATCCCGAGCGGAAGTTCCATATTGATCCTCTCACCTCGCCTTTTGTGCTGGAATCATTCAAGAAGTACAATGAAGGCTCCACCATGAAGGAGATCCGGGACTGGCTGAACGAAAACGGCATCAAGAACCCGGTGGGCGGTGCGTTCACTTATAACAGTGTCGAACATATGCTCAAAAACCGGCGGTACATCGGAGAACTGAAATTCCGGGATGTGGTCGTGCCGAATGCTATCCCGCCCATCATTCCACTGGAACTGTTTGAGGATGTGCAGGAGAAGATCGCAAAAAACAAGAAAGCCCCTGCCCGTAGAAAGGCAGAGGACGATTATCTGCTCACCACCAAGCTGTTCTGCGGCTACTGTGGGGCGTTGATGTTTGGCGAGAGCGGCACAAGCCGGACGGGTGAAGTTCACCGCTACTATAAATGTGCTACTGCCAAAAAGCACAAGGGCTGCAAGAAAAAGACCGTCCGCAAACAGTGGCTGGAAGATTTGGTAGTCAACCAGACCATGCAGCTTGTGAAAGACGATGCCGCTATGGAATCCATCATCGCCAAGGTGATGGAACTGCAAAATAAGGAGAACACCAACATTCCACTCTATGAGAAGCAGCTTCGGGATGCGGAATCTGGTATCCAGAATATGCTGAACGCGATTCAAGCTGGAATCCTGACCAGTTCCACCAAGGAGCGGCTGGAGCAGCTGGAAGAAACCAAGCGTGAGCTTGAAGCCCGCATTGCGGAAGAAAAGCTGGCGAAGCCGAAAGTGACCGAAGAATTCATTCGGTTCTGGCTGCTGCGGTTTCGCAAGCTGGACATGAGCCTGAAAGACAGCGGCAGGCGCTGGTGGATACGTTTATCAATGCGATTTATCTGTATGATGATAAGGTTTTGATAACTTTTAATTATAAAGAAGGAACACAGACCGTCACCTTTGGAGAAGCGACAGAAGTTGCATCCGAGGGAAATGGTTCGGATTTGGATTGCTTTACTGCACCAGAAAATGCCGTGAAATCGAAAGATTCATGGCTTTTTTGTTTTTCTGGCAGAGTCTGCACACTTTTGCACATCTCCTGCACACTTTACAAAAAAAGCCATGTTATCTTTGCATCGCTTGCACAGCGTGTATTTCACTGCACAAAAAAGAATCTTTTACGCGAAGAGCACCCGCGTCAGCTCGCGGCG
>ENA-OUNI01000837-OUNI01000837.1-human-gut-metagenome-genome-assembly--contig:-NODE-837-length-13632-cov-10.701888_pt1 | contig 13632 bp, 13 predicted proteins | sample MGYA00242499_ERZ504580 | MGnify/ENA primary metagenome ERZ504580 (study PRJEB26092, sample SAMD00036315) | human gut metagenome | host: Homo sapiens | study: EMG produced TPA metagenomics assembly of... | reverse complement strand
CTGGGCCTAGGCCTGGACGCTTCGCGCGCCTGCTGGCCCCGTACCTGCCGTTCGCCACCGAAGAGGTGTGGAGCTGGATGCACACCGGCGAGGGTCCGTGCACCGCGCCGCCTGGCCGAAGGCGACATCTATGCCGCAGCAGCCACCGGTGCTCCCCGGAGACGCTGGCTTGGCCGGCAAGGCCGTCGAGCAGCTGCGCAAGATCAAGTCCGAGGCCAAGGTCTCGATGAAGACCCCGATCCTGTCGGTGACGCTGGCCGCCGTCAAGGACGGCATCGACGCCATCAAGTCCGCTCTGGACGACGTGGCGCAGGCCGGCCGCGTGATCGGCAAGTTCGATCTCGCCGAAAAGCACGCCGAGGAGGCCGCGGCCGAAGGCGAGGGCGACGATACCGTCGTCATCGATGCCAGCGAGCTCGGTGAGCCGCCGGCGAAGAAGGCCAAGAAGTAACCTGCTTCTCACGAACGGAAACGGCCCCCTCGGATCCACGAGGGGGCGTTTTGCATCCACGGCATCGTGACGGCGGCATGCCGGCCGTGCGCCGTATGCCGCGCACCCGTCACACGGCTGGCATGATGATCAGCAGACGCAGATCCTCGGTATGCCGGTTCCAGTCGGATAGCACGTCGTAACTGTGCCGCCCGTCGGCGATGCAGTGGTCGGAGTATGCGTTGGCACCGTCGCACGACAACCGTCTCAACGCGGCAGCGAGACGCGCGACCGGTTTGCCGTCAACGGCCGCGCTGCCGCCGCCGCTGCCGGCCAACGATTGCGCGGCCTGAACCAGCATGTCGGAGACGTCACCAATCGCCACTGTCTCGTCGATGAGCTCAGACGACGTGCTCTGCAACGGCGATCTGGGGTTCATGCCGGCGATGCCGTATACCGGCGAGAACTTCGGAACCGACGCCGACTTCGAACCGGATGCCGTGCCCGTCGCCGAAGACGAGCCGCTGCCGCTGGCGTTTCCATCCTTGCCGTCGCCGCTATCCTTGTTGCCGCCCTTGCCGTCGCTCTTGACGGCGCCGCCGAGCATGCCCAGGCCGCTGGCATTGCCCATCACATCGCCGATACTCATGCCTGACTGCGAGTCGTCATCGGTCTTGCCACTGGCCAACGCCTGCGCCTTGCGCTCGGCCTCCTCACGCTCCTGCCTGCTGACGGCGGCCAGCCGCTTGCGCTCGGCCTTCGCCGCCATCGACGTCGTGTCGGAACCGGCCCAGCCGTAACGCACCCGGTCCGCAGCCGCATCGCCGCCTTGCGCATCGCCGGTGGAGGCGGTGCTGGTCAGTGCGCCGGCGAACTGTATGCTGATCTGCTGCAATGCGTTCGCCGCGCCCGTATGTTCGGATGCCGCCGCCAAGGCGTCCATCGCCGACTGCACTTTCTGATTGTCGTCCTGAAGGTCGGCGCTGGTGGAGAACTCCTCGTTGGCGGCGTCAATCGCCTGTTGCTGATACCGCGCGGCTCCCGCCGACGTGCCTCCGGTCAGCTCGCTCAGATGCTTGGTGTACACGTCGGTGTAGGCCATCGAATAGGGGATCATCGCGTTGGACAGCTGGCTCTGCCCGGCCTTGTACGCCGTTGCGCCCTCGGTGGACTCCTGGGCCATGGTCTGGCTGATCTCATCGGCGAGTCCCGACGTGCCGCGCTGACGGATGCGCTGAATCAGGTCGTCTATGGCATGTACTGCGCCGTCGTGCTCATGCGCGGCACTGACCGCGTTGACCGCGTTGGCGAGGTCGGTGACCGCCTGCGCCATCGGGGTGTCGCCGGTCAGTTCGCCGGCTGTGCCGATCAGCGCCTGCATCTGCGTGGATGAGCCGATGCTGCCGGACAGATGGGTCGTGTACGACCCCACGTAATGCGCCATATACGACGAGAACGCAGCCTTGTGCGCTGCGGTTTTCTCCTTGATCGCCTTCTCGCCGAGCTTCTGCTCGCGATCGCGCATGGCGGTCAGCTGTTCGATTAGTTTGCGGTCCGACGCGGAACCGGTGACGACCAGCGTGTTGACCAGTGCGTCAGCACGGTCGGAGACAGCCGTGACCTCGTCGACGAACGACGCCGTGTCATCGGCCTGCACGGTCACGAACGCCAGTTGGCTCATCGAGAAGTTCTTCGCGTTCATATAGCAGTCGAACACCGTGCGTTTGCCGGGCTCCCCGACGCCGCTGACAAGCATGTCGGATCCTTGCGTCGTCAGCGTCATGCCGTCTCCGACGGTGATATCGTCGGAGACGGAAGACGGTACGGTGAACGCCACCACGGGAATGCTGTTCTCCGCGTAGCCGTTGGACACGGCCGCATTGGGCTCCACGGTGATACGGATATCGACCAGTCCGCTGGCACCGGCGATCTGGGACGGCTTCACCTGCGGGCCGTTCAGGCCGTAGGCGATGCTGACCGACCACGGCAACACGCGTTGCCCGGCCTTCACCCGCTCCTGTGTGGTCTTGCCGGTTTCCACAGCCTTGTATTCCGCCGCGAGCATGGAACCGTCACCGCTGTTGCCGGCCACGTAGTCGACGATGTCGCCGCCGCGGGAGACCGTGAACTGGTTGGTGACGTACAGGCGTCCCGGAACCCCGTCCGAGTTGGCGAGAGACATGACATTCTGCGTCTTGGAATACCCGGCATCTCCTTCAGCCGGATTGGCACCGGCCGTGACCGGCCCGCCCGCCGAAGGGGCCAGAGTCAGGGCCAGCGTGGCGGCAGCCGCCAGGCTTCGCGTCATCACCCCGGTCATATGCGCCATCGTCGCTCCCCCTTTCATTCATCATCACGCGGCCCGCATGCCGAATACAGGCATGCATATGCACGCCACCGACGATGCGGGCAGAGCGGCAAATCTCCGCCGATCAGGCGAACACGTCGAGCACGCCGGGATCCCCTCCCGCGTCGGCGATGCGCTGATGCCGCTTCTTGGCCTCGGCCACCACGAATTCCCGGTACATTTCCGCGATGTCGGGATCGAGTCCGGCGTCGATGGCGATGCGGTGCAGCCGTTCGATCTGGTAGTCCTCGCGCTTGTAATCCGCCGGCGCGAATCCGGCCCGCGCCTTGAGTACGCCCACCTGGGACGTGTACTTGAACCGCTCCGCGAGCAAGGAGACGATGGCCGTGTCCACATTGTCGATGGACTGCCTGAGCGCCTTGATCTTGGCCACGGTGACCGCGGTCTGCGGATCATGCCGTGCGGTGTCGGCGTCGATGACGGTTTCGGATCCGCCGCCTCCCACCTCGCGGGATGACGGCTTCGCCCAATCGCTGTTCTCGGGTTCACTCATACTGCCTACCATAGCGCGTGGGCCGAACCCGGACTGTCGGCTATTCCTCAACGATGGAACGATATGGTCAATGCCGGCCGGGATGTCTAACGCCTACGGCGAATGGCATCCGTCAGAAATACGTCTGCAGGATCACCGTGCTTTCGGTGCTGACCGGCACCGTCCGATGGATGCGGTTCAGCAGCTCCTCCAGTTTGCTGGGTGACGACACGCGAACCACCAGCATGAAGCTGGGCGCGCCGGCTATGGAGTAGCAGGACACCACGCCTTCCAGCTCATGCAGCTTGCCGGGGATATCGGCCTCCTGCGAGTAGTCCAGCGGCGTGACGGACACGAACGCGCTGATCGGCAGACCGCGCAGCTCATAGTCGAGCACCGCGCGATACCCCTTGATGATTCCTCGCTTCTCCAGCTTCTGCACGCGGGACTGCACCGCGGACACCGACAGGCCGGACAGCCGGGACAGCTGAGCCAGCGTGGCCCGCCCGTCCTCCTCCAACGCATCGAGGATGGACTCGTCCGTGGCGTCGAGCATGGCGGAGCCTCCGGCCTGATCTCCACCTTGCGCGATGCCGCGTCCGGTTCCTCGTCATTGCGCGTATTCGCCTGTGCCATCACGTCCTCCCGGGTCATACGGTTCGCCGCAACCTGCATGTGGAGCGGTTCCGGCGCGAACTTGTCTGATGACAGCTTATCGCGATGTCAATCCAGTATTATTCCATTGATTTCTTACTGTTATTTACGAATTATATAGTAATAATTACTGTTTTTCAATGTACTACTGTATATTTTATATTCTTGTTCATGATTGAAAGGTGACACCATGTCCATGCCCGCACTTTCGCAGCACTCGCTCAGCGTCCCCCGTTCCGGCATCCGGGACGTATTCGACCGGGTCGAGCACGTGCCTGACGCAATCTCGCTGTGCGTGGGCGAACCCAGCGCCACCGCGGCGCCGCATATCGTGGAAGCCGCATGCCGATCGATCCGCGAAGGACACACCACATACACGAACGTGCTCGGCATCGAGCCGTTCCGCGAGGCCGTGGCGGCATACTCCGAAAAGGTGAAGGGGCTGCGCTACGACGTCGACACCGAGATACAGGCGGTCGACGGCGCGACCATCGGTCTGTTCCTGGCGATGAAGGCGCTGCTTGACGCCGGCGACGAAGTGATCCTTCCGTCGCCGTACTTCACCTCGTACGATGCGGAGGCCCTGATGTGCGGCGGAGTGCCGGTGCCCGTCGCGCTCAAACCGGAACACCAGATGCGGCTGAACGCGACGATATCGAAGCAGCAATCACGCCGCGCACGAAGGCCGTTCTTCTCAACTCCCCCGGCAACCCGTCCGGAGCCGTCACGCCGCTATCCGAGCTGGAGCGCATCGCCGACGTCTGCATCCGGCATGACATCTGGGTGATCTCCGACGAGGTGTATCACCCGTTCGTCTTCGACGGCTCCGCGTCAATCGCGCCCTCCATCGCCGCCATCGACGGCATGCACGAGCGCACGGTCGTCGTCGAAAGCCTGTCCAAGACCTTCGCCATGACCGGCTGGCGTATCGGCTACCTGCTCGGCCCCGAGCCGCTGATTGAACAGACCAGCAAGCTCGCCGAGCTGATGCACTCATCGGTCAACTCGACGGCGCAATATGCCGCCGTGGCCGCGTTGACGGCCCGCAGGAGCATGTCACGGCCATGCGCGAGGAATACTGCGCCAAGCGCAGATCGTGCTGGACGAGCTCGACGGCTGCACCGCGCTGCGCCTGATCGAGCCGCAGGGCGCGTTCTACGCGTTCGTGGACGTGCGAGCCTGCGGCATGGATTGCGACAGGTTCAGCCGTATGCTGCTGGACGAGGAGCACGTCGCCGTGGTGCCGGGAACGCCTTCGGCAGTGAGGGGGCCGGATTCGTGAGGCTTTCCTACGCCGGGGACGGGCGTGAGCTGCGCGAGGGCGTGCGACGGATGCGCGTGTTCGCCGAACGTCACGTCAACCCCGCGCTGGGCCGCCATACGCCCGGATACCATCATCTGCAGATCATGGCCTGAAAGCAGGCCGGATATAGACGGGAGCCCCGCTTCAATGCCGAAGTGGGGCTCCTCTCGTTCAGGCCGTCGTGCCGGAGCCCGGCAGACGCAGCCGGATCAGTTGCCGTTGACCGGGTTGCTGTTGCTCTGCTGGATAATGGCGGCGAGGAAATCGCGGTTCGTCGCGGTCTTCTTCAGGCGCGGCACCAGCGTCTGGTATGCCTGCTCGGGCTCCATGCCGCCGAGCAGACGGCGCAGACGATAGATAATCGGCAGTTCCTGCGGCGAGGTGATGAGCTCTTCGCGGCGGGTGCCGGAGGCGTTCACGTCGATGGCCGGGAACAGGCGCTTGTCGGCCAGCTCGCGGCTCAGACGCAGTTCCATGTTGCCGGTGCCCTTGAACTCCTCGAAGATCACCTCGTCCATCTTGGAGCCGGTCTCCACCAGCGCGGAGGAGATGATGGTCAGCGAGCCGCCGTTTTCGATGTTGCGGGCGGCGCCGAAGAACTTCTTCGGCGGGTAGAGCGCCTGGGCGTCCACGCCACCGGACAGGATGCGGCCGGAGGCCGGCGCAGCGATGTTGTAGGCGCGGGCGAGACGGGTCATCGAGTCAAGCAACACCACCACGTCCTGACCGAGCTCCACGAGTCGCTTGGCGCGCTCGATGGCGAGCTCGGCGACGGTGGTGTGGTCGGAGGCCGGACGGTCGAAGGTCGAGGAGATGACCTCGCCGGCCACGGTGCGCTCCATGTCGGTGACTTCTTCGGGGCGTTCGTCCACCAGCACGACCATCAGGTGCACTTCGGGGTTGTTCGTGGTGATCGCGTTGGCGATGTTCTGCAGCGTGATCGTCTTGCCGGCCTTCGGCGGGGAGACGATCAGGCCGCGCTGGCCCTTGCCGATCGGGGAAACGATGTCCATGATGCGGCCGGTGAGCTTGTTCGGCGTGGTCTCCTGCTTGAGGCGCTCCTGCGGGTACAGCGGGGTGAGCTTGGCGAACTGCGGGCGGTTGGCCGCCTCTTCGACGCTCATGCCGTTGATGGTGTCGACGGACTGCAGCGGCACGAACTTCTGGCGCTGGTTGCGGCGGTCGCCCTCGCGCGGCGCGCGGATGGATCCGGTCACGGCGTCGCCCTTGCGCAGGCCGTACTTCTTGACCTGACCCATCGAGATGTACACGTCGTTCGGGCCGGGCAGGTAGCCGGAAGTGCGCACGAAGGCGTAGGAGTCGAGCACGTCGACGATGCCGGCGACCGGCACGAGATCGTCGCCGCCGTTGTCCTGATGGTCGGAGATGCGCACTTCGCGGGTGTCGCGATCATCGTAGTCGCGGCCGCCACGGTCGCGGCCGCGCATGCGGCGCTGGCGACGGTCGTTGTTGCGGTCGTTACCGCGGTCGCCACGGTCATTGCGATCGCCGCCGCGGTCGCCGCGGTCGGAACGGTCAGCGCGGTCGCTACGGTTGCGGCGGGTGAATTCGCGCTCGTCGTCATCTCGATTATCACGGTCACCACGGGTGCCGCGGGCGGCGTCCGCATTGGCGTTCTGTACCGGAAGCGTGGCGAGAATATCGTCGAGGTCGCGGACGGTGTCGTTCTGCTGGTCGCGCTCGCGCGGTTCGATGGTACGGCGACGACGACGCATCATGCCGGAATCAGCCGCATCATCGCGATGACGCGGCTGATCGTCCGCCGGCGCGATGTCAAGTTCATCAAACAGATCGGCAGCCACCTGGCCCGCCTTTGCATCGTCGCGGGTGCGACGGCGAGGAGCCGCGGCGCGGTCGTCCTTGCTGTCGGATTCGGCGGCCTTCTGGCGGGAGATACGCGGCGTGCGGGTCGAGGCTGCATCGGGCTCGGGCAGAGACGCGACCAGTCCGGCCACCGCATCATCCGCCGCTGACACCGGTGCACTTCCCTTGGGCTCCGCCTTGGGAGCCTGTTCCGGAGTCTGCGCGGCCTGTGCAGCGGGCTGCGTCTGCTGGGTCGCTTGCTTGCGGCGCCCTTCACCGGTCGCACGGTAACGCCCGCCGGCGCCTCGCCGCCTGATCGTGCAGCCTGCAGGGTGGCGACCAATTCCGGCTTGCGCATCGTCGACGTACCGCGCAGACCCATTTGCTTGGCGAGCTCCTTGAGCTCGATCAGCTTCATACCTTCAAGATTCTGGCTAGTTGCACTCGTTTGCCTTTCCTTAGCAGACCGTATTGCACCGGTCCCTGCACTAAGAATGATTGCGGTCTTGCCGCTTTGAACGTCCGACGCACTCCATGCGTTTCGGACTTTCCATACTGTATAACGGGCTGGAGACCAATGCAAAAACGGACGCCGAGTCGCAGACATAAACAAATGCCCCCGCTGGCGGGGGCGATATCTGGTGTGGGTTACTTTTGTTCGTGGTAGGACTTATCCGTGTTCACGGACCACACGTTCTGCTTCGAGGTCTTGCCGGACTTGATGTTGGCGACGGCCTCGATGGCGGTGGCCATGGAGTGGTCCATGTTGTTGTAGCGGTGCTGGCCGTTGCGGCCGACGCAGTAAAGGTTGCCGAAGGAGTCGAGGTATTCGACGAGTTCGGACATCTGGGCATAGGTGTCGAAGTAGGCGGGATACGCCTTTTTGACACGTTCGCGATGGGAGTCGAGGACATCCTGCGGGCCGTTGATGACACGCATGCGGGTCAGTTCGGAAATGGCGAACTTGGTGGCCTCGACGTCGGTCATGTTCCAGAAATCGTCACCCTCGTTGCAGAAGTATTCGAGGCCGATCCAGACGGTATCGTCGACATCCTTGACAAGGTAGGGGCTCCAGTTGTTGAAGATCTGGAGACGACCGACCTTGTAACCGGGATCCTGCACGTAGATCCAGCAATCGGGCACGATGGGCGGGTTGCCGAGCGTGGGGATGTCGGTGGTGTTCTTGAGGCGCATGTGCTTGACGAGCAGTCCGACGGTGACGAAATCACGGTAGGGCAGGCCGTTGGCGATGTGGGTCATGTCCTGCGGGACAGGCGCCGAAGACGCTTCGGCGTCATCGTCATGAGACGCCGCATCGATGGCGTTGACGAGGTCCTTGACGGGCATGGACGAGATGAACTGGTCGGCGTGCAGTTCGGTGCGCTTGCCGTCCGAGGACTCGTAGACCACGGATTCGATACGGCCCTGTGCCTGACGAATCTCGACGACCTTGGCATCGGTGATGACGGTGGCACCGGCGTCGACGCACCGGCGTTCCACGGTCTCCCAGAGCTGGCCGGGGCCGAGCTTGGGGTACCAGAACTCCTCGATGAGCGACGTTTCGACCTCACCCTTGCGCTTCTTGGGGCTGAGCTTGCGGAAGGCGTTCTTGAGAACGCCGAGGATGCTGAGGCCCTTGACGCGCTGGGCACCCCAATCGGCGGAGATCTGCGAGGGATGACGCCCCCACAGCTTCTCGGTGTAGCCCTCGAAGAACATGGAGTAGAGCTTGCGGCCGAACCGGTTGATGTAGAAGTTCTCCAGACTGGTCTCCGGCAGCTTATGGAACATGGACTTGAGGTAGCTGAAACCCGCGACCATGGTGAGCTTGAAGCCCATCGCCTTGAAGGTGTTGGCGGACAGGGAGATCGGGTAGTCGAAGAACCGGCGGTTCCAGTAGATGCGGGAGACGCGGTGGCGCTTGAGCATCACCTGGTCGGTGGTTTCGGGGTCGGGACCGCCCGGCTCCATGTCGTGCTCACGACCGAGTTTCTTGTCGTCATAGCTGGGGGCGCCCTGCAGCGGCAGCACGTCCTTCCACCAGTCCATGATCCGGTCGTCCTTGGAGAAGAAGCGGTGACCGCCGATATCCATGCGGTTGCCGTTGTGCTTGACGGTACGCGAAATGCCGCCGAACTCCTGCGTTTCTTCGAGTACGGTCACATCGTATGTGTCGGAGCCGCCGTTGTTGACGAACTCCCATGCTGCGGTCAGGCCAGCCGGGCCGCCGCCGATGATCACCACAGATTGCTTCTGCGTCACGTGAGGTCTCCTTATCGCTGAATCAGAGACAGTATATATGAACCGCTGGAAACGCACGCCGATTTTGTTGTTTTGCTTACAAAAACCTTCCGTCGCCATACACGAGAAGCCGCGTATCGCAACGAAAACGAGAGCGGGAAACGGCGACGTGCCGGTTTGGGGCGCACACGGCACCGGCAAATGACGGCGGACGGCCGACCGCAGTCGGCCTGCAATCAGCCGGTCCGACCGTCAGCGCCTCAATTCATATCGTCGGGGATGTCGATATCGGATTTCTGCACTTCCTCGACATTCACGTCCTTGAACGTGACGATGCGCACGTTCTTGACGAAACGCGACGACCGGTACACATCCCACACCCATGCGTCGGTGAGCTGCACGTCGAAATACACGTCCTGACCGGCGGAACGCACGTTGAAATCGACCTTGTTCGCCAGATAAAAACGCCGTTCGGTCTCCACCACGTAGGTGAACAGCTTGATGACGTCGCGATACTCCTTGTACAGGGTGAGTTCCGCGTCGGTTTCGTAATTGTCAAGATCCTCGGCACTCATTCGTCATCCTCCATATCACGTTTACGGCCACGTCCGAGGATACGCCACCAAGCTTCCTTCGAAGGTTTGCGTTCGCTCTGCCCATACGGCCAGGTGCTTCCCTCACCCGGCGCGGCCAATTCATCGTCATTGTGCGCTTCCGGCACTCGGGCTGCGGCGACTTTCTCGATTCGGGGCGCCTGTTCGGCATCCGCACTCTCCTCGACCGCGGCGGGCTCCGGCGCGGGCTCGGCCTGCGCGGCGATGTTCTTCCTGATGGCGATCGAGTGCTCACGGGCGCTCATCGCCTCCTGCACACCGGGATTGTCCTCAATCACGTGCATGCCGAACGCGTCGAGAGAGCGGATGGGATCATACTCGTCCACCAGCGTGTCCATGACAATCAGATCCTGGTATTTGTTGTTCTCCGCATCCCACAGAGCGTCGCGCGAGGCGCCGGACGGCTCGAAGCCGAGCGACTGGTAGACGGAGCACGAACGCGAGTTCTGCTCGGGCACCGCCACCCAGATGCGGTGCATGCCCAGGCCGGCCGGTTCGGGCGCGAAACCGTACGTCATGACTCGCGGCATCAGGTCGCGCGAGTAGCCGCGCCCGCGGTAGTCACGGCCCAGCACCACCTGGATGCGGGCGGAGCGCGACCAGCCATCGATGTCGATCAGGAAAATCATGCCGATGACGTTGTCTGTCGACTGCGCGTCGATTTCGCCGTCCTCGTCATGGTCGGCGTCGGTCAGTACCGCCCATGCGATGGTGCGGCGGGACTCCGGATCGCCTACGCCCGACTCGTCGGGCTTCTGCCGTTCGCCCACGCCACCGAGCGTCTCACCACGTGTGTACGACGCGCGTTCCGCCTGAGCGTCCTTGCCGGTGATCTTGGAGGCGCCATAGTAGCGTCCAGCTCATCCATGCGCGGCAGGTCGTCGACGCTGGCCGGGCGCAGGTGCACCATCTCCCCCTTGATCGGCGGTATGGTGATCTGCGAGGGCAGCTCACGGGATACGTCCTGATCGAGCGGTAATGCGGCATTTTCAGACATTCGTTATTCCTCAACTGACGCTGGTAGAAGTCGGTACAGAAGATATCCTACCCGACTGACCGTTTGCTGTGAAGGAGTTGCCCACGTGTCTGCCGGCCGTGGGAGCGCCTGCGGCATGACGAACGGCCCTCGACACGCGGTTCAGCACCGCGGCCAAGGGCCGTTCTTCAAACCGGAATTTCAGGGTCTCGGGATTCCGGCGAACCCGCGGGGCGTCAGCCCTTGATCTTGCCCATCACGACCTTGGTGACAGCCTTCGCGTCGGCCTGGCCGCGCGTGGCCTTCATCACGGCTCCGATGATGACACCCATCGGCTTCATATTGCCGCTCTTGAGCTTCTCGACGACATCCGGGTTGGCCTCGAACGCCGCGTCGACGGCCGCCTCGATGGCGCCGTTGTCCTCGACGATCTTGTAGTCGTGCTTCCTGACGACCTCATCCGGGGTGCCTTCGCCCTTGAGCACGCCTTCGACGGTCTGCTTGGCGAGCTTGTCGTTGAGCTTGCCGTCGGCGATGAGCTTCTCGACCTCGGCGATGTCGGCCGGGGTGATTGGCAGCTCTTCGAGCGAGACGCCCTTGGCGTTGGCCTCGCGGCTCAGCTCGCCCAGCCACCACTTGCGGGCACCGGCGGCCTTGGCGCCGGCCTTGACGGTCTCCTCGATCAGGTCGAGCGCGTCGGCGTGAGGATGTCGCGCATCTGCAGGTCGCTCAGGCCCCATTCGGCCTTGAGACGGTTGCGGCGCTCGCGCGGCATCTCCGGCATCTGGGCCTTCATCTCCTCGATGTGCTCCTTGGTGATGTGGAGCATGACCAGGTCGGGATCCGGGAAGTAGCGGTAGTCGTCGCGTCGGACTTGAGACGGCCGCCGGCGGTGGTCTGCGTGGCCTCATCCAGTGGCGGGTCTCCTGCAGGATCTCCTTGCCGTCGTCCAGACGCGCCGCCTGACGGCGGATCTCGTACTGGATGGTTTTCTCGATGCCGCGGAACGAGTTCACGTTCTTGGTCTCCGAACGGGTGCCGTACGGGGCGTCGGCGGAGGGGCGCAGCGAGACGTTCACGTCGGCGCGCATATTGCCCTGCTCCATGCGGGCGTGGCTGATGTTCAGCGCACGCACGATGTCGCGGATAGCGCGCATGTAAGCGCCGGCGATCTCCGGAGCGCGGTCGCCCGCACCCTCGATCGGCTTGGTGACGATCTCGATCAGCGGCACGCCGGCACGGTTGTAGTCGACCAGCGAATGGTCGGCGCCTTCGATGCGGCCGTCGGCACCGCCCACGTGGGTGTTCTTGCCGGCGTCGTCCTCGATGTGGGCGCGCTCGATCGGCACGCGGAACACGGTGCCGTCCTCAAGCTCGACATCCAGGTAGCCGTTGCCGTTGGTGGGCTTGTCGTACTGCGAGATCTGGTAGTCGCGCGGCATGTCCGGGTAGAAGTAGTTCTTGCGGGCGAACTGGCTCCACTCTGCGATCTCGCAGTGCAGGGCCAGACCCAGCTTGATCGCGTAGTCGACCGCGGTCTTGTTGATGACCGGCAGGGAGCCGGGCAGACCGAGGGAGACCGGGGTCAGCTGCGTGTTCGGCTCGCCGCCGAACTCGATGTGGGCCGGGCAGAACAGCTTGGTGTTCGTGGACAGCTCCACGTGCGTTTCCAGACCGAAGACCACGTCGTATTTCTTGGTGGCATCGGCGTACTTCATCAGTTTTTCAGCCATGATGTTTGTTTTCCTTCCGATGCGTCACTTGTTCAGGCCGTCGAACCACGGGGTCTTCAGGGACTGCCAGATCGGGCCGCCCCAGCTTTCCTCAAGTGCGGCTTCGAGCGCGGCGGCGGGCTTGTACATGACCTCGTCGCGCTGCTGCGGAGCGATGAACTGGAATCCGACAGGCAGGCCGTCATCGGACAGGCCGGCCGGAATCGACATGGCCGGGACACCGGCGAGGTTCGCCGGAATCGTGGCGATGTCGTTCATGTACATGGCCAGCGGGTCGTTCATCTTCTCGCCGAACTTGAACGCGGTGGACGGGCTGGTCGGGGAGACCAGCACGTCGGCCTTCTCGAAGGCGTTGTGGAAGTCCTGGATGATGAGCGTGCGCACCTTCTGCGCGGAACCGTACCAGGCGTCGTAGTAGCCGGCGGACAGCGCGTAGGTGCCGAGGATGATGCGGCGCTTGACCTCGTCGCCGAAGCCGGTCTCACGGGTGTAGGCCATCATGTTGGCGGCGGTCTGCGGTACACCGGTCGGCGGCATCACGCGCAGGCCGTAGCGCATGCCGTCGTAGCGGGCCAGGTTGGAGCTGACCTCGGACGGCATGATGATGTAGTACGCGCCCAGCGAGTACTCGAAGTGCGGGCAGGAGACCTCGACGACCTCGGCGCCCATCTCTTCGAGCTTCTTGACGGCCTCGTTGAAGCGGGCCTCGACGCCGGGCTGGTAGCCGTCGCCGCCGAGTTCCTTGATCAGGCCGACCTTGAGTCCCTTAAGGTCGCGCTTGAGGCCCTCGCGGGCCGCAGCTGCCATCGGACGCGGGCCTTCGGGAATCGACGTCGAATCACGCTTGTCGTGACCGCCGATGATCTCCTGCAGCAGCGCGGAGTCGAGCACGGTGCGGGAGACCGGGCCGATCTGGTCGAGCGAGGAGGCCATGGCGATGGCGCCGAAACGGCTCACGCCGCCGTAGGTGGGCTTGACGCCCACGGTGCCGGTCAGGGCGCCGGCTGGCGGATCGAG
>ENA-OUNI01000836-OUNI01000836.1-human-gut-metagenome-genome-assembly--contig:-NODE-836-length-13652-cov-15.542477_pt1 | contig 13652 bp, 19 predicted proteins | sample MGYA00242499_ERZ504580 | MGnify/ENA primary metagenome ERZ504580 (study PRJEB26092, sample SAMD00036315) | human gut metagenome | host: Homo sapiens | study: EMG produced TPA metagenomics assembly of... | reverse complement strand
ACATTAAAACTGTCAGATAAGCTCTGGCTGATGCAGACGCTGGCGACTCGTTATAATTTGACATTCAAAGAACTATACGCCTTTTCCCGCTGGGGACAAAGCTGCACCACCGGCCTGTTTGAAAAAGATGGCCGGGAGTTTGTCTTTATCCCAGGTGATACCGTGATTCTTGGCTGGGAGAGCTTTGTCCAAGGGATGGACAAGGCCAACCAAGAGGAACTGGCGGATATTTTGCGGAAATCGAATATGAGGGCTCTGTGGAGGAATTTCTCCGGCAGGGCATGACCCCAGTACGCCAGGTGACCATCGGCCCCATGTTCGTAGGCAGAAAACTGGAGGAGATCGGCTGGGAAAGCGTACCTATGAACGACCCTCGCATCACCGCCCACCCTGAGTGGCTGGAGAACTTGCAGAGGTGGGCGGGTCAGAACAGCCAGAGTTTTGAGATACATGAAACTGTTCGCTTTGAACGCAATGGCGATGACTGGCGAGCGTGGCTGTGCCATCCAATGACCTACCCAGAGTTTCAGCTGTCCCTGTTGTGGGAGCTGGCAGCCAGCTTCCCACGCCGGATGAGTGGGCCTATCTGTGCGGAGGCGGATGCCGCACCCTGTTCCCCTGGGGAGATGGACTGGATTACTCCATGCATCTGCACCACTTTGAAAGCGAGGAAGATCAGGGCAAGCCATACGACATGGAGCAGGCTAACTTATTTGGCCTGTCTATTGCCTACGACCCCTATAAGCGAGAGTTGGTAGACGGGAAAACATTGACCACCTGCGGCGGTGACGGTGGCTGCAATGTCTGCGGTGGCATGGGTCCTTTGCTTGGATATTTACCCTGTTCCCCTCACTGTAAACCGGAGGTTCGGGAAGATAACAAGATTCACAATAACTATGACTTTTTCCGTCCTGTTATCCGGGTGCAGACATCCGGGTGGAGAATGGTAATAGATAGAGCGCAAGAGTAAGGAGGTAAACTATGGAATGGCCAAAACGGACACGAACAGCGGATTGGGAAAACGGTGTCCTAACTTTAGATGGAGAAAAGAAATTTGATATTCCGAAGCTGACCGCAGAGATCATGGAGCGGTTGGCCGGTTACACCCTGGTGGGCTTCCATGTGAAAGGGTATCCGGTGACGGATGAACTGCTGGCCCCCTTTGCCGGGCATAAAAGCATGGTCAACTTCGGCGTGGAAAACGGCACCCTCACCGACGCCTGTTTCCCCGTTTTTTCCGCCATGCCCAAGCTGCGCATCCTGCTGCTGACCGGGAACGCCGGGATCGACGGCAGCGGCCTGTCCGCCCTGCAAGGCTGTAAGCTGGACCTGCTGACCCTTGACCACACTGGGCTGGATGATGCCGGTCTGCTCCAGGCAGCCTCCATCCCCAAGCTCTCTCATATCTGGATCGACCACACTGCTGTTACTTATGATGGACTGCTGGCTGTCGCCGGCAACAACTACATCAAGCCAGTGGCCCATGTGCAATTTACCAAGGAGCAGATGGAACACTTCTCCCAGCTCCAGCGGGAAAAGGCCAAAAAGCCCGTCCAGCTGGATGAGCAGGCAGCGTCGGAATGCCGCAGTGTGTTGTCCGCTTTCTTTGCCGAAATGACAGAATGGGAGCAGTACATGGAGCAGGTTGGGTTTGAAGATGCCGAGGCTGTGCCCCGCCTGCTGGCGATCTGGGAGAAGTATGTGAGCGAAAAGCCCCGTCTGGGCTATCGGCCTCTGGCCCTCTCATACAGCGCCCAGGGCACCTACAACGGGGAAGAATTCCTTGACGCGGAGCAGATCACCAAGAACAAGCTCTACATCTACACCAGAGAGAAAAATACCAGCTTTGACCGCCGCTTTCTCATGAAGCGCGTGGGCGAGGGTTGGATGATTGACGCGGTGCAGGAGCGGCTGAACGGCTGGCAGCGGACAGGATTGTAAGGGAGGCATAATGGATGATATATAGGTTTACGGAAGTATTAAACGATCTTGTTAATTATTTTCTCCTTGGTGACATTTTGTTGCTGGAGGACTGGAAGCAGGCAAATCATCTTTCAGATGATTTAGCGATGGAGTTTACCACAAACGAAAGCGGCGACAGGGTATTTGACGAAGGAATTGTAATCCCAATGGCCGGTATTGAAAACTATCCCTATACCATATTGTTCAATCTCTCTGGTGATAGACCGGAGCTGTGCAAAGAAAGAAACCGATTGCAGCTTAGAAAAAGTGGCTATTCCCTCAAAGTAGATCATAATATGCTGATGCTTTTTACATGGCCAATATTGGAACAGTTTACGCCTGAAAAGGTGAAAGATCTGATTTCTTACTATAGAGTGCATAAGAAGCCGATGATTGAGCTTGCAAATGGCTGGTATCATATCGAGATTTTGGGTGGAGAAACCTTGCAGGATGGGGACTATGAACCTACATTTGAGTTTGTGATACAACCAGCCACAAATGAAGAAGTCACCATAAATGCAGATATGAATTTTAGCTTTGAAATTACAAGCTCTGCTTATTAGTGAAACCTATCCCTACCGAAGATGGAAAAGGAGATTATGATATGGATTTATTGAAACAATGCCAGCAATGGTTTGAACAGGATGAAGCGCAGAAGGTAATCGACACCCTGGAAGCGATTCCTGCCGAGGAGCGCACCCCGGAACTGGACAGTGAGCTGGCCAAGGCATATATTGCCGTTGCACATATAGGAGAACGGGAGCCTTTTGAAAAGGCGCTGGAACTTTTGGCTCCCCATGAGGAGCATTTTGCCGAAGATCACTGCTGGAATTATCGGATCGCTTCCGCTTATTATTTTCTGGATGAGGAAGGTCCCGCCCTGCGTTACTTTGAAAAGGCCCTGAAAGCCCGCCCCGGAGACAAAGATACCCAGGAGTACATAGACGATTGCCGCCGTCGTTTGTCCCTGCCCCGCTTTGAAAAGAACTTCCGTGAAAGGACGCAGGAAGCATGGGCAGCCTTTTCTCAGATTGAGGTAGAACTGCGTCAAATCATAGAAACTGACGAAACGCACCAGCGCGGCGAAGAACTGGTTGAAAAATGCGGGAACGCGCTCAAAACGGCCCTGCGTGATACTTCTTTTGAGCTGGGCTTCAATGGCGAAAAGTATGAATTGATCCTCAGTCCAGAGGGCCTTCGCTCCCGCCTGTTCCCGTTGGTGTACTTCCAGAAGCAGGCCCCAGAATCGGTGCTTGAGCATTGGAATATCTGGGTAGGCCGCCAGCTGTGAGGGGTTCGAGCTGCGGGCTGGAGAGATCGAAGTTCGGGCTGATGATGTGCAGATGTGGGCAGAGGAAACAGAGGATCATCAGGTAAGTCTGGTCCTTTACTGTGAAAAGCTGACGCCGATCTTGAAAGAGGACACAGACAAGGTCTGGTGGGCACTCTCTATGCTGGTAGATCAAACCATCGGAGAAGTTTCCGCTATCGCCTTTGTTGCTGGGTTTGATGTTTATGCTCAGCCGAAAGACGAACCGGCCAAGCTGCTTTCTGAACTGCCGGAGTTGCTGCAAAGCATGGGACTTTCTCTCTGGCGGGATGGCAGCGACTACCTGGAAAACAGCTACCTTGCCTATGAACTGAAACCGGTGGAGGACCCAGAGGCTGACTGGCGGCTGGATGTCTATACTGGAAGCTGCCGCCTGCCGGTGCTCATCAACGACTACCTGACTGCCCGCAGTGATATGGTGGATGAGTACCACAAGGATGGCATTGCCGCTGGATTCCTCCTGTACCCGCTGTCCGGTTTTACCGGTGAGGAACGAGTGAAAGTCATTCTGGATTTCCGGGATAACCTGCGGGATGCCATCCTGCGGGATGCAGGAGAGGAAGCCGTGACCTTCCTGGGTGGGGCCACTGGTCTGTATTGTGGGTATCTGGATTTTATCGCCTGGGATCTGCCCGCTGTACTAACAGCAGCACAGGCATTCTTTGAGGGAAGCGACTTGCCCTATGCTCACTTCCACGCATTCCGGCGGGATGTGGGTGGTGTGCCACTGCTGGACGAGAAAGAACCGGAGCCTGATATTCATGAGGAAACTGGCTCCCTGCTCTCGGCGGAGGATATTGAAACACTGGAATCCTTTGATGAAGGAACCACCGGTTACTTTGAGAAAATGCTCGGCTGGCTGGAGGATTTTATCAAAAGTGGCGTAGAAGAAGGACGATTCAGCGAAAAACAGGCTCACCAGGATTTGCAGATTGCCCTCTGGTATGCCTTTGCCTGCCTTAATCTGGACGATTACATCCACTACTACCGCGCTGCGGAATGGATGAAGGATTCGGAGAAAAACGCCACGGGCTGCGCTACCTGGTACTACCGGTATTCTGTGGCGTTGATGTATTGCGGCAGGCTGGAAGAAGCACTGGAATATGCGGAGCGGGGCGCTCTGGAGGAGCCGGACTACCCCTGGATCTGGCTCCATCTGGCAAGCTGCGGGCGCATTTTGGCGATAAATCCGGTGCGCTGGATGCCGTCAAGCAAGGATTAAAACTGGAACCGGGAGATTATGAGTTCCTGACCTTAAAAAAAGAGATCAAAGCCGGAGCCACCCTGGAACAGATGGAATATCATTGGATCAATCCCGATGCTGACCAAACGCTCCAGCGGGGACTGGACGGGAATGCGGATGATAAACAATGCGCCATAGCCTGCATTCGGGTGGACGAAGCAGGACTTGCCGAATTTTATGAGCTGTTCCACCCAGAGCGGTATAGCTATGAGAAAAACTCCCCCTGCTGTGAATTCCAATATCCAGTGCAGGAACATCTTGTGGAGCTGTCCTTCCGTATGAATGAAGCTGGACTCTCCAAGATGGGAACCGACTGGCTGCGGCAGCTCAAGGAACGGCTGGACAGCGGTGAATGGCTGACCCACACCCCTGAAGGAGAACCAGAGGGCATTCTAACAGGTGTGTTTGTGGACCAGACCCGCCGCATTGGTCTTGTCTATCAACAGCCGGGAGACGATCAGTATTTTCAGATTTTCCTGAACCCGGACGGTACGAAGGCGGATGCCTTCTGGTCCTCAAGAAAAAACAGTGAGCCAGAGGTTTATTCGGAGGATGAGATGTCTGCGATAGAGCAGCACATCAAAACACCTTTGGTGAGTTTGAGAATGTGTTCCATGAGCTGGTTTCTCCTGACATCCATGTGGACATCTGCGTTGTTCCACCTCTGATGAGCGGGACTATTACACACTGGTAACGATGGGCATGGGTGCTCATCGGATGAATGTGCCGGAGGAACTGGCGGAATACAAGCTGGAGCGAGCAGAGCTGGCCATCGCTCTGCCACCGGATTGGAAACTGGATGAGGAATCCCTGAAGGATGAGCGGTGGTACTGGCCTATTGGTCTCTTGAAAGTGTTGGCTCGCCTGCCCATTTCCAACGATACCTGGCTGGGCTTTGGCCACACAATGGACAAGCAATCGCCGTTTGCAGAGGACACGAAGCTCACCGCCGCTATTCTGACCGGTCCCCAGGGCGTGGAGGAAGGCGGCGAAGTCTGCACTTTGCCGAGCGGCGAGGAGGTCAACTTCTATCAGGTGATCCCGCTCTATCATAATGAGATGGAGTATAAGATGGAGCATGATGCGGACGCCTGCTTGAAAAGATGGCAGGCATCAGTTTTGTGGTCAATCCCACCCGCCAGAATGCCATCACCAGAGGAACGCTTGCAGAGGAGGAGTTCACCGGCGATATGGACGATGCCGCATGGCACCTGGAATCCATTCAGGAAAAGGGCTTGCCGGTGAATGAGATCAATGCCTACAACCACATGGCAATCTATCTGCGCTGGTGCATAGAGCATGATCTGATGAGCGCGGAATTTATGGAGCGGTACTGGGAGCAGGTGCAGCCGTTTATGGCAGATCTGAGCCGCGCCGATCTGCGTGGCTTTATCCGGGACCAGCTGAAAGGACAGCTCTTTGGGGCGCTGTTCAACAAGGAGGGCGCAGCCTTTGCTGGATATTACTATGGCGAGGCGGATAGCCCGTACTTCCCCAGCGACATTGATAACTATGCTTTGGAGTATTTCGGTTCAGAGCAATATTATTCCGATAAGTTCCAGGATGAAGCCTATCTGTTCATCCCATTTGATGAAAACTATTATCAGGCTATGGCAAAAGTCATGGAAAAGCGGTTCGCCAACTGGCAGGGACAGAGTTTCGATGAGGCCACTCTGGAGCCTTCAGACCTTGCGGAAGCCATGATGGAATATCTGGACTGTGAATGTACCTATTTCCCCTCAATGACGGATGATGACCCCATCATGTCGGCATATAACTATGCCAAACGGGAAAGTGTCAAAGAGGGCTTTGTGCCGGTTCTGATTAAGGCGGATGACGAAATCCTGTGGGAATGCCTGATTATGAATTCTAACCCGGACAGCGATGGCGAGGACGACTTTGCTTTCGACCCGGACAAAGTTGCCGAATACCGGAAGAAAATGCTCTCCGCCCCTGTCGAGAACAGTAAGGCAGTCCTGGAGGAAATGATTGGGCAGCGCAAGGAAGAAGCCGAGGATGACGATATGGACTGGGATGAGGAGATCCTGGGCGAGATGGAGGGCGGATATGATAACCGTCGTTTTTCAAGCTACTGGAATTCCGATAATAATATGACCTATCCTCTCATTCTGGCTAAAATCCCCGTGAAGAATCCTTGGGAGATATTCGCTACCTGCCCTTTGGTGGCTGGAATGAGTGTCCTGACACGCCGGAGTTAATGGCAGTTGCGAAATACTGGTTTGAACAGCATGGGGCGGTGCCTGCTGCCATGAGCCACGACGAGTTGGAGTTCCTGCTCCCGGCTCCTGTTTCCGAGAAAGAGGCCATAGATGTGGCGGTGGAGCTGTACGGCTTTTGCCCGATGTGATTGACCAGGGGCCGGAGGACGCCACCGTGGGCGCTCTGGCCGATGTGCTGCGACAGTCCACTGTTTGGTACTTCTGGTGGGATTGAAAGGAGGATTTTTGTGGGATACGATGTGAGTTTTCACCCGATTTCACCAGAGGAAATGCGGGAATGGTATTTTACTCCCTTAACCTGGATACAGCAGGGACAGGAGGAAAAAGTGCTGGCCCTTGCCGCGCAGCATGGAATGGAGGATTTCTATACCGAAAAATATCTGAATACCTTGCGCGTTGGGGCTGAAACGGAATCTAACGAGCTGTTTGACAAAAGCCACGGCTTTTACATTGCGGTGGTCCAGGGATTTTTCCGCGATTACTATTACACCCGGGGAAGCGGCTTTTCCTTCCTGTTGGAGGAGAAGCCGGAATATGCCCGGTATTTCACGCCGTGGGCACAGGTGGCACCAACCGCCTTTCCCAATCCGGCAGAAAATCAGATCATCGAAAATTACTGCTCCGGTGTGTACCTGTCTCCAAAGCAGGTCGTGCAGCTTCTCCGGGATCTGGAGCAGATGCCAAAGGTGCTGGAGGATCTGGAGGGGCTTTGGCGCGATGGACAGTTTGCAGTGCTGAAAAAGGCCCTCACTGCCGCGGCGGAACTGGGTGTCGGCCTGCTGGAAGCTACCGAGGTGGTGGAACCAAACCCCATCTCCCCCAATGAGAGTACCAGCTATTCCAACCTGTACCACTGTGATCGAGATGGGGTGTATCTTTATATGGACACCGTCAGCAGACAGATCGAAGATGCTATCAGGAAAAGTGAGGAATAAGTATGAGCAATAAAGTGTTCCAGCAAAACCTGGATGACAAAAAAGGCTCCCAGCCCGGAGGCCCCTATCTCATTCAGATGCTGTTCAAAGAACCGGTAGAAATGCCGGATAAAGAAAAAATGACTGCCATAATGGAGAAGTACATCGGATCAACAGAGTGCTTCTGTTATGATAAGAAAATGGCCGGTTTTGCCGCACAGGAGCATATTGCAGAGTTCAAGGACGGAAAATGCCCGGTGCAGCTGATGGTGATGAAATGCGACAAGTTCAAGGGCAAAGGCTTCGATGCCTTTTTGATGAGCCAGATGTGGGACTGCCAGGAGGACCGGGAGCGGATCTTCCGAGAGTGCCGGTATCAGGTCGTGGCCACCGATATGCTGGCAGCGGCGCTTCCGGCGCTGGAGCGTGCCAACCTGGATGCCGACTTTCTGGAGGCTCTGGCGGAGCTGTACCCCACCTGTGAGGCATTCTATTTCCAGAACTGCGGCAAGCTGTTTCTGGCAGAGGATGTACGCTCCCATCAGATTGAGGGTCCGGACCGGTTCATCCGCTTTGGGGTCAATGTCCGCTTCTTTAACATTGAGGGCACTGAGGATATGCTCATCGACACGGTGGGCATGAGCACCCTGTTCCTGCCCGACCTCCAGTACCACTTCCACGACATGGACCCAAATTGGGTAGTAAACCATGCCTACAATGTGGCGTCCTATATTCTGGAGCATGATAACCCCATTCAGGATGGTGAAACCATAGACGGCGTGGCGGATGGCCAGATGTGCCGAGAGATTCAGTGGAAGTGTCAGTATGAGGACGCCCTGATCCAGCCGCCCAGAGGGGTGCTGGACATCAACATGGGGAACTATGCCTCGGGAGGACGCTGAATGAACGGTGTTGTGCTCCTGGTGGGCGGACTGCTGCTTGTGGCGGTAATCAAGCTGATTATGGATCGAAATTGGACTGGCCTACTTCTCTGTGCTGTCGCCCTGCTTCTGGTCTTTGGGACTGGACACCACACAAAATAGGCCATTTTAAGAATCGAGGAGGTGAAGTATGCAGAATTCAACAAATATGCGGATACTGGAATTACTCCGGTTTCTCTATGCGCGGACCGATGAAAACCATCCCGCCACAGTATCTGAAATCATTTCCCATCTGAATGGAAAAGGAATTCAGGCAGTGCGGCAGACTGTTTACGCAGATACCAATGCGCTGATCGATGCAGGGATTGATATTGTGGTGGTCAAGAGTACCCAAAACCAATATTTTATGGGAAGCCGCCTGTTTGAGTATCCAGAACTGAAAATGTTGACAGACGCAGTAGCATCCTCGAAGATCATTTCTGCCAAGAAATCCGAGGAACTGGTACAGAAATTATGCCGTCTGACCAGCACACATCAGGCAGAGCAGCTTCAAAAATTTGCTGCTTTATCCAGCCGTGTCAAACCGCATAATGAAAAGGTTTACTATATCATTGATAATATCCAAACAGCGATTGGAAACCATCAGCAAATTCGGTTCCAATACTATGAATATACTCAGGAAAAAAAGAAAATCTTGAAGCATGATGGATATTATTATGTCGTAAATCCCTATGCGCTTGAATGGAAAAATGACCATTACTATTTGATTGGATTTTCTCTGAAGCATCAGAAGATTGCTCACTTCCGTGTAGATCGGCTAACAGGCGTAGAAACCCTTGAAACTTGCTTTATACCGATAGAGGGATTTGATGTAGCCTCCTATACAAACAAAATGGTGGATATGTTTACCTCAGAGTCATCGAAAGAAGTAACCCTGGTATGTGAAAACGAACTGATGCGTGTAATCATAGATCATTATGGAGAAGATGTACCTGTTGAGAAATATGATGACGCACACTTCACAGCAAGAATTGAAGTAAACCCCAGTGGAACTTTTTATGGCTGGATATTCAAATTCAAAGGGAAAATAAAAATTCTCTCTCCCAAAGAGTGCATTACGGAAATCCAGCAAATCGCTCAGGAATTTATATAGTGCAAAAGAGGTGTTATTGATTTTTAACACCTCTTTTCAAATGGAATTTTTGTCCTTGAAGTGAACGGATGTTCGATATACAATATAAGCAAGATGTTCGCAGTTCGTCGAACAAATGAGAGGTGAATGCTGTGGGCAATATAACTTTTGGATCATTTATAGCCGAGAAACGCAAGGCACATAAATTCAATTTACGCGATACAGCCAAGCATTTGAATATTGCTTATGGCTATCTGTGTGACATTGAACAAAGCCGCCGTCCTGCTCCCACTGGAGATTTTATGGAACGCATCTCTGCCTTTCTGAATTTGGATAAATCAGAACATGAGTTGCTTTTGGATCTGGCCGCAAAATCACGCAATACAGTATCTGCTGATTTGCCAGACTATATCATGGAAAAAGATATTGTTCGGGCGGCCTTGCGTGTGGCAAAAGAAGTAGACGCTACCGATGAAGAATGGCAGACATTTATGAAAATGCTAAAGGAGCGTAAACGATAGGGGGGATAGCTTTGTCAATTCCACAAATCCGTACAGAAGCAATCGAGGCGGTAGGGCGAAAAATCCTGATGGAATATGATCCCTCTCTGCTATCCGGGCAACCATGTCCTGTGCCAATCGAAACCATTATCGAGACAAAGTTTGATCTAATCCTGGAGTTTCATACACTAAGAAAAAACACCAAGATATTAGGGGAAACAATTTTCGATGACGGTGCCGTTGTTTTATATGACCAGATACAGAGACAGTATCGAATGATTGCAGTAAGAGCCGGTACAATCTTAATTGATGAACGGCTTTGTGATCCGTCAAAATTAGGGCGGCTCCGTTTTACCTGTGCCATGAGCTGGCTCATTGGGTACTACATAAAAAGTTGTACTCTGGTACTGGAGATGTTGCTGCTTATAACGGAAATGTTTCTTCCGACGAAAGTCATGGCATAATTGAGCGTCAGGCGGATACTCTGGCCTCTGCTCTGCTGATGCCTTTACCGCAGATCAAAAAATGTTTTTACCGGCTTAAAATAGGCCGGACAGATGAACAGCTCATTGCTGAAATGGCAAATATTTTTGAGGTTTCCAAGCAAGCAATGCAGATTCGTCTAAAATCCAGGAACCTGATATAACCAAGGGGGGAATAGAGGGAGGCACTGCCCTCTCTCACTCTCCTCTGCTATGCTATTTTGTACCTAATATGTTCGCAATATCGCGAACAAGGAGGGATGTTCCATGAGAAAAGAAAGTACAACAATCCAAAATGTAACAGCAGGCTAACAGCTTTGGGGCTTAATAGCAACGCTGCGTTTCATAGAAGTAAGCTGATTCTAAAGATTTACCGTGATGTAGTCTGGGTTCTGAGTGAACGGGCAGAAGAATTGCAAGAAACTGCTTGGATTATGGGAGAACAAGATATAGAGTCTGGCCTCTGCTATCTTGAAAATTTTGCACCAGATATTGAACTGCAAGCCTTTGAAGAAAAAGTTTGCTGCCTTGTTCAAAATCAAATGTTGGTCAATATTATTGACCGTGCACTCCTTCGTCTGAAACGGTATCCGGATCGAGGAGAACTTTACTATGAAATTTTGACTAAGCAATTTATCTATCGGTTCAACAGTACAGAGAAAGAATTGCTGGAAGAACTAAATATAGAGCGCAGTGTCTTTTATGACCGAAAACGAGAAGCCATCTATTTATTTTCTGTTTGCTTGTTTGGATATTCTATTCCAGAAGTCCTGGAGGAGCTGCCCCGACTAAATCCCGACAAATCCCCGACCTAATCCCTACTCCCTTCCGACTTCCGACCTGCTATACTTGGTATAGTGGCAGGAATGCACTAAATTGAATACTTTTCTACATAAGGCCCGGCATTAACCGGGCTTTTTTCATTCCTGCTGCAATATGGCGGCAGGAACATGGCTGGAGGTGAAAACACTTCCGGCCTTTTTCTTTGCCCGGTATTAGGAGGCCGGTATGCGCTGGGAGGCGTACATAGCAAAATATCCATGACACCGTTCAATTCGCTGACTACCAAGAATTTGAACGGAGGAAAGGATATGACGAGAGTATTCATTTGGAAAAATAACAGCCCACAGGAATGGGAGGAAATCAGTTTTTCAGCGTTCAGTAAGGCACGCCGCAATGGTTGCTTTACTGGGCGCTTTTTTGTTGAAACAGTCAAAATGTTCCGTGATGAAGATGACCGCATTATCATGGAATGTTCTCGCAAAGATTTTGAAAAATACCAACAGGAGGACCGCCACAGCCGCTATCTCCAGGAACATGAGAAAAGTCGCTCTATATTCCGGCTTCTCATGTGGGAGATCGTGACGGCACAGAGGAAGGTTATCAGGATACAGATTTGTTTGTGGATGAATCTGTTGATACTGCGGAACAAGCAATTTGTAATCTTCTTATGGCCGATCTGCACCGTGCTTTGCAGCAGCTGAGTCAAAAAGAACGCTCTTTTATCTTGGATTATTACGCATGGAAAAGCCAAGTACACTGCAATTAGCCAAAAGATATGGCATTAGTCAGCCCGCAGCTCATAAGCGTCTGAAAAAAATTGAAGAAAAAATAAAAAAGTTGGTTATAGATTTCTAAAAAAAGTGGCAGTAGCAAGTGAAAGGGAAATCCTTTTACTTGCACCTTGACAACCTCATATACGAATCATTAAGTTTGATCCTCTTTGGGCGTAATAGCCGCTACATCAGCGGTATATTTTCTGAGAGCTGCCACTCGCATAACAGGCCAACCCATTTTTGCTGTATAGATGAGTTTTCGGTTTATCAGAAATATATCAGGCTGGAATACATCGGATGGCATCCGGTCATGGCATAACAAGGAGGAAAGCTCTCTTACAGCCATAGTCCGAGCGTGATAATAACCGTCGCAGGCCATGGGTAAGACCAAACGAAGTGGAGGTGAAACTCCTGAGAAGCAGGCCAGCCACCTGCGGCTTAATGATTACCCAAATCCCTGGGGTGTCGTGGACAAGTAAGGGATAAAACAGGCGCTAAATTGAAGGAGACTCTGTAATTTGCAGAGCCTCCTTCTTACATAATCAAATCTCAAAACATAGGAGGATGAACATGAAAGAAGATTGGATTTATAAGCGTGGGGATTTATATTATGCCAATTTGAACCCTTATTTTGGATCAGAGCAAGGCGGCACCCGTCCTGTCCTGGTTCTTCAAAACAATGTGGGGAATTTTTTCTGCCCCACTTTGATCGTAGCTCCACTCACCAGTAAATGGATTAAGAAAAAGGAGCTGCCCACACACTATGCACTGGAGAGCGTTCCAGAGCTTGGACTGAAATCTGTTGTTCTGCTGGAGCAAATTAAAACGATTGATAAAAGGCGTGTTTTATCGTACATTGGGCGCGTATCTCGCGAAGAAATGAGAGCGATTGATGATGCTCTGCAAGTTAGTTTAGATATTCATATTCCGGAGGAAATGGAGGCTCCGTAAGGCCACTTACCGGATAAAGGAGGTGTTTTTATGTTTGAAGCAAGAATTGCGGAATTGAACCGCTTTAATGAACAAAATCCTGTCAGCTATGACAAAAGAACCTATACGGTCGATGAGATTCAGGACATTCTGGGTATCAGTCGTCCCACAGCATATAATCTGGTAAAACAAGGTGTATTCCACAGCGTCAGAGTCGGCGGTCATATCCGCATTTCCAAAAAGAGCTTTGATGACTGGCTGGATCACACAGATGAATGATTTGTCAAGGATGCCAATCTCCAAATCGACATCCTTAACTTTTTTCTGCTTTCTCTTACAATGAGCCATAGCAAGAAAAACTTATAGAGGAGCAAAAGCCATGCAGAAACAAAGAGTAAAGACCAGTATGTCTGTACCAGAGATGGGCAAAATGCTTGGGCTTGGTAAAGTAGAATCCTACTGGTTGTTAAAAAGAACTATTC
>ENA-OUNI01000835-OUNI01000835.1-human-gut-metagenome-genome-assembly--contig:-NODE-835-length-13654-cov-11.101279_pt1 | contig 13654 bp, 15 predicted proteins | sample MGYA00242499_ERZ504580 | MGnify/ENA primary metagenome ERZ504580 (study PRJEB26092, sample SAMD00036315) | human gut metagenome | host: Homo sapiens | study: EMG produced TPA metagenomics assembly of... | reverse complement strand
ATCTTGTTCGCTCAGCACGCAATCGCTTGCGTCCTGTGTGAATTACTTTTGGAATTGTTTTTAGTGTTTTTCCAAACACTTAAAAGGTTCCTTACAAGTTTTTCGATATTGTTCAATTTTCAAGGTCCTGTGCGCCTCAGCCTTGCGGCTGACGACCTGTTTATTTTACCACTGAAGTGGTTTTTTGTCAAGCCTTATTTTTTAGAAGCTTTTGAACTTTCTGAACTTGGAGCGTTTCAAACATCTCAGTGTCAACTGGTGTTTTCTGCGTCTATTGGTTCTTTTCAAGGGCTTCCTGCTGAGGCTTCGGAAGTCATTCTTTTGCCTCAGCGCTTGACGCTCAAGTATAATACCACACCCCTGCCTCCTTGTCAACACTTTTTGACAGATTTTTTCCATTTTCTTTGCAGAATAAAGGATCCTCCTGTTTTTCACCCGTTACAGGACGTGCCTTTTTCTTGACAAGGCGGCGGGCAGAACGTATTATGGAGTCATCCCCCAGCATCCTGTATAAGGTAGCTATACTTATTACATAAAGGAGAAGCGCCATGTCCTGTGTCAACATCCGCGGCTGCTGCATCGGCGAGGGCCGCCCCAAAGTTATTATTCCTATTGTAGAGCCCACGGAAACCGCCGTTCTTGAAAAAGCTGCCGAGTTTTCCACATTGCGCGCCGATTGTGTGGAATGGCGCATCGATTGCTTTGAAGGTGCAAAAGACCTTCCGGCTATCGTGCACTGCGCCGCAAAGCTCCGTGTTGCCTTGAAGGATCAGCTGCTTCTTTTCACCTTCCGCACAAAGGCCGAGGGCGGCAAAGTCGCTCTGGCCCATAAAGAGTATCTTCATTTTATCCGCACCGTTTTTGCCACCGACTGCGCCGATCTGATCGACATTGAATTTTTCACCGCAGGCGCAGAGCTTCCCGCGCTGATCGAAGAAGCCCACACCGCCGGGGCTGCGGTGGTGTGTTCCAGCCACGATTTCCATAAAACGCCTCCTCGCACGGAGCTCGTCTCCCGCATGATGCAGATGCAGCGAGCCGGTGCCGACCTGCCCAAGCTGGCTGTGATGCCCCAGAGCCGTGCCGATGTGCTGGAGCTTCTGGCTGCCACCGCTGAAATGGCCGACCGGCATCCGGAGACTCCCATCATTACCATGAGCATGGGAGCTCTGGGCGCGGTGAGCCGTCTGGCCGGGGAAGCCTTTGGCTCTGCCATGACCTTTGCCAACCCCGGGCAGGCCAGCGCCCCGGGGCAGGTATCGTTGGAGGTCGTAAACGAAGTATTGGATGCACTGCATTTATAAATCCCGAAAGGAGCTTTTATGAAAAAGAAGTATTCTGCTCTCCCAGAACTTCTTTTGCGAAGTATTTTTTACACGCTTATCAATTATGTGCTTCTCAGCATGGTGCTGTCTTTTCGGCTTCATTGGAGCTCCATTCTGTTTTCTGCTGCCATGCTGTGGTTTGCTTTGGATTATTCAAAGACCATCCAGCAGTTGACCGGCAAACGGCTTCTCGCAGACCTTTTATGGCTTGGCTGCATTCTCATCAGCACATTTATTGCATTCTTTGTCGGGTACATTCAAGGCTCGTTCGCATCATTTAACGAAAAAGACCGGAGCTGTAGGTCGCACTTACAGTTCCGGTCTTTCTTTTTATGTCACAAAGAGATGATTATGCCAGCTTGGCTTCCAGACGGGTGCGGATGGCCTTGATAAAGCCTCGCTGTCCACAGCGGTGGGGGTGATGCCCTCAGCCAGACCGCACAGGTCTTTCGTCATGATTCCGTCGTTCAGGGTCTGCAGGCTGGCGGCTTCCAGTGCTTCGCCAAACTTCACCAGCTCCGGCAGGCCATCCAGTTCACCGCGCTTCTTGAACGCGCCAGACCACGCAAAGATGGTAGCCATGGGGTTAGTGGAGGTCTTTTCGCCCTTCAGGTACTTATAGTAATGGCGGGTGACGGTGCCGTGGGCGGCCTCGAACTCGTACTTACCGTCCGGACTGACCAGCACGCTGGTCATCATTGCCAGAGAGCCAAAGGCGGTGGAGACCATATCGCTCATCACGTCACCGTCGTAGTTCTTGCAGGCCCAGACAAAGCCGCCCTCGCTGCGAATGACGCGGGCAACGATATCGTCAATGAGGCTGTAGAAGTAGGTGATGCCTGCGGCCTCGAACTTTGCCTTATACTCGGTGTCATACACCTCCTGGAAGATATCCTTGAAGGTGTGGTCGTACTTCTTGGAGATGGTATCCTTTGCGCCGAACCACAGATCCTGCTTCACATCCAGTGCGTAGTTGAAGCAGCTGCGGGCAAAGCTGCGGATGGAATCATCCTTGTTGTACTGGCCCTGCAGAACGCCAGCGCCCTCAAAGTCAAAGACGGTGGCGCGCTGCTCAGAGCCATCGGCACCGGTGAACACCAGTTCAGCCTTGCCTGCACCCGGGATGCGGAACTCAGTGCACTTGTACACATCGCCGTAGGCGTGGCGGGCAATGGTGATTGGCTTTTTCCAGTTTTTGACCACCGGCTTGATGCTGTCGATCATGATGGGTGCGCGGAACACGGTGCCGTCCAGCACCGCGCGGATGGTGCCGTTGGGGCTTTTCCACATCTCATGCAGCTTATACTCGTCCATGCGCTGGGCATTGGGGGTGATGGTGGCGCACTTGACCGAAACGCCGTACTTCTTGTTGGCAAGGGCGGCATCCATGGTCACCTTGTCGGCGGTAGCGTCGCGGTTGGGCAGGCCCAGATCGTAATATTCGGTCTTGAGGTCCACAAACGGAAGGATCAGTTCGTCCTTGATCATCTTCCACAGAATGCGGGTCATTTCGTCGCCGTCCATCTCGACGAGGGGCGTGGTCATTTTGATCTTTTCCATAGCAGGGTTCCCTTTCCTCTCTTTGGATCGTTTTTCCAGCCGCGCTGCACTGCCAGATGCCGCGCGGGCAGTTCGGCAGAATGTTTATTTGCGGTAAGCGGCTGCCAGCTTTTCAAGGGCCGGCAGGCTGCGCTTGACCTTTTCGGTATCGATGCAGTAGGCAAGGCGCACATAGCCCTTGACACCGAAGCTGTCGCTGGGCACCAGCAGCAGGTCAAACTCCCGGGCCTCATGCAGAAAGCGTTGGCATCCTCTTCCAGAGCCTTGGGGAAGATGTAGAAGGTACCGCCGGGGCGCTCCACCTCAAAGCCCAGCGCGGTGAGCTTATCGTACAGCAGGTTCATGTTGGTCTCATACACACTCAGATCACTGGTCACATCCTGACAGCGGCTTACGGCCCGCTGGATGATGCTGGGCGGGCAGTTGTGGCCGGTGAAGCGGGAGATCTGGGCCATCATGTCCACCAGCACATCCTCGCCTTCACAGCCCGGACGCACCGCCACATAGCCAAGGCGCTCGCCGGGCAGGCTCAGGCTCTTGGAGTAGGAGAAGCAGGTAAGAGTGTGGGGGTAGAACGCCGCCGGGTAGGGCACCTTTTTGCCGTCGAATGCGATATCCCGGTAGGGCTCATCGCTGACGAGGAAGATGTTGTGGCCGAACGCCTTGCTCTTCTCGGTCAGGATCTCTGCCATGCGGGTGAGCGTCCCGGCAGAGTAGACCACGCCGGTGGGGTTGTTGGGGGTGTTGATGAGCACACAGGTGGTCTTTTCGCCGATCATCTGCTCGAATGCGTCCAGATTGGGCTGGAAGGTCGGTGCCTGCGGCGGCACCACCTTGAGGACTGCCCCGGTGCCCGCCACATAGGGGCCGTACTCCGGGAAGTAGGGCGCAAAGGTGAGCACCTCGTCGCCGGGCTGCGTGACCGCACGGATGGCATGGGCAATGGCACCCGCCGCACCGGTGGTGGGGAAGATGTGCTTCTGCTCATAGGGCAGGCCAAAGGTCTTTGTCAGGTGCGCTGCCACATCGGTGCGGAAGCCCGGGTCACCCTGACTGGGGCAGTAGCCGTGCAGATTTACCGGCTCTTCGTTGGCCAGCAGATCCTGCATAGCGGCAGTGAACTCCTGCGGGCAGGGCACGCTGGGGTTGCCCAGCGAGTAATCGAACACGTTCTCATATCCGATCTCGCAGCACGCTGCTTGCCGTACATGAAGGTCTCGCGGATGACGCTCTTATTGCCGAGCATCGCGCGATAAGTCTCGTTCAGCATAATACTTTCCCCCGAGAGTTTATTTGTGGGCAGCCGTATAGCTCTGCTCCACCTTGATGATGCAGCTGTAGGCTGTATCCTGTTCCTTGATGAACTGTTCCAGCTGTTCCAGCAGCTCTACTTTATCCCCTGCATAGCCTGCCGGCAGCACCAGATCGAACAGCACGTTGGTGTGGGTCCTGCCCGGCACGATGCGCAAATCGTGCAGCGAAAGGGCCGGGTCGAGCTGGCGCAGCTTTTCGGTCAGGCGGGCGCGCAGCACGCCCACGGCAGCATCCGAGGTAACGATGGGGTCGTAGTGGATGGTAACCAAAAGCCGGTCATTCTTTAGAAAATCCCGTTCAATGTTGTCGATCAGGTCGTGTGCCTCCAGCGGGTCCTGCTCGGCAGGCAGTTCCACATGCAGGGAGGCGAACTGGTGTCCCGGGCCGTAGTCGTGCACCATCAAATCGTGCATTCCCAGCACGCCGGGATAAGAGAGCACCTTCTGCTCGATGTGGTCCACCAGATCCTCGCTGGGGCTTTCGCCCAGCAGCGGGCTGAGCGTATCCATCACAAGGCCCCAGCCGGAGATCAGGATGAACGCCGCCACGCCTACACCCATCAGGCCATCCAGCACATCCCAGCCGGTCACGCGGCACAGCACTGCGGCAATGAGCACCGCGCCGGTGCTCAGCACATCGTTGCGGCTGTCCGCAGCAGTGGCAATGAGGGTCTCGGAGCCGATAATGCGCCCGATGGTTCGGTTGAAGCCGCTCATCCACAGCTTGACGAGGATGGATGCGATCAGCACGGCCACCGTGAGCCAGCTGAACATCACCGGGGTGGGATGCAGCACCTTGACCACAGATTCCTTCAGCAGCGAAAAGCCGATGCCGAGAATGGTCACGCTGACTACCAGCCCCGCCAGATATTCATACCGGGCATGGCCGAAGGGATGCTCTGCGTCCGGGGCCTTGCGGCCAGCTTGAAGCCCACCAGACTGACCACGTTGGACGAGGCATCCGACAGGTTGTTCAAGGCATCTGCCATGATGGCAATGGAGCCGAACAGAGTGCCCACGGTCAGCTTGCCCAGACACAGCAGCAGGTTGCATGCCACGCCCACCCAGCAGGCAAGGTTGCCGTAGGCGGCGCGCACCTTAGGGTCCTGCGCATGGTCGGGCTGACGGATGAAAAGACGAATCAAAAACTGAGTCATAACGGTCCTCCATGGGCAGCGCTGGACACCTGCATACCCTGTCATCGCTTATAGTATAGCATTTCGCTTTATCGTTTTAAAGTATTTTCCGAAAACTTTTGCCCGGTATAGAAAGACCCCGGCAGAGCGGGATGCCCTGCCGGGGAGCTTTATGGGAACGGTAAACCGGGATTCTCGGATGAATTACTTCTCAGAAGGCTTGCTCAGGTCCACGCTGCGGATGATCTTGCGCACCGGCAGGATGCTCTTGGCATTCATGGACAGCTCGTCCACGCCCATGCGCAGGAAGGTCTCGGTCAGGGCGGTGTCGGCACCCAGCTCACCGCAGATGCCCACCCAGATGCCGTGGCGGTGGCCCGCCTCAATGGTCATCTTGATGGCACGCAGCACAGCGGGATGGTGCGGGTTGAAGAACGGTTCCAGCTTTGCATTCTGGCGGTCCAGCGCACAGGTGTACTGGGTCAGGTCGTTGGTGCCGATGGAGAAGAAGTCGCACTCGGCAGCCAGCTCGTCCGCGATCAGCACAGCGGCGGGGGTCTCGATCATGGTGCCTACCTCGATGTTCTGGCCCATCTTCACGCCCTCGGCGGTCAGTTCTGCGCGGCACTCTTCCAGAACAGCCTTGGCATCCTGCAGCTCCCGCAGGCTGGTGATCATGGGGAACATGATGCTCATGTTGCCGTAGGCAGAAGCACGCAGCAGAGCGCGCAGCTGAGTCTTGAAGAAGTCCCTGCGGGTCAGGCAGATGCGGATGGCGCGGTAGCCAGAGCGGGGTTCTCCTCGTGATCCAGCTTCATGTAATCGACGGTCTTATCGGCACCGATGTCACAGGTACGGACGACCACCTTGCGGGGAGCCAGACTCTCCACCACCTGCTTGTAGGCCTCGAACTGGTAGTCCTCGGTGGGGAAGTCCTTGCAGTTCAGGTAGACGAACTCAGTGCGGAACAGGCCCACACCGCCAGCATCGTTCTGCTGCACAGCACCCACATCGCTCATGCCGCCGATGTTGGCAAAGACATTGATGGTCTTGCGTCCAGCGTGGTGTTGGGCTTGCCCTTCAGCTCCTGCAGCAGGGCCTGCTTCTTCTGATCTTCCTGCTGGCGCTTCTTCAGGCTCTTGAGCAGGTCGGGGGTGGGGTCAACGTAAACGCAGGCGTTGTAGCCATCGATGACCGCCATCTTGCCGTCCCAGTCGTCCTGAATATCCTTGCACTGGATCAGGGCAGGGATGTTCATGCTGCGGGCCAGAATGGCGGTGTGGCTGTTGGAGCTGCCCTCACGGGTGATAAAGCCCAGCAGCAGGCTCTTATCCATGCAGACGGTCTCAGACGGGGCCAGATCCTCCGCGACCAGAATGCTGGGCTCGGTGCCCTGCAGGCTGGCGTTGTCCACCCCCTGCAGGATGTCCAGAATGGCCTGTGCGATATCGATGACATCTGCACTGCGGGCCTGCAGATACGGGTCATCCATGGCGGCGAACACCGCAGCCTGATTGTTGCCTGCCATCTTGACGGCGTACTCGGCACACTTTTTCTGGCTGTTGATGATCTCCTTGATGGCATCCACAAAGTCGTCGTCTTCCAGCATCATGGCGTGGATGTTGAACACCTCGGCGATGTCCTCGCCAGCCTCTGCCAGTGCCTTTTCATACAGCGCAGTCTGCTGCTCAATGGCCTTCTGCTGCGCTTCTTCAAAACGCGCCACTTCCGCTGCGGTATCCGCTACCTCTGCGGCAGAAATGGCAGTATCCTTTTTCTTGTAAATCTTGAGCTTGCCGATGGCGATGCCATTCAGGACGCTCTTACCGGTGCCTACCTGCATTGCACACTACTCCTTCTTCATCTGTGCCGGGGCCGCACTGCTCCGACAGTCCAAAAAAAGCCCCCGCAGCTCACCCGCGAGGGCCTTCCTCATCTTAACTGCGGAATCAGACGTTCTCGGTCAGGAACTTCTGGATGGCTGCTGCAGCAGCTTCCTCGTCGTCGCCCTCGACCTTGACGGTAACGGTCTCACCCTGCTTTACACCCATGCCCATCAGAGCCATCAGCTTGCGCATATCGCAGCTCTTGCCGTCCTTCTCCAGGGTAGCGCTGCTGGCAAAGCCCTTGACGGTCTTGACGAGCAGGCCGGCGGGACGAGCGTGGATGCCGCATGCATCCTTAACGGTATACTGGAATTCCTTCATAATCATTTTCTCCTTACTTGATCCCGTGCGGCGCTTCTGCACTTGCACCAGACGCGGCCGAGCCGCGGCACGGTTGATACATCTATTATAAACCCTTGCCGGGAATTTTTCACCATTTCATATTGCTAATTTTTTATGCAAAATTTTGGTACAATTGAACATACAAATGTGACAAAAATGCACGCATTTCACTTTTTCTTCTGCTTGTGCGCAAATTTTAGGCAAATTGCGGCCTGATTTTGCATCAAAACCCGAAGCTGTTCCCGGTCGTTTCCGGCTTTGGCAGGTCGTTCCGGTGCTTATTCCACCGGATATCCCTCGGCATCCAGCGGCAGTTCCGTATAAGGCACAGCCTGCGGCACGGCATCCGGCTCACCGGAGGTCTGCTGGGCGGTCAATTCCTCGTCATGGCGTTCGCCCCAATCGCCGCTGTAGTCCTCGCCGGAGGTCTGCTGTGCCGGTTCGCTGCCGGTCAGCTCTTCGTCGTGGCGCTCACCCCAGTCGCCCTCGTAGTCCTCGCCGGAAGTCTGCTGTGCCTCAGCTTCCGCCATGGCGGCCTGCATGTCTTTCAGACCCACCACAACGCCGGAGGGCCGTTCCAGCAGGTAAGCTCCCACGGCCTTTTTGCGGTACACCAACAGCACGCCGTAGCGGCTGGTCTCGCCGCTGCTTGCCGCCGGGATCAGCGCCGTCCATTTTTCCACGGTCTTGCCCTTGTAGCGTGCAAGGTCCATGCCGCTCTGCTGCACCACCCCGTTGAAGGCCGAAAAGCTGTCATCCCACTTGCGGGGGATCTTGACCTTGTCTGCCGTGATGGATGCGCCGTCCACATCCAGACCGTAGCCGGTGAACCATGTCTGGATGTCCTGTGCACTCTCAATTTTGTTCACCGCCGCCGAGACCGCAACGGTGCGGTTGCTGATGAACCGGCCCAGCAGAGCACTGCCCACCACCAGTGCGCAGCACATGGCACCCAGACCCAGTTTTTTCAGGCTCGTTTTGCTTAACGTGACTACAAACATATCCCCATGCCTCCCCAGCCTGTTTATTGCTCTGAGAACAATTTATTCAGAGTTCGGGCAGGTTATGACGATTTAAAATGCCCACTGTATGATTCTTCCCGTGCAGGGCGCGGCCGTGTGGGGCAGGCCGGATGCTTTTACAAAATTTTTCTCCGCCGGGTACGTTCTCTTTTGCGTGCCAAAAGAGAACCAGAAAGGACGGCGGTGCCCGCAGGGCATGAAAGCCCCAGTGGGGCTTTTAAGCCGCAGACCGGTTTGCAAAGCAAATGCCGCGTGTTCAGCGCGGCAAGGTCTCCGCTACTTTCGAGACGCGGAAGGCGGCGGGTTGCGGCTCCCTGCGTCTGCTTCGTGCCTTGAGTGGCACTCGCATCCTGCAGGCCGCTGCCCCAACAGCTCCTCCCTGTTTCGGCCGCTGGCCGCGGTCGTCGCCGTTGCAAACTAAGGGCTGCTCGCCCTTAATAATCCCAAAGCAGTTGGGCTCCATACAAAAAATCCAAGTCGCTCCGCTAAAGGATTTTTGTGTTGCGCCGATTTGAAGTCGCTTGCGCGACTAAACGTAAGGGCAACAGCATGTTTTCATGCTGACGTGAATGCTCCCGCAGAGCCAGCATCAGCAAATGCCGTTTGCCGTTACGACCCTCCCTGTGAAAAAGTAAATCCGAAAAGCCCGCAGGCTTTTCGATTTACTAATTATAAAATAATATTTCCTCTGCTATTGTCAGAGCGAAGCGGAGACAATTCTAAATCGTCACGTCTCCGTGCGCTTTCACAAAATCCTCCGGGCGAGACTTCGCGTTCTGGCGGAGCACCTGTTTCAGCACCTGCATCACGCCGTATTCCCGGTGGGACGGTGCCAGAAACGGCACCTGCGCCCGCAGCGGTCCGCTGCCGTTCTCCATCAAAAAGCCGTACTTCGCGGTGGTGAGCATCTCGGCATCGTTGTAGGTGTCGCCAAAGGCCATCATGCTGTCGGCCGGAATGCCCAGCAGTGCACCCACCTTTGCCAGTGCTGCACCCTTGTGCACACCTGGGTTCATCACGTCCACCCAGTTTCTGCCTGCCACTGCCACCGAGAATGCACCGCCATTTCCGGTGTGGAATGCGCCGTAGATCCGGTCGAAGGCTTTCTGTGAGTCGTCGTTGGCCAGGTAGACGGTAAACTTATCCGCCGCCGCTTCCACCGCAGTCAGGTCATCCACGTATTCCACCCGGGTATAAAAATTCTTGAAAACTTTATCGTATTTCTCGTCCTGCTTTTCCGCGTAGGCCGCCTGCAGTCCGCACAAAAGGCCCACGTCTCCGGCCTGCTTTGTGCTGCGGGCCAGCTGCCGCCAGCCCTCGGCAGGCATTTCGGACACAAACAGGTCTTTCCCCTTCCAGCGGGCAGCGCCGCCGTTGTCGCCAATGAGAATGATCTCCTCCAGCAGATCGGGGAACATCGTTTCCAGTGTGTACAGAGGCCGTCCGCTGGCGGCGGCAAACAAGATGCCCTGCCCGGCCAGTGCACGGATGGTCTCGGTAAACTTTGGCGGCAGCTGGCTGTACTCGTCCAGAAGGGTCGCGTCCATGTCCGATGCGATCAGGCGAATGCGGTCCATTGCAGTTTCCTCACTTATCCGATGTAGCTGATGTTCACGTCCATATCGCCCTTATAGCCGGGCAGGCGTGCCGTGCAGGTGCCCTGCCACAGGGCGCAGTCGATGGGGCTGCTGGCAACACCATAATGTGCGTTCCAGATGGTATATTTTTTCAGGCTGTTCAGATTGACACGCTTGCGGTACCACAGGGTAGAGGCATACACACCGGGTTTGTAGCCCTGTGCCTTGACCTCCTCACAGAAGGCGATGGCGCACTTGGTGCGGTCCTCCATACCCAGACCGTCGGCACGGCCGGAACCATTGGAAGCGCCGGATGCTTCGGTGTCAAAGAAGATGGGGTAATCCAGCTTGCGTCCGTTCAGCACGTAGGCGCAGGCAAAGGCTTCCTCCTTGGCTTCCTCCTCGGTGGTGGCCTGACTGAAGAAATACACGCCCACCTTCAGGCCCGCATTCTTCACATTGGTGAAATGCTCCTCGAACATGGGGTCCAGCACCAGCGTGCCGGAAGCACCATAGCCGCGGTAGCCGATGCGGACGATCACAAAGCTCACGCCTGCCTTTTTGATCTGCTTCCAGTCGATGTTCTTCTGATACTTGGAAACATCCACACCGAAGGTCTTTCCATTTTCCAGCACACCGTCCGCATTGAAGTAATAGAGTTTATTGTCGATGCACTGGATGCCGGTCACCGGCTTGTTGGTGGTCTGGCTGTAGTAGTAGGTCTTGCCGCCGGAGGTGCGCCAGCCGGAATAGACCGGCTCCGTATCGCTCTTGCCCAGCCAGCCGAACAGGAAATTGAGCAGCCAGCTGAAAAATCCGTTCTCATCGCTCAGGTCGATGCACTGGGCCTCGGCGGCATCCATGGCACCGGCATCCAGCGCGGCACGGATCTCTTCCGGTGTCAGCACCACGCTGTTTTCCGGCGTGTGCTGGTTCGTGCTGTTCTCCTCCGCTTCAGTGGCCTGTACAGGCGGCGCTTCCGGGTCCTGTGCAGCAAGCTCCGGGGTCTCCGTCTGCAGGGTGGGCATTGCCGTTTCCTGCTGTGCAGAAATAGTCTCGGTCACTGCCGCGGTACTTTCTTCCGGCTGTGCAGCCAGTGCCAGCGGTGCGCCCATTGAAAAGGTCATTGCCAATGCCAGAACTGCCGCTGCGCACCGCGTTTTGCCGCGGGTGCCGCGGGCAGTCAGTTTATTCCAGAACGTTTTTTTCATGCTGTGCTCCAAACCTCATGCATTTTTATCGGGATGCCGCCCTTCACAAAAAGGGCGGCGTTTCATCTTCTCAATACTCTTTCAGTATACACCCGCGGGCAAGCCCCCGTCAATTGCCGCACACTGCAAAGCGCAGCTCCGAAAAGCTGCCGCCCCGGTATCAGAAAATGCTCCAAAATAGATACGTCTCAGCCCGCAAAAACATTGCACAAAGCCAAAAATTGCAGATATTTCCAGCAAAATCAGCATTTTGTCTTGTTGTCTTGACATGTGTATGGTATTATACTTGACATGCAGTTTTTGCATTGAATCCACCATCTTGAAACAGAAAGGCAGTTTCTCATGTCAAATGTGAAAGATTTCTTAAAACGCAAGGATATCGTCATCACCCGCAACGCTATCTCATTGAAGCGCTGGGTGCCATGGCGCAGGGCCTGTTTGCCAGCCTGCTGATCGGCACCATCATCAAGACGCTGGGTCAGCAGACCGGCCTTGACGTGCTGGTAGACCTTGGCGGCTACGCCACGGCCATGAGCGGCCCGGCCATGGCCTGCGCCATTGGCTGGGCGCTGCACTGCCCGCCGCTGGTGCTGTTCAGCCTGATCACCGTAGGCTACTCGGCCAATGCTCTGGGCGGCGCAGGCGGCCCGCTGGCCGTGCTCATCATTGCCATCATGGCTTCCGAACTGGGCAAGGCCGTGAGCAAGGAGACCCGCGTGGACATCCTCGTGACCCCGCTGGTGACCATTTTTTCCGGCGTGGGCCTTTCCATGCTGATCGCCGCACCCATTGGCGCTGCCGCAAGTCAGGTGGGCACCCTGATCATGTGGGCCACCGAACAGGCTCCGCTGGTCATGGGCATTCTGGTATCCGTCATTGTGGGCGTGGCGCTGACCCTGCCCATTTCCTCTGCCGCCATCTGCGCCGCGCTGGGTCTGACCGGCCTTGCCGGCGGTGCCGCCGTGGCAGGCTGCTGCGCCCAGATGATCGGCTTTGCCGTGATGAGCTACAAGGAGAACGGCGTGGGCGGTCTGGTCAGTCAGGGCCTTGGCACCAGCATGCTGCAGATGGGCAACATCGTCAAGAACCCCCGTATCTGGATCGCGCCCACACTGGCCAGTGCCATCACCGGCCCGCTGGCCACCTGCGTGTTCCACTTTGAGATGAACGGTGCCGCTGTCTCTTCCGGCATGGGCACCTGCGGTCTGGTGGGCCAGATCGGCGTGTACACCGGCTGGGTCAGCGACATTGCCGCCGGTACCAAAGCCGCCATCACCCCGATGGACTGGGCTGCATGGTGCTGCTGTGCTTTGTTCTGCCCGCCGTGCTGAGTGTGATCTTCTGCGAGATCGAGCGCAAGCTGGGCTGGATCAAAGAGGGCGATCTGAAGCTGAACTAACTTTTAGAATTGTCTCCGCTTCGCTCTGACAATATCAGCGGAAAAATATTTTTATATATAGCAACGCCGGAATGACTGCGGTCATTCGGCGTTGCCTTTTCACGATAAGGAGCCGGGCGGTGAACAGCCTTTTGCTACCGTCAACCTGCAGCTGTCGCACAGCAGATGGAGCTCAAACGATTCGTTTCCCGTCCAGCACTGCCTGCGTGAGGGTGTCGCCTTCATACACCAGCTTGAGGGAGAAATAAGGCCGTTCCTCATTCAGCAGCCGGAAGAAGATTTTGTCGCCCTCCCAGATGGGCAGTTCAGCCGCCTTATCCTTCGGCACCCATTCCAGCACGCCTTCCCTGCAGGCATCGCCCTGCACCATCTCGCCCGTCCATTCATCAGCGGTGTACAGGTGGATGAACTCGGTCATGTTGCCCCAAATAAAGGTCAGCAGACCCCGGGCGCGGAAGCGCTTCAGCGTCAGGCCGGTCTCCTCCTTCACTTCCCGCAGCAGACAGTCCTCCGGGCTTTCAAACCGCTCAAACTTCCGCCTACACCGATCCATTTGTCGTGGTTGTAGTCGTCCTGCTTTTTGATGCGGTGCAGCATCAGGTAGGCATCCTCCGTTCCAGATAGCACAGCGTGGTGCTGAAAATGGGAAATTCCGGGTTCATGAAGCTCCTAGATTCATTGCGTTCTCCTTTTGATCTTGTTTTTGTGGAAAATGCCGTTTTTCGCTGCGGCCCCTCCCGTGAAAAAACACCCCCGCACCGCAGCTGCCTGGGCGGCAAACCAAAAATAACTTTTTTCCTCATGAAATATGCCAGAGCAACGCGGGCGGCAATTTAAAAATCATTGCCCCTTCCGGCTTGCTCTTCCTTGCCCGCATTGTTCA
>ENA-OUNI01000833-OUNI01000833.1-human-gut-metagenome-genome-assembly--contig:-NODE-833-length-13661-cov-3.084528_pt1 | contig 13661 bp, 19 predicted proteins | sample MGYA00242499_ERZ504580 | MGnify/ENA primary metagenome ERZ504580 (study PRJEB26092, sample SAMD00036315) | human gut metagenome | host: Homo sapiens | study: EMG produced TPA metagenomics assembly of... | reverse complement strand
TAGAAGGAAAATTAAAGCTTCAATAAGAAGAAATTTGTAAATGATGTGCTTGCATAAAGTGTAAAGGATGTCCTTGCACAAAATGTAACGATGTTATTCTTGACACACGTGGCGCCCCTACAGAAAAGGGACTGCCGCATGTGCGACAGTCCCTTTTCTTATTAGGAGAGGAGTAGTTTTTCGAGGATTGGGTCTAATTCTTCCGGTGTCGTGCTGGGTTCAAAGCGCTGGACCTGGCTGCGTCCCGGTTGATGAGGAATTTGGTGAAATTCCATTTGATGCCGTTGCCCTGGGCATTGTCCGGATAGTATTCGGAAACGACCTTCTGGATGAGCTGGCCGCTTTCTTTATCGGTTTCGTAGCCTTTAAAAGGCGCGGCTCCCGTGAGGTATTGATAAAGCGGAGCTGCCTGATCACCGCGAACGTCGATTTTCGCAAAGAGCGGGAAGGTGACGCCATGGTTGAGGCGGCAGAACTGTTCGATGTGCTGGTTATCTTCCGGGTCCTGTTCCAGGAACTGGTTGCACGGGAAACCGAGGATGACCAGGCCTTTATCCTTATATTTCTGATATAAGCTTCCAGGCCGTCGTACTGCGGCGTAAAGCCGCATTTGCTGGCCGTATTGACGATGAGCAGGACTTTATCTTTATATTGGCTCAGAGATACATCGTGTCCCTGGATATCTTTGACAGTGAAATCATATACGTTCATGGTGTAACCTCCTTATGGTTTATAATTCGTGGATGACGCAGCCGCCAAATTCCGGCGAGCAGGTGGCCCCATCGAGGGACGGTGCTTCTTTGACAGCGAATGATTCTTTCCACAGGCCGTGGAGGTTGCAGTATGCATAGACTTCGCCGGCATCGCCTGTTTCAAATTCAGCCTTCGGTTCTTCACCTGGTTTGAGGTAACGGATGTCGACGCCGTTGTCATCGACAAGGGCAATCCATTCGATGTAATGCTTTTCTTCCATCGGGTGTGTCACTGAGCCGACGTGGACTTCCAGATGACCATCGATTTTCTGGATAGCCGGTACGTGTTTTTCTTTAGCTGCATCGACAGTGTCGGCGACGAGATGAGTCAATTCCTGGCCGGCATAGATGAGTTTTTCCGGTACTTGCGTGCCTACAGATACTAAAACGCTGCCATCTTTATCGTTACGGTAAAATTCTACGTGTTTCATATGGGTTCCTCCTTCGGGGCTTGGCCCCTGACGAATGTACGGTTTATATATAAGAAGTTATTTACTAATTAATAATTGTTTTTCTTTATGTGCTCATTATAGACTAAATCAGTACACTTGTCAATAACGGAGAATAGTTATTTTTTATTATTTTTTATTGATATCCAATTCGATGCTGTACGGGTCTTTCTTCAGGGCCTTCATCCGTTCCCGCGTCGTCCGGCTGGCACCACCCCATTTGAGGACCAGTCCGCCATTGACACTCCACGTCGGCGCCATACTGGAGCCGGACCGCCGCGTCAATTCACCCCAGACGGAATTCCCCTTCCCCAAAGACAGGGACGTCCCAAAAGTCATGTCATACCAGGTGTAATGGCTGGAACCGACATCGGCCGTCTGGGGTGCCTGGCCATCGCCATGGAGACTGCCCGTCGTAGTCCCATTCATTTCCCGCTGAACGCCAAAGCGGCCATAGAGCAGGCCGGCATGACCGTTGACGCTATACGATTTGCCGGCCATGATGCCCAGTCGGCCCGTAACATAGGGTTTATTCCCGGACTGATAGGTCACGTCGTCCCCGCTGACCGTGTAAGGGAAGACATAACCCAGGGACAGGCCGGCCTGGGGTTCCCAGAAGAATTGCTTAGGCAGGAGCCGTGTTTCATAGTAACGGATACCGGCGCCAAGCAGCCAGGTCCGGTAATTGACCAGGTCACCATTCCCGTCGGCGTCGCTATAGGAAACAGTATGCTGCAGCTGGGACAGGCGGATGACGGCATCGCATGGCAATCGTGCTTATCGCCCCATTCCATGGCAAACCCGCCGCCGTATTCCTTGATGGAATCGGATCCGCCGCCATAAGGCTGGCTTCCTGCCTGACCATTAGTATATACATTCGACGTGCTCATCGTATAAAAAGCGCCTGATGCAGGGTCCCGCCCCAACGGGCCATGCATGCGGCGAATCATAACCGATGAGGGTCGCACTGTAGTCCTGGCTGAAAGACAGGCTGCCGTAATCGGGAAAGGTATAGCTGCGATAATCGGTCTTGACCCACCAGCCGTATCTTCTGACGGTTCGGCCAAGTCTTTATAAGAAGCGAAACGATTATCATCGCTGCGCCGCCAGAAAAGGTCCGACGCCATTTCATAAAAAGAAGCCGTCCCAGCCTGTGTCGCTGCCAAAGACCGGCCGGCAGACGACCAGTCCGCCGTTCCTACAGCAGCTGCTCCGGCCGGACAGACCAGGAGCGAAAAAGCGATTATCCAATTACGCAAACCAGGCAGACTGAATTTCATAAAAACCTCCTTCGAGGACTTATGTTTCCGTCCTTACTAAATCATAATGGCGGCAGCCCTGTTCTTCACGGCAGCACAGGACACCGTGGTCGACGAGATATTCAATATGGGCCAGCGTTTCCCCCAGGGCGAACCATTTCTGCGTCGGCGGAAAGTCCTTCCACTGCTTGCCGCGCATGGACCAGGTCATATGTGGGGCGATGTCGTAGGCCGTGCTGTGCGGATAGAGCCCTGCCAGATGGCAGATTTCCGCCAGGCGTCGGTCGTGATGGGCCACGATTTCGTCGATGCGGCCGGCAATGGACGTATCGCCTTCACGGTGTCCCGGCAGGCCAGTCGGACGGGGAGTTCCCGCACTTTCTGTAAACTTTCGAGATAGCGTTGCAGGGCCTGTTTCATATGATACCAGACCTGGATGTTCGGCGTAATGTTGAAGAGGATGTGGTCACTGGTAAAGAAGACTTCTTCTTTCGGCAGGTACAGGCAGCACAGGCCCGGCGTATGGCCCGGCGTGTGAATGACCTGTAAATCGCAGCCGGCCAGGTGGAGGCAGTCGCCGTCATGGACAGGGTTCACCGGGAAATGCGGGTCTGGCGAAAAGGTCCGGGCCTGATTGGAGAACTGCGTCTTGATTTCGGCCGGCGGCATGCCTTCGCGCATGAAGTTATCTTCAGCCGCTTTCCACGTCGAACCGTCTTCCGAATCGACGAGGTACTGGTAATCGACGGGATGCATGTAAACAGGACAGCCGGTAGCGGCAAAGAGGCCGACGAGACCGCTGTGGTCAGCGTGGAGATGAGTGATGAACAGGGACGTATCAGATTGTAAACGGATGTCCAGTTCTTGTAAACCCTGGCACAAGGCGCGTTTACATTCGGGCCGGTTGAAACCCGTGTCGATGACTAGATTGCCAGACACTCCTTTGATGACATAGGAGTTGAGATACTGCAGGGGATTGTCGGGCAAATCGACGCGGATACGGTATATATCGGGATGAGAATGAACTTGTTGGATCATGGGACCTCCTTTTAAAGGAATCAGGCGGGCCGCCCTCTGGGACAGCTCCTACGAATAAAGGCCTTTAAATTTAAAACCATTCACTAAAAACTACAGACTGCAAACTTACTACTCAAAAAGAGGCTGTCAGATGACAGCCTCTTTTCTCATTTCTTCTTTTTAGGATTATAGCGGTTCATGCCTTTGTCGACGCCCAGGCTCAGGCAGCCTTCGATAGCTGTCGCTGCGTCTTCAATGCCCTGCTGGTAGGCTTCACGGAGTTCTTCCGGGAAAGGAGTCAGGACGTGGTCGACGACGTCATGGTGCGGCAAGGGCCGGCCGATGCCAACGCGGAAACGGGTGAAATCGGTACAGCCGTTGGCAAACAGGCTCTTGATGCCGTTATGTCCGCCATCGCTGCCGCTCTTGCGGATGCGCAGACGGCCGACGGCCAAGTCCATATCGTCATAGGCGACGTAGACATCGGGCTGATCGATTTTATACCAGCGCATGAGCGGGCCGACGGCGCGGCCGCTTTCATTCATGTACGTCTGCGGCTTGACCAGGATGATCTTTTCGCCGTTCACCGTGGTCTGGGCCACGAGGGCGTCCATCTTATCCTGCCACAAGGTCACGTTCCAGCGCTTGGCTAATTCATCGACGACACGGAAGCCCGTGTTGTGCTTCGATTCTTCATATTGGCGGCCCGGATTGCCCAGGCCTACGATCATATGCACGACAGGTCCCTTATTTGTCGAAGAGACGGCTTACGGAAACGTCGTGGAAGATGCGCATGATAGCTTCGCCGAGGAGCGGTGCGACCGAAAGGACTTTGATCTTATCGATCTGTTTTTCCTGCGGCAAAGGAATGGTATTGGTGATGATCAGTTCGGAAATGACTGATTTCTGGATGCGTTCGACAGCCGGGTCGGTGAGGACAGCGTGAGCGCAGGCAGCGAAGACACGGGAAGCACCCATTTCTTTCAGGCTTCGCGCCACCGCACAAGGAACCAGCCGTATCAACGATATCGTCGACGAGGATGCAGGTCTTGCCTTTGATGTCGCCGATGATGTTCATGACTTCAGCAACGCCCGGACGGGGACGGCGTTTTTCGATGATGGCGATAGGTGCATTGACGCGGTCAGCCAGATCGCGGGCACGCGTTACGCCACCGAGGTCAGGAGATACGACGACGATGTCGCCCATATCTGTTTCTTCTTTTTTCTGATTGATGTATTTGGCAATGATGGAAGCCGAGCGAGGTGATCGACAGGGATGTCGAAGAAGCCTGGATCTGGCCGGCATGCAAGTCCATAGTAACGACGCGGGTAATACCGGAAGTCGTCATCAAATCAGCAACCAGTTTGGATGTAATCGGTTCACGGCCGCGGGTCTTGCGATCCTGACGTGCATAACCATAATACGGAACAACGGCGGTAATGTGTTTAGCCGAAGCGCGTTTGAGGCATCTGCATGATGAGCAGTTCCATCAGGGTGTCATTGGCCGGCTGGCAAGTCGGCTGGATGACGAATACGTCCTTACCGCGGACACTTTCGTCAATCATGACCTGGATTTCACCATTGTTGAATTTGCCAACAAAGGCTTTGCCCAGTTCCAAACCGAGGTAATCGGCAATTTCCCTGGCCAATTCCGGATTGGCATTCCCCGTAAAAATCTTCAGCTTTTTCCCGTCTTCGTAACTCATAGTGAGCCTCCCTGTGTAAGTAGTGATTAATTGTTATTTTTTATATGTATCTTCCTTGACCCAGCCTTCAATGTTGCGCTGCCGTGCCCGGGCAACGGATAAGGCTTTGGCCGGAATATCTTTGGTAATCGTCGAACCGGCGCCGACATAGGCATAGTCGCCGACTTTGACCGGTGCGACGAGGTTGCTGTTGCAGCCTACGAAGCATGGTCGCCAATGGTCGTGCGGTGTTTGATCTTGCCGTCGTAATTGACAGTGATCGTCCCGCAGCCGATATTGACACCACTGCCGACATCGCTGTCGCCGATGTAGCTGAGGTGCGGCAGTTTCGTGCCATCGCCGACGGTGGAGTTCTTGACTTCCATATAGTTGCCGACTTTGACCTGATTGCCGATGACCGTATTGGGCCGGAAATGGACGAATGGGCCGATTTCACAGCCGTTCTTGATTTCGCAGTCATGAGCATACATGAACTGGACATGGTCGTCATCGCCCATCTTGACGTTAGTCATGCGGACGTACGGGCCGACCTGGCAGCCTTCGCCGATGACCGTATCGCCTTCGAGGATCGTCCCCGGATAAAGGACGGTGTCGCGGCCGACGGTGACCGTCGTGTCTACATAGGTGTTATTCGGATCGATGATGGAAACGCCATCGGTCATGAGTTCATCCAGTTTACGCTGGCGCAGGACCCGTTCGGCTTCGGCCATCTGCTGACGCGAGTTTACACCGAGTGTTTCCGCATAGGACGGCGCAGCAAAGGCACTGACGACTTTGCCTGCCGATACGAGCATGCCGATGATATCGGTTAGATAGTATTCACCTTGCGCGTTGTCATTGGTGACGTTGTGAAGCATATCCCACAAGAGAGACATATCAAAGCAGTAAATGCCGGCGTTTACTTCGTCGACTGCCAGTTCTTCCGGCGTGCCGTCTTTCTGTTCGACGATCTTGACGACCTGCCCTTTTCATCGCGGATGACGCGGCCGTAACCGGTAGGATCCGGCATATGTGCCGTCAGGACCGTCGCTGCAGCGCCGCTCTGTTCATGGCAGTCGATAAGGGCTGTAAACGTTTCCTTCGTGACCAGCGGCGTATCGCCACAGGTTACGAGGAGGGTGCCAGCTTCCCCCTGGAGCAGCGGTTCTGCCTGCAGGACAGCATGGCCTGTACCGAGCTGTTCTTTCTGCATGACAGTTTCGGCCTGATCACGAGGTAATCCCGGACCGTTTCACCGCCAAACCCGACGACGACGACCTGGCGCTGCGTCCCGGCTGCTTTGACAGCCCGCAGTACCTGTTCGACCATCGGGACGCCGCCGACTTTGTGCAAAACCTTGGGGAACTTCGACTTCATACGCGTCCCCTTGCCGGCAGCGAGGATAAGTGCAATAGTATTTTTCATCCAGTTATAGCCTCCCTGAATTCCATAACTATATAATGTCCATTTAAGGATAACACAAAACGGGGCGAAAAAAAAGAGGCTGTCACATAAAGACGCCTCTTTTATCAAACAAGCTCGTATTAACCTAATACATAGACAACGACATCGCGACGGCCGAAGTCGAGGGCTTCGCTGGTCGAATCCATGGCCAGGTCGATGCGGTCACCGACGATAGCTCCGCCCGTATCGGCAGCTACAGCATAGCCATAGCCTTCAATGTAGAGCTGCGAGCCGAGGGGAATGACATCGGGGTCGACGGCAACCATGCCGCGCTGGAGATACTGTCCCGTTGCCGTGTAGCCATCACCGCCGCATCTTCAGCGGTGTAAGCCGTAGCTCCATGACAAGACGACGCTGATAGCCTTCCGTCGAAGACGATTCTTCAGGGATCGGACGGCCACTGGCTTCCGACAGGCTTCCATGGTCTGGGAGCCGACGACGCCGTCTGCCGTGAGGCCGTGGTCAGCCTGGAACTGTTCGACAGCAGCTTCTGTCGAGGGACCAAAATCACCATCAGCACTACCGGACAGATAGCCCGTATCCTGAAGCATATATTGAACGCTCTGTACGACAGAGCCACTCATACCCATTTGAACGCTGGCACAAGCCAGGGATGTAAACGCGAACATGCAGATTGTTGTCATTAATATCAGTATACGATTTCTCAAAAAACCACCTCTTTGAACGAACACAATATCAAGTACGTCCTGAATTATAACAAACTTCCCACTATAAGTCAAAAAAATTAATAATTATAATTCGTTTTTGACGTATTTATTCTCCATTCTGCACGCCGTTTAAACAGCGTATGTCCGTTAATGCTCAACTTTGAGATGTATTTTTTAGTACCTGGTACTATTTTTTTATAATTATTATGCATTTTTACCTATTTTAGCTCTTCGTCTTCTCCACAATATTCCTTATAGATTCAGCCCCTTCTATGGAATCGGTGAGGACGTAAATGAAGTCTCCTGCCCGCAGACACGTATCGTCATCAGGGATGATATCTCCACTGCCGCGCTTGATGTCGACGATGACCGTATGGGCCGGCCAGGCAATGCGGCCGACATATTTCCCGTCGGCCTGACTGCCGCTGGATACGGTCAGTTCCAGGAGATTACGCCGTTCTTCCGACGATAAGACGGGCTTATTCTTGGCCAGGTTCCGCTGCAATAAAGCTTCATAAATCGGTTCGCCCTGGCAGAGCTGAGCTACGACCAGTGCAACCAATGACGCCGTACAGAGGACAAGCAGGTGCTCATAAGAGCTGGTCATTTCCATGATGAGAATGGTTCCCGTCACCGGTGACTGAACAGAGGCCGCAAAAAAAGCGGCCATGGAGATGACGACGATGTTGGACAAGTAATACGAAGAAATGAGTCCCAAGTGGACAAAGACGATGCCCGTAATGCCGCCTGTCAGCGCGCCCAAGACCAGCATGGGCAGGAAAAAGCCGCCAGGGACGCCGCAGCCATAGCTGACCAGGGTGAAGAGGAACTTCCCGATGAGCAGGCCGGCAAAGAGTTTCAGCGATAAGGGCAGGGTATAGAGGCTGTTGACCAGGTCGTTGCCGCCGCCCAGGACTTCCGGGAAGACATAGCCCAAGATGCCGGCCATGCACAAGGCAAAGGCAATGCGCATATAATTATTGCGAAAGACAGGTAAATCATAGAAATAATGAATATTCAGCAAGCCCTTGTTGAAGACGACGCCGGCCAAGCCAATAATGATTCCCAGAATGACCACGAGCCACATGTAGCGCAGGGGAAACGGCGGCAGCATGCCGAAATGGAAGACCGGCGCCCGGCCGAAGACGTAGCGGCTGACCATGGTCGCCAGCAGGGCCGCTGCCATGGAGTGCCAGGACGACGCCGGAAAAATTGCGATGCAGTTCTTCCAGGGCGAACATGACGCCGGCCAAGGGCGCATTGAAAGCCGCCGCCAGACCGGCACTGGCACCGGCCGTGATGAGGTAGCGTTCTTCCATGCGCGTCCGCCCCAAGGCCCGGCTCAGTCCCTGGGCCGTCACGGCGCCGATCTGGATGGACGGCCCTTCGCGGCCCAGGGACAGGCCCAGGCCGATGCCGACGATGCCACCGACGAGCTTGACCCAGAGGATGCGCAGCCAGCGCATGCGGATGGCCCCTAAGATGACGCCTTTTACCTGGGGGATGCCGCTGCCGCCGGCATTGGGTTCATAAATCCCCAGGCGCCATAAGAGCAGGGCCGCTGCCAATAAGACGCCGAACCAGGACAGGTTCAGGAGTACGCCGCCGCTGGCCAGGACGTTGGCATAGATCCATTGGCGCCAGACCGTCCCCATTTCCAGGCCCCAGCGAAAAAAGCTGATAACCGTTCCTGATAATATCCCGACGACGATGCCTTCAAAAAAAGGCGCAGGCGGAACCGAGGCCAATGGTCGAGGGCCCGCAGAGCCGCTTCTAACTGTGTATCGACATGCATATCTTTCACAATCCTTTCTATTCATATGTCCAAATTATATCATAGTCCCGTAACTTTCGCAGGTTCCTGATGGTATCCCTTATTATAGTATTATAGAGAAGGCGAAATATAAGTTTTCGTAAATTTTTCGCAAGCATTTCCTAAAAATCGTTGCTATTTAAAGAATGACTCATTATGATAGAAACAACACATCGATAGGAGTCCTGTCCATGAATCAGCCATCTTTCCATTTCCCAAAAAGCCCGCGGGCCAAGGCCATCGCCTTTGGCCTCATCTTTCTCCTGACTTGTATAGCCATTTATTTCTATAGCCATTCCAGTGCCGTCCCAAAAGTAAAAGGCACGGCCCAGAACGTGTCGGTCACGGCGTATACCGTGACCCGCCAGGATATGAAGCGCAAGATTTCCCTATCCGGCCAGACCGTTCCCGTCGCCCAGGTCGACATTTCCACGAAATACGCCGGTAAAATCGCCGATGTTGCGTCAATCTCGGCGATGTCGTCGCGCCGGGCCAGGTCCTGCTCATCCAGGATACGGCCGACACGAACCTGACCCTCAATCAGGATAAAGCCGCCCTGGAACAGGCCGTCGCCGATTCCAAGGCTGCGGAATCGCAATTCGGGTCAGACCTGCAAAAAGCAGAAGTCGAATACGACACGGCCAAGATGAATTACAACCGCTATGCCGTCCTGAAAAACGAAGGCGCCATTTCCCAGCAGGAACTGGATACACCTATCAGGCCCTGATCGTCGCAAAATCGGCCCTGGACAACCTGGAATCACAGAACGTCGGCGACGTCCCGGCCAGCGTGGCCAGTAAATATGCCGCCCAGGCCAAAGCCGGCTATACCGTCGACAGCCTGACCCAGCAGCTCGACGACATGACCTGCGGGCCCCGCGGGCCGGCGTCGTCACCTACCGCAACGCCGAAGTCGGCGCCATGGCCGCGGCCAACACGAAAGTCCTGACCATTACCGATACGAGCGGCATGTACATCGACTGTTCCCTGTCCGAAGCCGACGTCGCCGCCATCCAGCAGGGGATGCCCGTCAGCGTATCCATCGAGTCCCTGGCCCAGGACTACGACGGCTATATTACCTACGTCAGCCCGGCCATGACGATACGACCAAGACCTACGTCGTCCGCATCACCCTGGCCCAGCCGGACGCGAAGCTGCGCGGCGGCATGTTTGCCCAGTCGTCCATCGACGTCCTGCAGAAACCGGATACCCTGTTCATCCCCAAAGACGCCTTGACGGAACAGGATGGGAAGGCTCAGGTCTGTGTCATCAGCCTGACAATACGATTGAACTCCGCACGGTCACGACGGGCCTGCGCAACGACGATTATATCGAAATCACGGACGGCCTCGATGACGGTGACGTCATCGCCACGACCAATTTGGCCCGCCTCAAAGACGGTACGACCGTATCCATCGAAGAAAGGCAGTGACCGTCATGAATTTGACTAAGTTTTCTATCGACCGCCCTATCGGCATCACTATGGTCATCGCCTTCTTCGTCGTCCTCGGCCTGTTCAGTTTCTACCGCATCGGCGTTGAACTGCTTCCGGCCTTGAACACACCGTACGTCACCGTGTCCATTTCCTACCCCGGTGCCAATGCCGATTCCGTAGAACAGCAGGTCGTCAAGCCTGCCGAAGACGCTCTGTCTTCTGTGTCTAATTTAAAACATATGACGTCGACGGATCGTACAGCCAGGCCCGGATTACGCTGGAGCTTGATTTTTCGGTCAATGCCGACGCCGCAGCCATTGACGCTACGAAAAAAATCAATGCCATCCGCGGCAGCCTGCCTGACGATATCGACGAGCCAGTCGTCATCAAGCGCGACGTCAACGCGACGCCAATCATGTACGTCGCCGTCCAATCTTCCCACTCCCTGGACGATATCTACAGCAAGACAGAAAATGATTTCCAAGATGTCCTCCAGCAGGCCGATGGCGTCTCGGAAATCGAGCTCAACGGCGGCGTGATAAGGAAATCGCCGTCGAAATCGACAAGGACAAGCTCATCCACTACGATATGACCCTGGCAGAAGTCGTCAAAGCCTTGAAAGCGGAAAACGTCCTCATGCCGTCGGGGACGATTTATTCGTCAGGCACGACGACGGACGTCCGCGTCAAAGCCCAGTACGCCGATGAAAGCGAACTGTCCCAGATTCAGGTCACCAATGCCAAGGGTGCCAAGATTCCCATTACGGCGGTCGCTCCATCAAGCGCCAGGACCAGCGGGTCACGCGTTATGCCCGCGTCAACGGCGATGATGCTGTCATCATGGCCATTTACAAGAACAGCGATGCCAACGTCGTCAACACGGTCGACAATGTGACCAAAAAGCTGGACGAACTGCGCCAGGACAATCCGGACTATACCTTTACCATTACCAATGAATCGGCTTCGTATATCCGCAATTCCCTGCACAATACCCTGCAGACCCTCATCGAAGGCCTGTGCACGACAGGCTGGTCCTGTTCTTCTTCCTCCGGGGCTGGCGATCGACGCTGGCCGTCATGATTGCCATTCCGACATCCCTGATTTCTACATTTTTTGCCATGTACCTGGCCGGCTTCACCTTTAACATGATGTCCCTCATGGGCATGGCCCTGTGCATCGGCATCCTCGTCGACGACTCGATTGTCGTATTGGAAAACATCCACCGCCACCTCATGCAGGGCGAAGCACCAAAATCAGCAGCCCTTCACGGCCGGTCGGAAATTGGCATGGCTGCTATCGCCATCACCCTCTGCGATGTCGTCGTTTTCCTGCCTATTGCCTTCATGACGGGCATGGTCGGCCAGTATTTCAAACAGTTCGGCCTGACCATCGTCTTTGCCACACTCTTTTCCCTCTTCGTTTCCTTTACGCTGACGCCGATGCTGGCATCGCGCCTGTTCCGCCTGGGCCTGAAAATCCCGGACAAATCGATTTGGCATAAAATGGACGTCATCGAAGAAAGCGCCCGCAACCACTATACGTCTATCCTGACCTGGAGCCTGGATCACGCCAAAAAGCTGGTCATCCCCGTCCTGGTCCTGTTCATCGCTGCAGCGGCCCTGATTCCGACGGGCCTGGTCGGTTCGGAATTCATGCCCCAGACTGACGAAAGCAGTTTCCGCATCACCGTCGAACTGCCGACCAATGCCAATCTGACGCGGACGGATAAAGTAGCGCGACAGCTCGAAGATTACTTGAAGACGGTCCCGGAAGTCACGTACTATACGTCGATGATCGGCGGCAAGAGCCTGAACCAGGCCAATATCCAGGTAACGCTGAAAGACCGGCGCGACCGGTCGCGGACGATATGGCAAGTCACCAACGACGTGCGCCGCTTTGCTGCGGACCACATCTATGACGGCGACGTCCGAGTCAAAGAAGCCCAGGCTTCCGTATCCGGGACGACAGGCGGCTTCGGCGGCGGTTCAGGCAACCTTCGCCTGGAACTGCGCGGCAAGGACAGCGAGGCCCTGCTGGCCCAGTCACGGGCTATCGAACAGATGATGAAGACCGACATCGCCGGCCTGCGCGACATCAGCAGCTCCTACCAGGACGGCATGCCCGAATACCAGCTCGTCGTCGACCGCAATAAGCTGAAACAATACGGCACGTCCCTGAGCGATCTGAACGACACCTTTTCCAATGCCATCAGCGGCCAGAAAGCCGGCGTCCTGGCCAATGACGCCAAAAACGACAACAACGACACGGATATCTACGTCCGCCTCAAAGGGGCCAACGCCTTCCGCCTGTCCGACTTGGAAACGATTCCCCTCAACGCCAACGGCCACATCATTTACATCGCCGACGTAGCCAAGGTCCAGGCCGGGACAGGACCGGTGACGATCCGCCGGACCGACAAGGAACGGAGCATCACACTCGGCGGCTCGCCTCAGGACGGCCGCTGAACGAGGTCATCCAGGATGTGACGAATCACCTGAACGCCATGGACCTGCACGGCGTGACTTTCCGCTTCACCGGCCAGGCCGACCAGATGACGACGACCTTCACGGACTTGGGCGAAGCCCTGCTCCTGTCGCTCATCCTGATATTCATGATCCTGGCCATCCTCTATGAATCGGTCAAGACGCCATTCATCCGCATGTTCTCGCTGCCCCTAGCCTCATCGGCTCCCTGTTCCTGCTCTTCTTGACCAATAATACGCTGAACCTCTATTCCCTCATCGGCATCCTGGTCATGGATGGCCTGGTCGCCAAGAATGGGACGCTCCTCCTGGACTATACGCTGACCCTCATGCACGAACAGGGCCTGGACCCGCGCAGCGCCGTCATCCAGGCCGGGCGCGTCCGGCTGCGTCCTATCTTCATGACCACCCTGACCATGGTCGTCGGCATGCTGCCTACGGCCCTGTCCATGACGGCCGGGGCGGAAACGCGGGCCAGTATGGCCGTCGTCGTCATCGGCGGCCTGCTGACATCGACAGTCTTCACACTGGTCATTATCCCGATTCTTTCGTCTTCATGGAAAAGCACAGCCTGTTCCGACGAAAGAGTGCCTAAAGTCTGCCCTGGTGGCAGGATTTTTTGTTTTATATAGAATAAT
>ENA-OUNI01000831-OUNI01000831.1-human-gut-metagenome-genome-assembly--contig:-NODE-831-length-13667-cov-3.790473_pt1 | contig 13667 bp, 17 predicted proteins | sample MGYA00242499_ERZ504580 | MGnify/ENA primary metagenome ERZ504580 (study PRJEB26092, sample SAMD00036315) | human gut metagenome | host: Homo sapiens | study: EMG produced TPA metagenomics assembly of... | reverse complement strand
TGTTCCCAGAACAGGAATTCCAACAAAAAGAACCAACGCAAGAAACATACCTTTTCCAGACAGAATGTAAAAAAACTTCCAATGTATTTTTTATCGTTTCCTTTCGTTTATTATCTTCTTGAGTTCATTAGCTCTAGCCACTTTCTTAATGCTTCAACAGTCAATTGATATGGTGTCTTTCCGCCATCGCATTGCATTAGTTTTTCATCAGTTAATTCAATAAGCATCTTTATTCTCCTTTAAAAATCCAAGCTATCACTAATACTGTGTTTTATCAATAGACATGTGCTATTTGGTAGAGTTTCGGTGCTATTTGACATATTTTTTATAATCTGACTATTTACCTCTTTATTTATTATTAGATTTAGATATAATTATGATATCGGAGGCGAATTATGAATACTAACATCACTAACTTTCTGGATTTTTTATTTCAATTATGTAATGCTTTTTTACTGTTTCGTATAGCAGAGAGTATACTTTGCAAAATATTGCCTTTTATTTCAAAGCAATATATATTATTCTCTGTGGTATTTTCTCACTTTCTAATATTTTTTCTCATATCACTGTAATATCATATACTATACCTATCGTATTTCTTGTCATCACTTTTAAAAAATCAATTAAGCTGATGTTTAAATGTTTATTTACATATATTGCTATTCTATTATTTTTGTTCTTACCTATTGCAACTATACAGACCATACTCTTAAATGACATTCAACTTGCTTTAAATTCAAACGAGTATTTAAGTTACAAAGACCATTACCGTATCCTTTTTGGTTTTTATAATCTATGTTCTCTATTGTAATACTTATAAAAAGAAAGCATCTGCAAACTTTTATTCATACGTATTTTCCGCTGTTGTTTTAGGGCTCGGTCTTTTTACTTAGCTATACCACATTATATATTTTCCTCAATCAACTGGGTTCATATCAGCTTCCAATTATTTTTTCGATCATATTTTTACTAATTGTTATGTGTGTATCTTCGTATGATAAATTTCTATCCATCATTGACGAAAATACTAAATACAAAATCCAGCTCGAACTCGACAAAATGCAGGAGGAATACTCTGCACAGCTTGACGAGAAACTAAACGAGCTCCACTCCCTGCGCCATGATATGAAGAATCACCTTATCGTCATTGATGGCTACGCCAAGCAGGAGAACTATACCAAAATACATGACTATATTTTCGTTATTACTGACAACCTCTCCACTACCGATCCAATGGATACCGGTTCGTCTGTTTTATCCTCACTGCTCTACCAGAAGAAACAGCAAGCCGGCAGACTTGGTATTTCCTGCGATATTGATATCCAGATATCCCATGTAGCTATTGATGATTTTTCCATAACCACCATTATCGGAAATCTATTCGATAATGCTATTACTGCTGCTCAAAAATGCAGTTCCCCATGGGTGCGCGCCTCGCTGTCACAGTCCGGCTCATATCTGGAACTTACAATTGATAACTGTCATTGTGAGAAAATAAAAGAGAAAAATGGCGAATTTGCAACTACCAAGAAAGACAAAAATCTGCTCCACGGCATTGGCATAAAAAACGTCCGCAAGGTCGTTTCTGACCTCAACGGACAAATTGATATTTCCTATACTGATGATACTTTTCATGTAGGTATATTGCTTCCTAACTATGAATGATTCTGGCTATGATTTTTTTCTTCTCTCAGCCTGTATATTTTATCCATATGCATCGCCTTTACCGGTTCATAATGCTTCCGGCTTATCGGTATTTCCACGCCGCGCCCGAAGCATACCGCATTTCGCTTTACTTCCTTTATATGATGGAAACTTGCTATAAACCCTGATGTGTATATATGAAACTGTCATGGTCGAGTCTCTCATATATCTTGCTAAGTGTCTCATAGCATATGTACTCTCCATCTTCAAGATGAAATACGCACTGGTTTCTGCGTTTTTCGATATAGACTACTTTCTCCAGATCGATTGTCACATTGTTGCGGCTTATTTTTATATCCAGATAACGCTTCTTTGCTTTTTGTGCATCTCTGCGATAGTTTATAGAAATCTTTGCCCTGTCTATTGCCCTTTTTACCTCGGTATATTTTATAGGTTTCATAATATATCCGACTGCATCAACCTGATATGAATTCAGTGCGTATGCCCCGTGACTTGTGACAAAACAGATTTCCGCTGTTTCTCCCATTTCACGAAGCGCCATCGCAGCTTCCATTCCGTCAAGCCCCGGCATCTCTATATCGGTAAAAAGAATATCATATCTTTTTCCGCTGTCATGTATCTCTTTTACCATCTGTGAGGCACTTTCATAAGTGTCTATCTCTATTTCTGTATCACTTTCATTTCCATATACACTGACGAATTTTTCCATCTCACTTCGGAATAATTCTTCGTCATCACATATTGCTATTTTTATCATGTTTTCTTCTCTACGATTAGCTTTCACTCTTTAAACCAGCTATTCCATGGATCACTATGTTTACTGCTACCCCATAACCGTAACATTATAAACTGTAATTTTCAATAAACATGTGCTATTTGGCAGAGTTTCGGTGCTATTTGGCATGATTTTTATATTCCTTATGTTTCTTTATCCCAACAGCCACCGGCGAAGCTCGTATATATCCCTTACAATATCATATATTTATGTAATTGTCGCGGTCTACCTCTATCACGGTATAGTAATTCTTTCCAAGCTTTTTCCTGACATTTTCCTGTATTGCATTGCATATATCATCATCTGAGGTGGTATAGCCGAATGGAACTGCAATGTCAAAAACCAGATTCGTATGTGTATCACCTCTGATAATACGGAAATCGTGCATATTTATGTGCGAATCAAGCCCTTTTATCACAGAGAGCACCTCGGCCTTCAGTCCGGCTACCTCCTCATCCTCTATCGCTACCGGGTCCATGTGGATGGTCACTATACAGCCCAGCTCCCTTCGTATCCTGCGCTCCAGATTATCGATTATATCGTGCAGCTCGACCATATCTCCGTCCTCCGGCACCTCTGCATGAAACGATACTATCCTGTGTCCCGGTCCATAATCATGCACCATAAGGTCATGCATACCGAGTATGTTTTTGTCAAAGTCCAGTACCATCTCCTTAAGTCTATCGACAAACTCCGGCTCCGGCTTTGCTCCAAGCAGCGGGTCTATCGCCTCTCTGGCTGATGATATCCCTGAATAGAATATAAACAATGACACAAATACACCGCCTATTCCATCCAGATTGAGTCCTGAAAAGTGCGCTATGAGTGTGGCTGCAAGTACTACAGATGTAGCAATACAGTCTGACAGGCTGTCCCTGCCTGTCGCTTCGAGTGTTGATGAATCAAGCTTTTTTGAAAAATAGAAATTGTATACCGCCATGACGCATTTTACGGCTATTGATGCCAGTAGTATCGCGACTATTAGCCATGAAAACTCTATGTCCTGCGGCTTTATGATTTTGCCAAAAGAATCCCTGAACAGCTCAAAGCCCATGATGAGTATGATTGCTGCAACTGCCAGTGTAGCCACATACTCCATCCTCGCATGTCCGTATGGATGCTCCTCGTCGGCTCTCTGTGCCGCCATCTTGAAGCCTGCTATCGTGATGATTGATGAACCTGCATCTGACAGGTTGTTGAATGCATCCGCAGTGATTGAGATTGCACCGCTTAGCATTCCTGCAAATAGCTTGCCGGCAAAGAGTATGAGGTTTAAAAATATACCGACTATACCGCACAGCATGCCATATTTATTTCGTTTTTCAATGTCTGTTTCTGTCTCTGGCATTTACTTTACCTCTATTTTTATTTTATATCCTGATTTACAGCTTATTTCACCGCTCCGAATCTGTCGAACGGGTAATATCTGAATATCGCTTTTGCAAGTATATCGTCCTTGGACACATATGTGTGCTCCCAGACTCTTGCGTCTGATGAGCCATTTCTGTTGTCACCGAGCAGCAGATATGAGTCCTGTGGCACCTTAAACTCGTAAGGTCCGGCATTTACTGTCCACGGATCCTCACCGCTCTGGTTTGACTTGAGATAATCCTCCTCAAGCGCCTCACCGTCTATATACACCTGGCCGTCCTCTATGGTGACTGTCTCTCCCGGCAGACCTATTACACGCTTGATGTATTTCTCAGAAGGCGAATCCGGTGCATTGAATATGACTATATCCCCTCGCTTTGGGTCAGAAAATGTATATGCGAGCCTGAAGCCAAATATGTCATCTCCAATCTGTATGGTGTTCTCCATCGAGCCTGACGGAATATTTGCATTTATAATGACATAGTTCTTTATGAGTATTGCCGCTACAATGGCAAATGCGATTGTTAACACCCAGCTTAAGATTTCCTTGACAGGTGATGTTTTTTCCTCCGGCTTTTTTGGCTCCATCTCATCGGTTGTTTTTGTGTCTTCTTCGTTGTTTAAGTCTAATATCTCCATTTTCATGTTCTCCTTATTCATGCTTCAATAAGTGTTTGATAATATATGACATGGCGGTACAGCCTATGGTGCCATCCACCACTTTATAAAGTCTTTCCTTGTAAAATAAAGACTTGTAAGCCCGTAATCTGCGATTTCCCTGTCTGTAAAGGTCTTTGCTATATACGCATTGATTTCATCCGGGAAGTCTCTCTCGAGGCACCACTGTGCCTGCAGGCTCATTGGCTTTTCCAGCTCATATTGGTGCACGAGCTCGCCTCCAAAATCTATGATACTGTTCCATCTGGATGCATTGCCCAGTATCCTCTGCTTGATATTTTCTATGATCACAGCTCTTGCAATCCTTACCTTTTTGTACTTTTCGGCACGCTGCAAAAGCATTGCATTGCGGTTGTGGGTATTTATCACCAGCTCCATCGGGTCTGTCAGCTCATTTGACACCAGACAAAATACAGGGTCCAGATCATAATACTCCGGTCTTAGCACGTAGTCGTTTCTGTACGATGCTGCTGTCTTTGCCACGGTTAGGTCTGCCGATACATCCGTGTATATGATGCCCGGCATGTCACCCATAACATACTCCATCGATGTGATATACGGTGTCATAAACTGCCAGAAGGCTCTGATATTCTGCTCAAATACTATGATATCGTACTTGTCAATAAACTGACCATAATCATAAGGGTAGTTCTCCCTATAGTGCACAAAAAGTGCCCTCTGCATGAAAGCTATCTTTATTTTCCGCCCGATAAAGCCGTTTATTACTGTCCTCACCGGAACCTCTACCTCGCGCTCCTTTATATATACAAGCACCTGTACAGCTCTGCTTACCAGCTCGTTTTCCGCCTCGTATTCACATACCAGCCGTTTTCTGCCATCTGACAGATACTGGCCAAGTGTAAGCGGGCTCTGCCCAAAGGCATCTATTATAATCTGTCCTATATACTGGCGGAGCTCTATGAGCTTTTCATCGAAAGCTGCTCCGTCTCTTGATATGCTTATATTTAAAAACCTCTTTTTGATATTGAGCTGATATGAGAAATTGTCTATCCATGATGGTGCAAGCCCCAGTATGTCTGTAGCATCTGAGACAAGAACTCCCTGCTGGTACAACGTGGACTTATGAAATACCCCTTGTGCTTTGGATGATATATGGCAACATAGCCCTCAAGCAGGCTGTTATCCACTCGTATGATATTCATGCCAACAAGCTCATTCATCGGATAGTTCCACTTTGCCTTTGGCTGTGACAGGCATACCTCCTTCGTATCACACCTGATATTTACAGGTATAGGCAGTGTAAGCATATAGTGCTTTATGGTTTCTACTATAAAGTCCAGATCTATATACGGCGCATATGATGGTTTTACGGGAATAGAGATGCGTGTGCCCGGTGTCTTTTTCTGCGATATGACATACTCTATCTGGCCGCTCTCTCCAAACCACTTTGCCATGACCGGTGCCGTATCCTGCGGATTGCTTATGTTCCAGGCAGTGTTTATGACCTTATCCTTTTTCGACTCGATGAGCACAGCCTTTGAGACTGTAAAGCACGAGCATATCCCGATGCCATAGTGAGAATACGGCTCATACTTCAACTGCTGATTGAAGAAATCTGTGCTTGTATAATAGCTTGCCCCTATCTGTGCGATAAAGTGCTCCAGGTCATATTCATTTATGCCTATTCCATTATCCTCTATCGTAAACAGTCTTGTATCACTGCTGTACGTGATGTCTATGCGTGGCTCATATATGGCCCTGACATCGCGCATCTGGCTTGCCTGCTCCATCTCAAGGAACTCCGTGCCCCAGCTCCACTCAAGTGCCTGCCGCACATTGCAGGCATCCATGGCATTGAGCAAAAGCTCCCTGATAAAGACCTTCCACGAAGCATAAAACTGCTGGCTTGCAATAAGCGGAAGCATATTTGATTTTCCTAACTCTACATCGATGCTTTTCATGCTTTATCCGACTGCCCGTAATAGCTGCCGTAGTAATTGCCATAGTACCCACTGACATGGCTGTTTTTCTTGTTGTTTACCTTGTTGAGCACAGCGCCCAGTATCCTCACTCCCGATGCCTCGAGCTGTTTTTTCACACTCTGTATCATCCTGGCGCTCGCCATGCCCTGTCCTATCACTATTATAGCTCCGTCACAATACTTTGCTACAACTGCCGCATCTATGGCAGCTCCTATCGGTGCACAGTCTATAATTATGTAATTAAAGTGCTCCTTGCCGAAATTAAGAAGCTCCTGAAAGTATTTTTTCTCGAGAATCTCTGTCGGATTCGGCACAGACGGCCCTGCAAATATCATAAAAAGGCCCGGTATTTCCGTGCCATACATTACTTCCTCAAGACGTCTCTGACCGGAAAGATAGTGCGACAATCCGCATATCTCCCCTCCACTTGCCGCTGTGGCACGCAGACGCCCTGCAAGGACTGATTTACGCATATCAGTATCTATGAAAAGCACTCTATTTCCTGACTCTGTAAGCGACCGCGCCAGATCAAGTGCCACGGTGCTTTTGCCTTCATTTGGTACAGAGCTTGTCACAAGAAGCGTGCGTATATCATCCCCGCAAAACTGTATATTTGTCTTCAAAGCTCGAAGTGATTCCTTCATCGTATAGCTTTGTTCTTTTAGCTTGCCAAATTTTACTAATTCCATCTGCCCATCTCCTGATACAGGCTTCCTTATGCTGAAGCCGATTTCTTTTTTTCCTTTCTTTCTGTGGCTGCCTCTGCCATGCTTTCTGCCATTTCCATGCTCGCCATCATCCTCCGCCTCATCAAGCGGAAGTGTACCAAGCACGTTCATGCCGAGCTTCTTCTCCACATCCTCTGTATCTATGATTGTATCATTGAACAGATAAGAAACCACTATAACCGCAATCGACAGAAAGGCTCCCGCAAAAGCTCCTATCACTGTGTTTTTGCCGATATTAGGGCTTACCGCGCCTCCATCATCATATCCGCTCTGGATGATGGTCGGCGGATCCTGCTTCATCTTCTCCGCTATATATGCCGATGCAACCTTTGCTATCTCATCTGCTATGGTCTTTGCCATCTGCGGGTCCGGATCCGTTACTGTGATATTGAGTACTCGCGAGTTGGACGGATTATCAAGCGTCACCCTGCTGCCAAGTGTCTTGTAACTCTCATTCAGATTGAGATTCTCTATGACCTGATCCAGCACCGGACGTCCCTTTACTACAACTATGTAATCATTTGTCAGGCTGGTGCCTGTCTGGATATCCGCAAGGCTCGTGATGGATGTGCTCTTTGAAAGTACATAAAGCTCAGATGTAGATTCATACATAGGTGTAATCATAAATCTGCTTATCGCAAATGCCACTGCACCTGTTGCTATCGTAACGAGAATTATCCACTGCCAATATGAAATTATCTCAAGAAACAGATCCTTTAAGTCTATCTCTATCTCGTTGTCAAAATCCTGTTCTCTCTCCATTATTTATCCCCGCATTTACACTGATTATCTTCCGTTTATTATATTTTCCGGTGTGGTCTGCATGATTTCCTGCGCATAGTCATCACCGAACTTCTTTGCCACGTACTCATAGCATTTTTTCATGTTGCAGACACGCTCCTTTGTGCCATGCTGTCGCTTGCTATTACATCAACAAGTCCTGCCTTCAAAAGCTTCTTTGTGTATCTCTTGAAGTGTCTGCCGTCTATGCCGAGCACTGAGTCTGCATTGACCTGTATGAGCGCTCCCAGCTCCTGCAAATCCTCTATACGGCTTATATCACTGAGACACTCATATCTCTCTACATGTGCTATCACCGGTATATATCCTGCAAATATAGCTTCGCGCGTCATCTTGTATACAAACGAGTATTCGCTGGAATGTGAATACTCTGTTAGTATATACTGCGTATCTGCCAGTGTATGACACAGCCCACCATGAAAGGCATCTATCATATCGGTTGCCACATGATACTCTGTGCCGAGCTTTAATTCTATTCCAAGCTTCTTTGCATATGGCATCAGCTTTTTATAGTGTCGCTCTATCTTTTCAAGCGGATGCTTAAACATTCCATGGCGCAGGTGCGGTGTGAGGATTATGCCTGTGATGCCCTGCTTTTTGGCTATCTTGAGCATCTCTACCGATTCCTCGAGCGACTTTGAGCCGTCGTCCACTCCGTATAATAAATGGCAATGTATATCTATCAAAATTCATGGTCCTCCGTTTTGTTTTCCTGAACTATCATTATACTATATACAGATTTTTCGTGCAATTCTTTAGATATTAAATTTTTCTTCTTTTTTGTGTGGGGAGGGCGTGGCGTAAGCGCCGGGCATCCGTGCATCGCACACGCACTCCCGCGCCTGCTACGCTACGCTGCTAAGAGACTGTACGAATTATGCCTTGGGGTGGTTCTATGCTTGACGAAACCGGCTTTTATGCGCCTTCCATGGCGCATAACGCCTTGCCCGGCCGTCCATGGCCGGGCATTTCTGTTTTTCTTGGGCATAATTCTACAGTCTCTATGCAGCTTCGCTATTCGCAGGCGTGGGAGTGCGTGTGCGCTGCCGGATGCCCGGCGCTTACGCCACTTACGTTGTGACAGTATTTTACGATTTTAGATTTGCGGTTTTTTAGTTATTGGTTGGTTGCAAGCTTGACAACACGCTGTCAAGCTTGCGTTTGAAAGTTATTTTTTGGTGGATTACTACGATATCTCATGATGACAATTAACATATGTGTCAGTTTTCAGATATATCACATATAATAAGTATTCGAGGTCCAAATATCAAAGATATTTGAACCTCAGAGGATTATGCTATAATACTATAATGCCATAGCACCGTAGCACTATAGCGCCATAATGTTATAATGCCATTATGCTATATAATTATATTATCCGATTTGTCTGACGAGATTTATCATTTCGATCGCACCGAGTGCACAGTCATATCCTTTGTTTCCGGCTTTTGTTCCAGCTCTTTCTATTGCCTGCTCGATGTTTTCAGTGGTGACTACTCCAAACATTACCGGGATTTCTGATTCGAGTGATACTGATGCGATTCCCTTTGATACCTCGTTGCACACATAATCATAGTGGCTTGTTGCGCCTCTGATTACTGCTCCGAGGCAGATGACTGCATCGTATTTTCCACTTTTTGCCATCTTCTTTGCGATGAGTGGTATCTCGAATGCTCCCGGCACCCATGCTACGTCTATGTTTTCCTCCGGCACATCGTGTCTTACGAGTCCGTCCTTTGCTCCTCCTAAAAGCTTTGATGTGATAAATTCATTGAATCTTGCTACTACGATTCCTATCTTGATTCCATCCTGTGTCATTTTTCCTTCGATTACGTTCATTTTTTGTTCTCCTTATGTTTTTTATTTTTACTCAGATGAGTTTATCTGCAATTATTAACTATTTAGAATTTGTTACTATTCAGAATCCCCGCACACATTGCAAAAACGCTCGATGCGGTGTACTAATATGAGAGTATATGTCCCATGCGGTTCTGCTTGGTTTTCAGATAAAACAGGTCATGCGCTGTGGCGCTCATCTGGATTGGCACACGCTCGCTGATTTCCATGCCAAACTCTGAGAGCTGGTATACCTTGTCAGGGTTATTTGTGAGAAGGCGCAGGCTGTGTACGCCAAGCTCTCTTAATATCTGGGCTCCGATATAGTACTCGCGCTCATCTCCGGCAAAGCCGAGTGCCAGATTTGCTTCGAGTGTGTCCATTCCCTGCTCCTGAAGCTCATATGCCTTCAGCTTATTTATCAGGCCGATGCCTCTGCCCTCCTGACGCATATAGAGCAGTATTCCTCTGCCCTCCTCGTCTATCTGTCTCATGGCTGCCTCAAGCTGCTGGCCACAGTCACAGCGCTGTGAGCCGAATACATCTCCTGTGAGACACTCAGAGTGTACTCGGCAGAGCACATCTCTTCCATCTGCGATTTCGCCCTTTACAAGTGCCACATGATGCTCTCCGTTTAATCTGTTGACGAAGCCATATGCCTTGAAGTCGCCGTATTTGGTCGGCAGCTTTACCTCTGTGACACAGTCAACGAGCTTTTCATGTATCTTTCTGTATTCCTGAAGTGCCGCTATTGTGATGAACTTTATGTCCCATTTTTTTGCAAGCTCCATGAGCTCTGTTGTGCGCATCATGGTACCGTCCTCACGCATTATCTCACAGCACAGTCCACATTCCTTTAGTCCTGCGAGCCTGCATAAATCGACTGTTGCCTCTGTGTGTCCGTTTCTCTCCAGTACGCCGTTTTTCTTTGCAAGAAGCGGAAACATGTGGCCCGGACGTCTGAAATCCTCAGGCTTTGCGTCATCAGAGACACATTTCATTGCGGTGATTGAGCGCTCTGCTGCGGAAATTCCTGTGGTTGTTGAGACATGGTCTATTGATACTGTAAATGCTGTCTCATGATTGTCTGTATTTTCCTGCACCATCTGCGGAAAACGAAGCTTCTTTACATATTCCTGCGACATCGGCATGCATATCAGACCCTTGCCGTGCATCGCCATAAAGTTGATGTTTTCTGTTGTGGCAAATTCTGCCGCACAGATGAAATCGCCCTCATTCTCTCTGTCCTCATCATCTGTGACAAGTATTATTTTTCCTGCACGAAGCTCATCAAGTGCTTCTTCTACTGTGTTGAATTTCATATTTTATGTCCTCGTCTTTCTATTGTGATTTTATAGCTATTGCGTTACATGATTTTTAACCCTTCAGCCCCACGCACATTTGCAAACCCGCACGATACCCATGCTTTTATGTTAGAAGCCGTATTTTGCCAGGAAATCTCTTGTTATTCCTTCCGGTTGTTTTTTATTTTCGCCGGATTTATGTGGTACATTTTCCTTAATTGTCTGTGTTCCTGTCATTTCTTCTGTTATTCCATCCGACTGCCCTTTAAACAACAGCTTCTCAACATATTTTCCTATGATATCTGTTTCCAGATTCACGACAGCTCCCACCTTTCTGTCCTTTAGAACAGTCTGGCTTACTGTGTGCGGTATCGCTGATATCGAGAAATTATCCTCTGCCACCTTTGCGACTGTGAGGCTTATTCCATCGATTGTGATGGAGCCCTTCTCGACTATATAGCGCATGAGCTGTGGTGTGGCCTGTATTGTATACCAGATGGCATTGTCATCCTTTTTGACCTCCACAATCCTGCCTGTTCCGTCAACATGTCCCGACACTATGTGCCCGCCAAATCTGCCATCTGCCGCCATCGCACGCTCCAAATTGACATGTGCTCCTCTCATCGCATTTGCAAGCATGAACGGTTTAGCGTCTCGTGCATGACATCCGCTGTAAACGCATGTGGCATGAGCCTTGTGACCGTGAGGCAGATACCGTTTACCGTTATGCTGTCTCCGACCTTTGTTCCAGCTAGCACTTTTTCAGCTCTGATTGTAAGTACTGCTGAGTTTGCTCCACGTGAAATTGTATCTATTGTTCCAACTTCTTCAACTATTCCTGTGAACATTGTGTATCGCCTTTCTTTTTTAAGTATTCACAACATCACTCTCGATGAGGAAATCATCACCAAGCTTTGTTACCTTACTGTTTCCAAGCATCACGGCATGTGCCGGTGAGTCGGTTCCCATTCCCTCTATCGGAGTTTTTGCATCCGCTCCGCCGAAAAGCTTTGGTGCAATGTAAGCGTATACCTTATTCACAATCCCGCTCTTAAGGCTGACCAGTTGAGTATTCCGCCTCCCTCAAGCAAAATGCTGTCTATGCTTCTTTCGCCGAGCTTTTGCATGAGTCATTTAAATCAATATGACTGTTTTTTTCAGCTACATACAGAATTTCTATTCCGTTTTCTTCAAGCCGTGTTATTTTTCTGTTTTTTTGATAATTATTGTTTTCTTCTATACTATCTTTTTCAGTATCAGGTAAGGCTTCTGACTGTGCGGTTTCACGATATCGCTCACTGACTGCAACTATCGTCGGCACTTCCTTTGCAGTATTTACTATCTGCGATTCCAGTGGAAGCTTAAGGTGAGTATCGCATATTATGCGGATTGGATTTACTCCGCCCTCGATTCTGCATGTAAGCAGCGGATCGTCTGCAAGCACTGTTCCTATTCCTGCCATTATTGCTTTATATCTGTGGCGCAGGTTTTGCACATGTTCTCTCGCTTTTTCTCCTGTTATCCACTTTGATAGTCCTGAATATGTGGCTATCTTTCCATCCATCGTCATGGCATATTTCATAGCGACATATGGACGTCTGGTCTGTATAAAGTAAAAGAATACCTCGTTCAGCCTGTCGCACTCGTCTTTAAGCACCTGCGTGACAACCTCTATCCCATGCTCTTTAAGGATTTTGATACCGCCTCCGGCGACAAGCGGATTCGGGTCATCCGAGCCCACATATACTTTTTTTTATACCGGCTTCTATCACTGCCTCCACACATGGCGGTTGCTTGCCATGATGACAGCAGGGCTCGAGAGTCACATACATATCCGCTCCCTGTGGCAATTCCTTGCAATGCTTTAACGCATTTCTTTCCGCGTGCAGCTCTCCGTATCTCTCATGCCAGCCCTCTCCGATTATCCTGCCGTCCTTTACAATCACAGCTCCGACCATCGGGTTTGGCGATGTATATCCCATGCCGCGCTTTGCAAGCTCAATCGCCCTTCTCATATATTGTTCATCAGTCATTTGGTTTCCTTTCTGCATATTCTTTATATGCCCACTAAAAAAGCCCCAAACTATTAATGTTCAGGGCCTAGTAATTTCAAATATCATAATCTCAAAAAAATATGCACTAACTGCATTTCATGATAAGAGTGTCAAAAGGTATTTTGAGATAAAAAATCTGGAATGTATCAAAACACTCCAGAGTAGATATCTGTTATAACTATGATATGTGCTGTATCTATATCTGAAACTGAATCTAAAACCCAGCTATCTATACTCTGCATATATCATATTCGCATCTTCTTTCATCCAGACTTTACTGTCGGCCTCGGAATCTCACCGAATCATGCCTTGCGGCTCGTGGCTATACCACCGGTAGGGAATTGCACCCTGCCTGAAGATAGTTATTCAATTACGGACAATTATAATATTTAACATTATTTCTGTCAATAATGATTTATCCTTTTTTCATAATGATTTTTAGCTCTCTACCGTTCCATAAACATAGCTTTTTTCTTAACTGACCGTTCGGGTTGCTGTCTGCCTTTCTGCTG
>ENA-OUNI01000830-OUNI01000830.1-human-gut-metagenome-genome-assembly--contig:-NODE-830-length-13676-cov-3.346741_pt1 | contig 13676 bp, 16 predicted proteins | sample MGYA00242499_ERZ504580 | MGnify/ENA primary metagenome ERZ504580 (study PRJEB26092, sample SAMD00036315) | human gut metagenome | host: Homo sapiens | study: EMG produced TPA metagenomics assembly of... | reverse complement strand
CGGAGCGCAACCGCCGCTTGCGGCGGCTCTTGGCGCGGAGATCCGCCGGAGCGGTGCTTAAGCCGTCAGGCGGGAATTATGCGGTGTTGCCCTTGGGCCGATACCGCATGTCCGACACGGTGTACACCGTAATGAAGGCCTGCGGGTCCTCGCGGTTCATGTAGCTCATCAGCTTCTGGTATTCGGCCTTGTCCACAATCGTGATGATCTCGCGGCGCTTCTGCATATTGTACGCGCCGTAGGATTCATACACCGTCGCGCCGCTGTGCAGGTCCTCAATGATGAACCGGCGCAGTTCTTCTTCCTTCCCGGTGATGATGCAGACGCGGCGCTTGATGTTCTGGTCAAAGATAAAGTGGTCGAGCACAAGCCCGTTAAAATAGGTACCCAGCACGCTTAAAACCACGGTCTTTTTGTCGTAGACCAGCGCGGCGGAGAGCGCCACACACATGCCGGACAGCGACATGGCCTTGCCCAGGTCCATGTGCAGGTATTTGTTCATGATCTTGGCGACGATGTCCAGCCCGCCCGACGAGGCGTTGCGGTTGAACAGGATGCTCAGCCCCACGCTGACGACGAGGATGTAGCACAGCACGTCCAACTCCTGGCTGTCGGTCAGGGAGCCGAGGTTCGGGAAGAGCCGCTCGAACAGGCCGATAAACGCCGGGAGCAGGATGCTGGTGTAGACCGTCTTGGCACCGAACTCCCGCCCGCAGGTCAGAAACCCGATGACGAGCAGCACGACATTCAAAATCATCGTGATGGCTGACAGCGGCAGCGGCACAAAGTTTGCCAGCACGATGCCCAGACCCGAGATGCTGCTGACCGAGGCATGGCTGGGCACAAGGAAGAAGTAGACCGCCGCCGCAATGATGGCCACGGCTCCGGTCAGGATGGCAAGTTCCCGCACCGCCGCGGCGGTGGGCACAGCTTTTTTGTTCATCGGCAGACCCTCACGATTCCTTGATGCGCTTGCCGCGGCGCATTTTTCTAAACGTTGTCATTTTTGTTTCCTCTTTCTTAGTAGTATCGTACCACCTTAGTAGTATCGTACCACAAGACGGCACAGTGCACAATGTACTATATCGTTATTTGTTTCGTACTATTTTCCTTTTCCGTCCCAGAGCACCTGCCGCGCCTTGCAGCCGGAGCTTTTTACTCTCTTATTGTAGCACACCCCCTTTAAAAAGAAAAATAAAATTTTCACTTCAAACTGTGCCGTTTGTTCCAACACCGGCGGCGTTTTTTTCGGCGTCGGGCGGGGTTGTTATCCGGCGCACATTTTCTGCCGGAGCGTGGCGGCGGGGGTTGGAATCCGCGGCACAGTTTTCTACAGGCTGTATTGTTATCGGCGGCACAGTTTGCCGGGCAGCCTCTTTTATACAGGTTGTCATCCTGCACACAATTCCGGGGAGCCGGCGTTGGAATCCCCCGCACAGTTTACGGCGGGCGGGGTTGTTATCGGAAGCACAATTTCGGTGCGGTGTGCATCGCGGGGCAAAAAAATGGTTGTTATCGGACGCACAATTCGGACTTTTTTCTGCGGGCGGCAGGTTGTTATCCACAGCACAATTTGCGCGGTGGGTAAAATTCGGCTATTGTTATCGGCAGCACATTTCGGAATTTCGTCTGCTTTCCAAACGTGTCCGGACCGGGTTGTTATCCAGCGCACATTTCCGGAAGTGTGGTTGTTATCGGGCGCACAGTTTCCAAACTGTAGAATTTTGGCGGCTGTTGTTATCGACGGCACATTTCTGAAAAAATCCACCGTACAGCGCACAGCCGGTATTGTTATTCACGGCACAATTCGTTTTTTCCGGGGCAGAGCGGTTGTTATCCGGCGCACAATTCGCAAAAATCCATTTTTTTGCGGCGCGTCCTGCCGTGGGTTGTTAGTCTGCGCACAGTTTGCCCTGCAGGGCCTGGGTTGTTATCGACGGCACAATACAAGGATTTTTCAGCACGGGTTGTTATTCAGCGCACATTTCCCCGCGGCAGGATTTTTCCATCCGCCTGTTGGAATGCTGCGCACATTTCTCACTTTTCCTTTTTTCGCGCCCGGGGTTGTTATACTCGACACTTTTTAAAAATCCCACAAAATTTTCTTTGCCGCCATTTTCCTGCAAAAAACTTTTTTACCGTTGTTACGCTCCGCACATTGTTGCGTTTTACACATTCGTGTTGGAATGCTGCGCACAGCACCGTTGTAACACAGCGCACATTTGTATTGGAATATTCGACATAGCTATACTACTTTTCTAAATATACATAAATAGGGCTAAAAATCCCAAAACAAAAGAACACAGGATTTTGTGCGGCGCGGAGGAAATGTGCTGAATGTTACAATAATTGACACAGCGCGCACAATCTGCTATGATACGTTTAACGTGTTGTAAAGATGAGGTTTTGCAAATGACACCCCAAAGTACGTTGAAAACGCCCCCAAAAGGCAACCATAACAAAAAGCAGGGGGCGAAGTCTGCCAAGCGTCGCCTTCGGCCCCTGTTGCTACCTATAGCGGGCGCGGCAATCAGACGATTGTCCGCAAATCCAACGACCTGATCCAGAACGCAATGTACAGCCTTTCGCTGAGCCAGCAAAAGCTGATGCTGCACATTTTCGCATGATCAAGCCGTCGGACACCGAGCTGCCCCGGTACGAGATGTCGATCTACGAGTTTTTGAAGCTCTGCGGCGTTGACCCGCACAACGGCTCGATGTACAAGCAGGTCAAGAAAAACATCGAGGACATCGCCAACGCCAAGGTCCAGTGGATCCGCCTGGCGGGCACCCAGAAAATCACGATGTTCCGCTGGCTTTCCAGCGCGACCATCGACGAAGGCACCGGCAAGATCGTGCTGACGCTCGACCAGTCGCTCAAGCCGCACCTGATCCAGCTAAAAGAGTTCTACACAACGATGAATATCACCTATACGCTCCCGATGAAGAGCCAGTATAGTCTGAAAATTTATGAGCTGTGCAAGAGCTACCAGAACCTGTACATCACCAAAAAAGAGAAGGGCGAACCGCTGGTCTGGAACATTGAGACGCTGAAAAAGCAGGTGGACTGCAATGCGGCCAACTGGGCCCACGTGCGCCGCACCGTGCTCGACAAGGCCAAGAGCGAGATCAACGGCCACACCGACATCTATTTTGACTATGAGGTCTACGAAAAAGATCGTCAGCGCGTCATTGCGATTGCCGTCACCATTGAGCCGGTGGACAAGCAGGTCGCCGATGACAAGCTGAACGAGATCACAAAATCCATGTCCAACCGGGTCCGCAGCAAGAAGGGCAAGCTGACTCTGGCCGAGACCGGCACGCTGGATGACGACCCGAACGTGCTGACGCTCGAGTATGTCTCGGTGCCCGAGACGACGATCCCCTATTCCTACGGTGCTACGCCGGAATTGCTGCGTCAGGAACTGGAGATCAAGGCAGAGCCCGACAAGCTGATCCGCGAGCTGACGGCGGACGAGATGGACGCCGTGCGCACAATCATCGATGCTATGGTAAAAATGGCCGGCACACCGCGCGGCAATGATAAGATGATCGACGGCGGCAACGCGACGTTCTTCCAGACGATGAACAACGTCATTGACAACTGCGGCGGTCTGCGCCGCTGGTTCGAGGGTGTCGCCACCCGCTACGCCGCCAAGGTCATCCCGGTGGCGCGCACCAAGAGCGCTCCCCTGCCCTACCTGTCCCGCGCAATTTTGGAGGACCTGGAAAATTATCGTATCTACGTCACCGGCGGTATGCCGGAGGAGGTGGAGGACGACTACGGTGCACCCGAGACGCCGGACATCGTCGAGACCGCCGACTTTGTGGAGACCGACGCCGAGCCGGTCAACCAGCTGGTGCCGGAGGATGCCGCGACGAAGAAAGAGGTCACGGCGGCGCTGCTGCGCTACATTGACCGCGACACGCTCTCGGCCCGGCTGACCACCGGCCAGATGGAGGCATTCGAGGATATTTTGCAGATGACGGCCTATTTTTGCCGTCGCAACGTCAAAGGCAAGGACGACGGCATGATGGAGGGCAAGGCCAACATGCAGTTTTTGGACGCTTTGAACAAGGTCATTGCCCGGTATGAGAGCCTGACCCCGCTGTTTGAGGCGATGTCGGTCATGATGGACTACGACACCTACTGGAAGGACCTGATGAAGAACCCCAGGATCAAAAATCCAAAGCTCGTCTTTCAGTCTGAGGTCGAAAAGGCCCTGCTGATGCCGTCCGCCGTCATCGGCGAATACACCGCCCGCAAGGCCCAGAGCGACACCGGCCACACGCTGCACCGGGAATACAACTGGACGAAGGCCTTTGACGAAGAATAAGAAGAAAAAGCGGAATTTTTGAAAATGTGCCCTGAATAACAACAGCCCCGGGATTTTCCAAAGCAGAAAATCCCGGGGCTTTGCTGTCTGTATATTTATTCGTGCGTATAAATATTCACAACCGTTTAACAACCAACGCGGTGCGGGCGGATACAGCGTATGCACTTATCGTTTACGCCAGTGACGAGTGTCACCTGGGCAAATTTCCGCATCGCTCGATCCGCCCGCAGACGCGCCTAGCAGCCCCTCACAGCCGTCTCAATCGCGGCCTTATCCAACCCTTCCCCAATCACGATCAGCACCTCCTGACCGCTGGGAATGGGCTGTACGGTTATGGCGTCGCGGGCGGCGTTCAGCTCGACCCAGCCGCCGCCGTCGGGGATAAACCCCTTGACGCGCAGCACATGGCCGTATTTCGCGTCGTGCAGGAGCGTCTGCGCGGCCTGCCGGACCTGCGCGACACTGCGCCCGGCCTCGAGGAAATACAGCGAGGTAAACGCCTTGTGCTCGTCAAAATGCAGCTTGACGTAGCTTGTCTGCCGCCAGCCGCAGCGATCCACGCGGGCAAAATCAGCGGTTGTCAGCGCGTTCCAGTCCCGGCACAGTACATCGTCCGCGCCAAAGCGGCGGGCACAATGGCAGCCGGCCAGTGCGCGGTTCAGGTGGTCGATGACCGCTTCCGCCTCGCCGGGCGCGGCCAGCTGCGTGCGGCTCATGACGACAAGCCCGGCACTGGCGGCCTCGGAGGCCAGCAGGTAGTCGGCCTGCGGGGAAAGCTCGTTTTCCAGCTTGGCGTCCACAATGGCAATGACGCTGCCCAGCGTATACCAGCGGTCCAGCGGCTCGTCCCGCAGAATGTCGTAGAACTCGTCCACGTCAAAGATGCCGCTCGGCTCAATGACGACCCGGTCGAAGCCGCGCATTGCCATTGAGATCAGTTTGGTGCGCATCCGGCGCTGGTGGGTGTCGCAGTCACAGCCGCCGCTGATCGTCTCTATGTCGCAGTGCTCCCCGATCAGGTCCTGCAGCAGCATGGCATCGACGTTCACCGCGCCGAAGTCGTTTTCCAGAATGCAGACGCTGTGCCCCTGCGCGACGAGATACTGCACGTAGCGGCGCAGGAACGTCGTCTTGCCGGAGCCGAGAAACCCAGTGATCAAATCGACCTGTACCATCTTACTCCTCCTTCGGGCAGGTCATGCCCCGCTGGCGACCAATGGCCGCCCCTACACACGCAGTACGGCAAGAATGCAATTTTTTTGACGGTCTGACTTTATTCGTGAATTTCCAAAGGAAGATTGTCAGGGTCGGAAAAGAATGTCATTTTTTTGCCTGTGTAAGCATCGACTCGGATCGGCTCGGTTATGATGCCCTTTTTATTCAATTCTCTTACGGTATCATCGACAGAGTCTACAGCAAAGGCAAGATGCCGGAGGCCGTAAGCCTCTGGATAACTGGGGCGTTTCGGGCAATTTTTAATGATAAAAAGTTCTAATTCCATCCCATCGAGTTGAAGATCGATTTTGTAATCATCGCGTTCCGGTCTGTAATTTTCTCGAATGACAGAAAAGCCTAACAGATCCACATAAAAGCGCCTTGATTTCTCATAGTTGCTCCCGATAATGGCAATGTGATGAACTTTTTTCAAATTCATGGCGTATTTACCTCTCCCCTGCCTGGTGTGCGGTACCCTGCAAATAAAAAACGTACCCGAACCCTTTTCCGTAAAGAATTGGGTTCGAGTACGAACTGTCTGGTGGAGGATGGGGGACTCGAACCCTCGACCTCTGCGATGTGAACGCAGCGCTCTAACCAGCTGAGCTAATCATCCGTATGCGATTGACAAATGATAGTATACAGGATTTGCCCCGATTTGTCAAGCGCAAATTTTCAATTGTTTTGTTGTTGTCCTCCTCTCCCCCTGCCCGCAAAAAGACCCCGCCTCACGCGCGAGAGACGCGCTGTGAGGCGGGGCTTGCAGTTGAGAGGAAAAGAGGATTACCTGCTCAGCTCATCGGCCAGAGCGGCGAGCTGGGCCTCGCTGGCGGCATTCAGCGCGCCGCGGACCGTGACGGTGGTGGCAGCGTAGGTCAGGTTCTTGCTGCCCTCAAGCATTTTGGTCATGACCTTGGCGGCCATCGGCGCCCAAGAGCCGTTCTCAATAAAGGCAACCGTGCGGTTCTGGTAGTTGCGCTCGGTCAGGTGATGGATGAACTCCTTCATGAAGGGGAATACATCGGCGTTGTAGGTAGGCGTGGCCAGTACCAGCTTGCTGAAGCGGAATGCCTGCGCGACGGCCTCGGCCATGTCGCAGCGGGCCAGGTCCATGGCAACCGTCTCCACGCCCTTCTCGCGCAGGGCCTCGGCCAGGCGGTTGGCAGCCTCGGCAGTGTGGCCGTAGATGCTGCTGTAGGCGACGAGCACACCCTCGGTCTCGGGGCGGTAGGCACTCCAGGTGTCGTAGGCGGCCAGCACATCGCCCAGCTGCTCCTTGTGCAGGACGGGACCGTGCAGGCTGCAGACGGTCTCGATGTCCAGCGCGGCGGCCTTTTTCAGCACGGCCTGCACCTGCACGCCGTATTTGCCGACGATGCCGATGAAGTAGCGGCGAGCCTCGGGCAGCCACGGCTCCTCCACGTCGAGTGCGCCGAACTTGCCGAACGCATCGGCGCTGAACAGGACCTTGTCTGCATCGTCATAGGTCATGATGACCTCGGGCCAGTGGACCATCGGCGCGGTGACAAAGTGCAGCGTGTGGGTGCCCAGCGGCAGGGTGTCCCCCTCCTTGACGACGACGCGGCGGTCCGCGTAGTCGGTGCCGAAATAGGCCTTCATCATGTTGACGCCTGGGCGGACGCGACGATGGTCGTGCCGGGGTACGCCTGCGCGAACGCGGCGACGGAGCCGGAATGGTCAGGCTCCATGTGCTGCACGACCAAGTAGTCGGGCGTGCGCTCGCCCAGTGCAGCGGCGATCTTGGTGATCCACTCGTCGGTAAAATGGGCATCGACGCTGTCCATGACGGCGACCTTGTCGTCGCAGATCAGGTACGAGTTGTACGCCATGCCGTTGGGCACGTCGTACTGGCCCTCAAATAGGTCAACAAGGTGGTCGTTGACGCCGACATACAAAATATCTTTGGTGATTTCCATACGTGTAAACCTCCCGAAAAATACCAGAGTTGTTATTCTGGACACAGTATAGCATAGTTTTAGGAATTTGTCTCGGTTTTTTCAAAAATAGTTTGATAAAATTTTTAAATACAGTTGATAGGTAGGGGCAGGAGGGAATTTGGCGGGGTGGGCAAGGCGCACGGGAGGGATGAATACCTCCCGCGCGAAGCAAAAAAGCTCCCCGCCGATTCTGGGCGGGGAGCACAGGGATGTTTACCTGAAAATTATACGCGCGTTTTCAGAACCTCGTGCGCGGGCACGGGGGCGTCGATGGGACGGGGCGTGCCCTCGACCCACTGGATCGCTTTCTTCGGGCACTTGCTGACGCAGGTGCCGCAGCCGTTGCACTTGGTATAGTCGATGACAGCGACATTATCCTTCAGGAAGATCGCCTGGTTCGGGCAGTTGCGCACGCAGAGACCGCAGGCAATGCAGCCCACCTTACAGGTCTTGTTGACCAGCGCACCCTTGTCCTTGTTGGAGCACTTGACCGCAGGCTGCGGGGCAATGGGCTTCATCTGGATGACGTGGCGCGGGCAGGTCACAGTGCAGGCCGTGCAGCCGGTGCACTTTTTGCGGTCGACGACGGCCACGCCGTTGATGACGTGGATGGCGTCAAACTTGCACGCGCGGGTGCAGTCGCCCAAGCCGAGACAGCCATAGGCGCAGGCGCTGGGGCCGCCCGCAATGGAGGCCGCAGCAGCGCAGGTCTGGATGCCCTGGTAGTCAAACCGCTTGCCGCAGTTCTCGCCGCCCGCACAGATGACGGTGGCGCGCAGGCTGGGGCGGTCGTCGGTGGCATTGCCCATGATGGTGTTGATGGCGTCGGCAGTCTTGTCGCCGCCCGGGCACACTTGAAGGTGGGGGCACCGTTCTCCACGATGCCTTGGCGTAGTCGGCACAGCCGGCGTAGCCGCAGCCGCCGCAGTTGGCGCCGGCCAGACATTCCGTGACCTGCGCGATGCGCGGGTCCTCATACACAGCCATGAACTTGGAGGCCAGCACAAGGATCACGCCGCCGGCCAGGCCCAGCACCACCACGACAACGATAGCAAATACGATCGGGTTCATTCTCTCCATTCCCCTTTCTTAGAATATCGCGTTGATGATGTTTTCGACCAGACCGCCAAAGCCCATGAAGCTCATGGAGGTGATAGCGGCGGAAACCAGCGTGATGGGCAGGCCCTTGAAGCTCTCCGGCGGGTTGGCGGCCTCGACGCGGGAACGCACGCCGCAGAACAGCAGCATGGCGACCAGGAAGCCGACGCCCGCACCGGCGGCGCAGACAAGCGCCTCAGCGTAGGCCAGGCCGAAGCCGAACTCGGCCACAACGGCGGAGTAGTCCTGCACAGCCAGGATGGTGACGCCCAGCACGCAGCAGTTGGTCGTGATCAGCGGCAGGTAGACGCCCAGGGACTGATACAGCGCCGGGACGTACTTTTTCAGCGTGATCTCGATCAGCTGGACCAGAACGGCGATGACGAGGATGAAGATGATCGTCTGCAGGTAACCCAGATTATAGGCATCCAGCAGGAAGATCTGCAGCGGGAAGGTCACAGCCGTGGCAATGACCATGACGACGATAACGGCAGCGCCCATGCCCGCGGAGGAATCCAGCTTTTTGGAAACGCCGAGGAACGGGCAGATACCCAGAAACTGCACCAGCACGTAGTTGTTGACCAGGATCATGCTGAAGAAGATGGTGGCAAACGTTGCGATCTGAGAACTCATTGTGCGGCACCCTCCTTCTGTTCTTCCTTGGCGGCGTCGATCTTCTCGAGCATGACGTCGCCGCAGCTCTTGCGCTCAATGGGCTTGTTCAGCTTGCGCTCCAGCCAGACACAGCCGGCCATCAGGCAGCCAAAGACGAAGAAGCCGCCCGGCGCGGAGTTCATGACGGTCATGCGGTCTACGCTCTCGGGGATGATGGTGATGCCCATCCAGGTGCCGCTGCCGATGATCTCACGGATGGAGGACATGAGCAGCATGGTCAGGATGTAGCCGATGCCCATGCCCAGACCGTCCAGCGCGGAGTCCACGACGGTGTTCTTGCAGGCGAACATCTCGGCACGGCCCAGAATGATGCAGTTGACGACGATCAGCGCCAGATACACGCCCAGCGCCTTGTACAGGTCGGGCACGAACGCCTGCAGCACCATCTGCACGACGGTAACAAACGTTGCGATGATAACGATGTAGCACGGCAGATGCACCTTGGCCGGAATGACCTTGCGCAGTGCCGAGATAACGATGTTGGAGCAGACCAGAACGAACGTCATGGCCAGGCCCATGCCCACAGCGCCGGAAACGGTGGTGGTGACAGCCAGTGCGGAGCAGCAGCCCAGCACCAGGCGCAGAACGGGGTTCTCACGGATGATGCCCGCGGTAAAAACCTTCCACTTGCTCGGTTTTTCGTTCATCGTTACTGCACCCCCTTGATCTCATTGTTGTAGCAGTCGATGGCTGCGTTGATGGCGTTGAACGCGCCGTTGCTGGAATACGTTGCACCGGCAATGCTGTCCACAGGGCTGCCGGAGGCGACTCTCCCCCGTTCCAGCCGATAAAGCCGGAGGCGAAGGAATCGCCGGAGACCTTGGAGCCGATGCCGGTGGTCTGGGTGGAGCCGTCGATGGAGATACCGGAAATAGCACCCTCGGCGTCAAAGGCAACGTAGACCGTGACGTCCTTGCCGGAGTAACCGGAGGCCGCAGCCTTGACGGCGACATCGCCGTTCGCGGTCTTGACAGCACCCTCGACGCCGGTGGTGGTCAGACCGTCGATGGCAGTCATGCTGTCGGTGGTCGTGCCCTCGGGCAGGACGGAGACATAGGCGGCCAGGGTCTCGGCTTGGGTGTTTTCCGCAATGATGGGGGCGGTGATGTCGTTCAGCACAGCCAGCAGCGCGCTACAGACCAGGCAGATGACGACCAGCACGATGACGGGCAGCACAAGCTCCTTGAAAGTGCTCTGCTTCTCGGTGGTTTGCTTTTCAGCCATTATTCCGCACCGCCTTTCTTGGCTTTTTTGGGCTTTTTGTAGCCCAGCGGCGTCTGGTGGCCCCAGGCGTTGAACCACGGGGTCATCAGGTTGCCCAGCAGGATGGCGTAGCTCATGCCCTCATTCATCGAGCCGAAGTGGCGGATGAGGAAGGTGATGAGGCCGATAAACACGCCGTAGAACAGCTTGCCCTTGGTGGTGAACGGGCTGGTCACGTAGTCCGTCGCCATAAAGACAGCACCGAACAGCAAACCGCCGGACATACACTCGATCAGGGCGGTGTAGGCACTGCCGGTGTTGAGCGCAGTCAGCACAAAGACCGTGGCAACGATGGTCACGGGGATGGTGGCCTGGATGGTCCGGGTGGCGACGAGGTAGCGAAGCCCAGCAGGATGGCCAGCACGCAGACCTCGCCCATCATGCCGCCGCGGAAGCCCAAAAAGACGTCCAGCAGGGGCAGCGTGGTCTTGTCGGCCACGGCCAGCGGCGTGGCGGAGGCCAGCGCGTCAACGGCCATGTCGGGGTAGACGTAGGCGGTCATGCGGGAGGTGAAGCCGAGGAACAGCACGATACGGCCCACCAGCGCGGGGTTGGCGAAGTTGTAGCCAAGGCCGCCGAACAGCTGCTTCGTGATGACGATGGCGACGAACGCGCCGACAACGGCGATCCAGAGCGGCATGCCCACGGGCATGTTCAGCGCCAGAATGATGCCGGTGACAACGGCGGACAGGTCGCCCACGGTGTTGGACTTTTTCAGCAGCTTTTCATAAATGTACTCAAACGCCACACAGCTAGGGTGGTCACAGCGACCAGCACCAGCGCCTGCACGCCGAAGATCAGACCCGCGGCCAGCACGGCGGGCAGCAGCGCAATGACAACATTGCCCATCAGCCCGCGGGTGGTGGATGCATCGCGGATATGCGGCGAGGCGGTAACGATCAGACGATCTTCCATGGGTTATTTGCCTCCTTTCCGCAGCTCGGCCATGTACCAGCCCTTGGCAACGGCCCATCGTCTGGCTGACGGGGCGCTTGGGCCGGGCAGGCGATAGGTGCAGCTGCCGCAGGCTACGCAGAGATCCACGCAGCGTGCCTTCAGCGCAGCAAAGTCCTTGTTGGCAAAGTCCTGCGCAATGACGACGGGCTCCAGACCCATCGGGCAGGCCTCGATGCAGCGCCCGCAGCGGATGCAGGCGGACGGCTCGGGCAGCGCGGCGGCCTTCTTGCTGAACAGCAGCAGGCCGTTGTTCTGCTTGAGCACCGGGAAGTCGGCGCTTGGTGCAGCGCCGCCCATCATCGGGCCGCCGAAGATGATCTTGCCCAGCTCGACGCCCTCCTTGACACCGCCGCAGCGTCGATGACGTCGCGGTACAGCGTGCCGATGGGCACCTCGATGTTCTGGGGTCTGGCGATGGCGTCACCCTCGACGGTGACGCGCTTCGTCACCAGCGGGATGCCGGTCTTGAGGAACTTGCCCAGCGTGGAGACGCTCGTCACGTTCATGATGACGCAGCCCACGTCGGCGGGCAGGCCCGGCTTGCCGGAGGGGCCGACCTGCGGCACCTCGCGCCCGGTGCAGGTCTCGACGAGCGTTTTCTCGGCGCCCTGCGGGTAGCGCATCGGCAGGCCCTTGACCTCGACGCCCTTCATCTCGCGGGTCAGCGAGGTGAGCAGGTCGATGCACTCAGGCTTGTTGCGTTCAATGCCGATGATGCAGTGCGGGATCTCGCAGTACTTCATGACAGCGGTGATGCCGGAGATGATCGTGTCGCTGCACTCCAGCATCTCGCGGCAGTCGGTGGTCAGGTAGGGCTCGCACTCGGCAGCGTTGATGAGCAGCGTGTCGATGGTGTTGGCCGCCAGCTTGACATGCGTCGGGAAGCCGGCGCGCCGACACCCACCAGGCCGCAGGTCTGCACGGCAGCCAGCAGGCTGGCTTTGTCGGTGACGACGGGCGGCACACAGGCCGGATCAACGGTCTGCGCACCGTCGGTCTTGATGGCAACAGCGTCGTCATCGCGCCGTTGACCATACGCAGCGGTGCAATGTCCTGCACAGTGCCGGACACACTGGAGTAGATATTGGCGGATACAAAGCCGCCGGCCTTGCCGATCACGGTACCGACCATGACGGTGTCGCCCTTTTTGACGACAGGCTCCGCGGGCGCGCCGATGTGCATCGACATGGGAATGACGACGTGCTCAGGCACCGGCATCTTGTTGGTCGGCTGCCCGGCTGTCGCCTTCGTGTGCGGTACGGCAGCACCCTTGGCAGAGCGCTTTAGGGACTTGAACAATCTGATTTCCCCCGTTTCTCTGATTTTTCTCGCCGCGGACGGGATTTCTGCTCCCCCGTCCGTGGTGGATAACTATACGAATTTATTGTACCATTTTTCAAAAGCATGTCAAGCAACCCAGTATGACAAAAGGTCGGTTTTGCATCGAACACGCAAGATTTGCAACAATTTTGGCAATCGCCGCAGAATAAAAAGGCTGTATAAAAATTAACAATCCTACAAAGAAAAACCCTGGCAGATGTCGGTCTGCCAGGGATGATACCGCAGGGATCGGACATGCCCGCTCCCCGCTTTTATTTACAGCTCGATCTCCTGCAGCCGCAGCAGCGCCAGAATATAAATCTTCAGCGCCTCGACCAGCTTCTCAAACGGGGTGCCCTCGTTCGCGCCGTGCATCGGGCCCGCAAAGGACGGGATCTCAATGTCGGTGTGCTCGGGGCCGAAGCTGACGGCATAGGGGAAGTGGCGTGCATAGGTGCCGCCGCCCATCGTAAAGGGCTTCTTGCCCTCGCCGGTGACGTCGTTGTAGGTGTTGATGAGCGTCTGGATGGCCGGGCTGTCCGCGTCGATGTAGAACGGCACGCGGCTGCTGACGTTCTCCAGCGTGGCCGCGCTGCCGCAGACCTTCCGGATGGCGGCAGTCATCTTTTCGGGGTCGGTGTTCGTCGGGTAGCGGCAGTCAAAGCTCTGGCGGATGACGCCGTCAGCCATCTCGATCGTGCCGCCGATGATGGTCAGCGGGTCAAACAGGCCGTCGTCCGCCGCAATGCCCAGCGCGCTGCCGTCGGTGTCGGCGTGCAGCGTGTGCAGCACGTTCAGGTAGGCCTCCTCCTGCGGGGTGCAGACGCCGCTCTTGAGCAGGCAGTTGACGATCA